>JAAUYG010085953.1_pt1 | contig 14099 bp, 9 predicted proteins | sample 7278091 | NCBI WGS metagenome assembly JAAUYG01 (sample SAMN14350201, study PRJNA611818) | marine sediment metagenome | isolation source: surface marine sediment (0.6m) | place: French Polynesia: Moorea | collected 2018-08
CTCCTCAGGGGTATGCAAGAATTCAGGGGGGTGAATCTGTTGGATACTTTCAGGGGAGATGTCGTTTGAAGTTTTTTTTCTTCCATATGGTCCCATTTTAACGAAAACAAAAACAAAAAAAATCATAAAAATCAAAATGCAAAATTTTGAATAACAAACAACACTTGTCCGGAGATATGGTGAAAAGGTAGCCTACCTTTTCACCAAATTTAGCATTAATCTGCTGGACACGTTCTGGAAAAACGGGTTTTACGAACGGACGGACGACGGACGCCCGCGTGAAGACAATAACTATGCTTTGCAGTAGCACAAAACAGATCAGCTATAAAAAATCAGAAATATAAAATTTTGAAAAACACGAACAAAAATGATCTAGAGAAATGGTGGAAACCATTCGTACCTTTGGACCAAATTAGTACTCGGCGGTGCCCCTTACCTCACCGCTGTTCTATGTGACTGAGGCATAACCTGGCAGCACCACTTTTATGAGTGTTAGAGTTACGTTAATATTATAATTAAGGGTTACTGAACGAGTTCAAGAATTAATTGTGCTATGGCCGAATCACTGGCGAATGAGGAACGAGGTTGCGAGGTTCCCTCGCCAGTGATAAGGCCATACCATAATATAATTAAGTCTTGAACGAGGTCGATAACCCTATTATTATATACCTCCCACTAACGTTACATTATAAACATCATGTTTTAAGCCTTATTTTATGCCACGTCGAAAAGGTCCGTTTTCGGCACGGCATCCGCGTCGATATAGCTTCGATTGTTTACTTTTCTTATACAACGGTTTGCGTAAATACGTGTCTATAGCTATAGCAACGGGTCGAGAGCCTTGGAAACGCCGCCCGCCCGTCGTTAAAACCACGTCTTTCTTAACATTGCTTCATATGAGTAAATATTCCGTCATTTTTTTTTTCTGTTTTCTGTCAATTTGGATAGAACTGGGTCGGTCTGGGGGGGGGGGGGGGGGGGCAGGGGGCCGGCCAATTAAACCCTCCACACCAAAAAAAAAACAGGACGGTTACCTATAATGGTAAAGTATAGGGGAAATCATTGAGGTATATAATAATTATGTTGATTCTATACAGTGATGCGTATGTGTAAAGACCACACTAGGGACTAATAGAGCATGGTTCTTATACACAGGTGGTCTTTATAAGCAGGTTCAATAACATGGAAAGTATACCGCTGGGGAACTACAAAATGTGGTCTTTATAAACATGTGGTCTTTATATACAGGTGATCTTTAAAGCAGGTTTAACTTTATTAGGGAATAAAGACACCACGTTGTTTCGAAATGTCATACATTCTTTACAGATTGCAGTGAAATTTGGACGCTGGCTATTAAGGACAATGCAGCAACTCATACAGGAGGTTGTCCATGCATGTGACCGCCGCTTGTGGGCAAGGTATGGTAATAATTTACGCAAATTTGTAGCTTTATCTAAAAAATCTCACACTAATAGCTATTACTTAGTATTATAAATAATAGCTGATGATAGCTTAAAGCTGTGCTTTCACCGGATATCATTAGAAAACTAACTAGAGCAGACGATCGTCAGTGCGATCCTCAGGGTTATCCGAGGACATTTCCGCCCAATGGGTACTGGGCGGATACATGTGGCAGCGGGCACATACCTGTACAGGTTTTGGCGACGATTGGTACACAGACTTGAGGCGGGAATACTATTCCTGCTTGGGGCATAAGTGAAATAACCCCAGTTACTGGAGGACAGGTCGTATATGGTGCTAACAATTGCATGGGTCATTACTCAGTAGTCATGCAAGGTTCACTGAGCATATGAACGAAGTCATTCATTCGGAAAGTCATTCATTTCAATTTTGCAGAGACCTCATAATTCCATCAAGTGCCTTTCCTTAGATGCACGGGTTCAACCCGGGATTCAACCCACCACCCCGCGCAATACATATAAGTTAACTAAGCTCAGTAGCTCAGTAAGCCCAGGGTATACTCCAGGCTATTAGAGCAATGGCCCGAAAAAGGTGAATCTGCCCAGTGCCACAATGGACAAAGAAATTGGATCGGCAGCCTCCGGTGGTATTGAGGACGTAATAATGGATAAAAGATATATCAATGCCATTGAATTTTCAGTTTCTGTCTTTAGTAACAAACATGACTTTCATTTGATACAATTTTTCGTTCTGTTCCACCAGCAGGCATCTGTTTGCCAACACACCCAGCACAGCGCTTCCTGCCAACAGTGACGTTCACAAGGACATTCTGGAGGAAAACTCCACAAGGAAATATTACATAAAGTACGGCACTCACTTCACTAACCACATTGGCCACGGTATCGTCGCTCTGTCTCGACTGGGGTCGTCCCGTCAGAGGGTACAGCTGTTTGTGGACTGGTATGCCAGGCGTCTGCAAACAAAAGCGCAGCATAAAGAAGAGGAAATGGTCATAGCTTGCGAAGAAGAGGCTGCGAGGCTTTTGGGCGGGAGAAGAAACTTCTATTCCCTTGTCAGCTATTACAACAGGAGACTGGAGGAGGACTATGGTGGTTCCTTGGACGCCATGGTGGCGGGCCTGTTTCCTTCTCTATCTCCTGGTGTTGCGACATCCGCTATGCATGCTCTCATACACCTCGGCTATGGCTTTGCGGCGCGGTACAACCGGATGGTATGCGAAGGCTTTGCTTACTTGCATCACTCCTATACCCCAATCGTATTAAGGAAAGCAGAGAATCCGCTTCATGAACCGCGGCCCGGCACGTTACCTATATTGGGGGTACTGGAACTTGTCGCACAAGACGCAGAACTCGCCCGTTTTGCGCAAATAGAAGGTGATAAGCGTAAATCCTGGAAAACCAGCTACTTCCAGCGCCGAATGGCACCACTCGTGAAAGAACGAGGAGACGGATTGATGAAATACGCCAGCCAGATACGATGGCCTGTTCGTCTAACAGAACGAAACTTCATCGATACTGACACCAAAGCTTCCATGATGAAGTGGCTTATCGATAGCTGCGTTACAATTTACAGCGCGACGAAGAAACCGAACTACTTTTTCCTGCTTCACCTTGTTACAAGCTCCTGGAGCCTGACCCAACTTCTTCACGCCGTGGACTCGCAGTTTCTCTCCCCTATACTTCGAAATTTCCTTTGCATGATGATTGCCACCTACGTTATCGAGGGATGCCCCGCCGTAGATCTGTCCACTCTGCGGAACGTGTGTTTCAGCGATAACATTCTCGAAGATGAGAGGCAAAGGGTTCTGAAAAACATCGCCAGAAAAGACGAACATGCTTACAAGTTGCTGCAAGTTTGCACAGAAATGGCCCATAAAAACACAGATCCTGAGATGGAGAACATCTACAGATTGGCAATACATCAGGTTACGACGTATCCGTACATGTTTAACACTTGAGATATTGTACTTGGTAACGGGCATTGGTTCCCAGAAGGCACATGGTCGAAGTTTGGGATCCAGAGAAGTGTATAACATTTGCTGTATCCTATCACCCACTTCAATTTCTGTTTTTTTTTTATTATTTGTGTTTCTTTATTTGAATCAGCATAAAACATATATCAGTATCAGGGGGTGTAGGTTGATAACAACAAAATCCACTGCCCCCCTCCCCATTAAAATTCATAGCTTGTACACGTTTTCACAATCCCTAAAAGTTGTCATCAACGTCAGTCTATGTTAGGTTGTTCCAATTACTGGTTATCCTGTTGGCCCAGAACAGTTATCTTTTTTATCAGCAAAGGAAACTTTTTTTTGTACAAAACTGTCTATAATGACCTCCCAGTCTTTTACTGTAACTAAACATGCTAAAGGCATTAATAACTAACTCTACTAGTTCTCTAGACTGTTGGGTCTGTTAGGTCTGATGAAATTATCCTTTGTTCTGAACATTCTATCTTGAAAAGGTCAGGACTATTCATTATGTAAAAGACACCGTGGCAAATATATATATAGTCTCCTTGATGAAGCACCGCCAGCTCTGCTGAACGGGTTTATTGTAACGCCCCTGTGTGCATTCGATTTTGAAAAGCAAATCGTACCGTGGTAAGGTCGGTGTGGGTGGTGCGAAATTTTGGCCTAACGAGAAGGGATAAGAGAAAAAAATTGAGTGGCTATAATAAGTAAACAGTCAGAGGCAGACATTGGCTTACTATTGGACACTAATAGGGAGTCATTATGGTCAGTCAAATGGCACCATTAGGTTTGAACTTGAGTGACCTGGAAAAGTCAAAGTCAGGATTACTGACATTTTTTAGCTTTGTATTTCGCAAAGGAGCCTAATCAGACTATATGCTACTATTAAACACAAACAGGAAATTATATATGGGGAGCGCCATAAGATTTTAATGGCGCCATACGACTTTACCTACCGCCGGTGACCTTGAAAGATCATAATCAAGGTCACTCAGATTTCGAAGTCTTAGAGCTCGTAAAGGAGAAGCGTTCGGCCATATGTTACTATTAGACACTAATACTAAATCATATATGGAACGTCCAGCTGTACTATCAGATTTGACCTTGAGTGACCTTGAAAGGTCAAAATCAAGGTCGAAAATTTTATCCTAAGAGATGGGAGAAACATTGTTGAGTGGCTATAACAGCTAAACGGTGAGAGAAAGACATATAATTACTATTAGACACTAATGGGAATATATGGGGAGTCTAACTGCGCCATTAGATTTGACCTTGAGTGACATTGAAAGGTCAAATTCAAGTTCAATGAAATCTGGGGGCGTATATCATAAAGAAACTGAGGCCATATGTTACTATTAAACATATATGGGGAGTCCACTGTGATATATTTCACGTTGGGTGACATTGAAATATCAAAGTCAAGGTCACGCGGAGATTTTGAGTTGTAGGAGATCTGTACATAGTTGTATATTAACCTAGATGTCACATAAGAAAAGTTTGGGCTGTTCCGGGTTTTCTGCTGCCCAACTGCGTTTCTTGTGTTGAGCTAAATTGCAATGTACAAGCACTGCTGCAACTCTTTCCATCGATGTCAGTAAATCACCATGTCAAGTCCTATCAGTTATGAGAAACGAAAGTTCCATCATGTTTGCTAAACCTTTTCCTAACATTACTTTGAAACCATTATTAACACGTACAGAGACTCTGTTATAGATTTATTTGGATAACGTGTAATGGAAGTATCGTCATCCCCGTAAGCTTTCATTTACATCTGAAGGAAGTGATCAATGTCTTCAGTCTAAAGAATATGATCCATCGGGCATGGTGACATTTCGTATTTGTTGCTGGGTATTTTGGTGTCCCATCGTATTATTATTTGCGTGATGGGCTTGATTATTATTTCCAATTATAACATGTATAATACATTGACAGATTTGTTAAACATACTGGATGACCTTCATCGCATTACCTTACATGAAGATTTGTGAGGATCAGATGTTTTGCAATTTGCAGTTGTAAGTACTATACTATTGTATCCATTATTTATATTTAAACCTTTAAGACAAGATTGACTTACACTTTTGAAGACTTAGCATCTCTTAGTATAACATCTAATTTATTCATGCTATAGTTGTCGCAACCATCTCCATACTGAAGTGTAGGAATACGTTTTGGGAGATCTTATCAACTCATCGAGCTCGACTGTTTCCTCCAGGACATTATCTGGAATGGTTGGCAGTCTAGGTACGCCCTCATTTTCAAAAATATGTTAATGCAACCAATGATCTGGATCGTGAAGTATGTGCTTTTCATTTGGTGTTGGTTTAATTGCTTGTTGTGGTGGTTCTATCATGGGTGGCAGAACGGTCTGAGGAACCGGCTGTAATTCTACCGCTTTTACTATTTTCACTATAGACTCTTGTAATCGTTGGCTGCTATGTGTTTTGATTAAGGATGGTTTAGGTATCAATGTCTTGTTGGAGAGGTATTCCACCTTGGCAACCCTTCCCTAATTGATTGCATTTATAATTGCTAATTTTTATATAATTGACGCTGAATTTCATTATAATCTGCTAGCTTTTCAAAATTGATATCTTTGTAAGGCATTATTATTATATTAACACGTTAGGCAATTGTGTCTGTAAAATTCACTATGAACCTTCTCTTTGTATCATGGATTTTTTATCAATTACCAAGAAAGAGTAGGGTTTGTCAGTAGCCCTTTATAGATTTAAAACATTGATTAGTTGCAATACCTTTTCCTATCTAGGTTACCTCTTTTTTAAAATGGATTTTAGTTAAAATATAACAATCACAATTAAGTGGGATATCTATGTTTACTGAATAATAAGACTAAGTTACCATATTTTTTCTATATTTTCTATATTGTTATATATTATTATATCATATATTTTTTATGAAGCTACAATGAAAGTCATACATCAGTAACTTACTGGTATGTATCTTGAATAGTGAAGCCACTATAAACAGGCTTTAAAAGTATTAAATGCGTCTTAATTTTAATTTCAATAGTTGCTAAATGATCATTACATATTTTCATAGAGCTACAATTGGTTTTCCTTATGAGCCTGTTTCTTTTTTCTGCATCATTAACTAATAGTGTTATCCTTTGTTACATTTCCTATGGACTTACCGCATACACATTTGTTTATGAGTCTAAAGAAGTCATTTTCAAAGTAATTCTTAGATTACTTTTTTTTTTGAGTTGTGTTGAAATCTGTACACATTTGTAATCTTTAACCAAGGCTTTTCAGTGAACTCAATGATACGGTGGACTTTAGTTTTTAAGCCTACTTTTAGGTAGAATGACAGGCTTTTATAGTGCACGAAGACTTATTTTAAGATTTGGTATAAGTTTGTCATGTTTGACGGCCCCCTTCCCCTTTTGGGTAGAATGATAGCTTTTATAGTGCATGAAGACTTATTATATTATGTGGTATAAGTTTATCAATGTTTGAATCTCCCCTTCTCAGTAACTCTCAAAAACAAAAGCATAAAGCAAAAGCATATTGTCTGCCACTACCATCTTTTCTGGAGCTAAAGGGTAATATGAATGAAAAGTATTAATTCCTTGGGATAATCTCGATCCACTTCCAGGATATAACCCTTGCCTTCTTCTGTAATGTCACAACTATCAACCCACTTAAAATCATTTACAGGAAGTGACTGTGACATTGCCCAGCCATACAAATTGTTTGCATCTAGGTGCTGAATATATGTTTTGTTTCTTCAGTGTTATAATCTTTGAAATATGGATTGTTTTAGCAACACTGTACCGGTTTGTAATAGCTGATATTCCACCTAATCTTTTTTTAATCATATGATGCATATCTGGATCAGTCAATAACTCTAGCGTTACCCAAGTGTGTGTTTAAAGATACGCCCGATGCTAACCCTGAAGCTGAAAAGTAATGTGTCGGATCCATAGAATAATGTTTCAGGCACATAGCTCTAAAATTTTCAGACATCGGTAAGCAACAGGACGTCATTTTTTAACTACAGATCATGGTAGTCCCCAATTGTTAAATGCGTTCCAAACTTGTTGGGGTCGCTGTACTCTACGCCAGAAATATGTTCTTCGTTAAGAAAACTATAGGATGCACATTGTAGTGGTAGTCTTGTCTCATCATTTTTTTTTTAAAAAAACTATCTGTGTAGTCATAGGGATACACTCCATTCTGTGTGATCAGGTTAGAGAAATGCCATATTTTTTCAAGAAAAGGATAAATACTTTGCCACATTAAATAAATAAATAAATAAATAAATATACCAAATTTGTATAGCGCCAAATCCAAGATGATATTTTGCCCTAAGGCGCTGCACAATGAACAATTTTAAGACTTGTCAAAGGCTTGTCTGAAAAAATACGTTTTGAGTAACTTTTTAAAATTGTCTAGTGTTTTAGCACATCTTTTGTGAGCAAGTAGTCCATTCCAGAGGGCTGGTGCGGCTGCACTAAAAGCCCTATCACCAAACTTCACACTTCTTGTACGAGGCCTTTCCAGAGTAGGGGCACACTGAGATCGCAACACTCTGACGGGTTCGGTCAAGTGTAACATCTTTCTGATGTAGGAAGGAGCTTTCCCATGTAAAGGCCTTGAATGTGAGTAGCAGAATCTTGAATTTCGCACGGTACTCCACAGGAAGCCAATGTAACTGCCGAAGAACTGGGTTGATGTGCTGGCGTCGGGAAGAACGAGCCACAAGGCATGCTGCAGCATTCTGGACACGTAATTTGGCCAGTGTTCGTCTTGGCACACCATGCCGCAGAGAGTTGCAGTGGTCCAGACATGTTGTTACTAGCGAATGAACGCATTATAAGGAATACATGAGATGTCTTCAGTTTTTGCACTACCAATAGCTTGCATGATCAAATGTGAGTCATAGGCACGTAAACACACGTAGGTTGTGGAATAGCACTGGAACTGTACTTTTGTATCTGTAATTTAAGTTACATTTATTATGAACCGCACTTCAGATCTGTAATTAGCAGTTATATGGCAATTGCCTTGTACCGTGTATTCTCTTATCAGTTTTCTACATATGTGGCTGGTTTATCATTTTAAAAATCCTTTTCATCTACATCTGCCATTGGTTTGACTTATGCTTTAATTTTTGTGATGCGGGTATATTTAATTTGTAATTTATCTTAGAATTTATCTGCTGTACCCTTTCTCCTATAGACGACAGTTTCTCTTGTATAACTTGGTTGAACTGATGCAATTTATATGCAAATCCACAAGGTATATGAAGTTGATATGCATCTGTAAACGAAGCAGTTGTTTCATCGTGTTGAGCAGAGTCACAAGTTGGGGGATGCACTCGAAACCCGCACAAATCTGTGAGATCATAAGTTTCTAAAAGTTAAAAGATTTTTGTCTTCTTCTGTTAGTGTTACGTTCTTGATGTTGTTGTCCGTCCAGCTGTCGGGAATGTGATTGTCTAAAATATTTTGACTTGAGTAATTATTAAACATATACCAGAAATGCTTTTGTGTTGATGTTTTGTAATTGTGTATATTACTTTATGAAATCTTTAATGAGGACGCAATGGGAATTTTTATCGTTAGATATATGTACTAACTTCATATGCTGTTTCCTACCTTTCTATTTTGTAATATATTTAGGATATATTTTTGATCCTGTCTCTGATTCTGATACAAAAGAGCTTACAGATATATATCAGGGTTTTGTTTTTCAAATTCCGATATGGCTTTAATCTCCACTGGAAATGGAACGCCATTATGTGGAGTTCTTTTTCATATCTCAATATTTAAAAACCCTCTCTGCATCTATTTGTACTGGGTGAATTTGGGCTAGAATACACCACATGAAACATTTGTGATCTTTAGTTTTAGGGTTAATACAGGTTTTTTATTCCTAATAATAGGATGTAGGTAAACATGGCTTAGTGCTTCAAGAGGGTCATGTTTATGAACATAAGATATAAAGCTAAAGTCTGATTATACACCCATCCACGTCTTTCCGGATGGTAGTTATCCAGTCTGATTTTCAGCGACTGTTTCATGGTGTTAAAGACCGTTAGAAAATGGAGTTTCGTTAGGACGTGCAACATGTTTCCATCTCAGTATTAAAACGTGGTTTTCATTCCACGCCATCTTTTTCATTCAGAAAAACACACCATGTACTCTGAACTCTCACACACTTATGCAAACTTAATTCATGTTTCAACATTTCGTTAAAATATTTAGACACTCAGTTGTTCAATGGATCCCTATTCTCAGTAATAGTGTTTCAAAAGACGAATCGAAACCTTTGAATGTAGTTGTTTTGGTTATCGCCTCTCTTGTTGCGAGATGTTACCTTAAAACACCGCTGATGAGAAGGTTCATCTCTGAAATTATACTCTGAATTATGTTAATTATGCTGGTAAATTTTTGGCATTTAGTTTGCGACTTTTTTAGAATTAAAATATTCATCATATTAACCACAGACGTAGAACTCAAGAAATAATGCCAAATGTTATACCTACGGGAGGGGCGGCTATGGAAGTTACACTACTCGTACCACTTATCATTATCACAGCTGTAATGCCATAGGGAGCATTCTGAAGGATAGAATCTGTCTTTTTATGCTTAATTAGCTTGATTCGGGCGTATTTTAGGTCCGTTAGAAGTTCGCTGAGTACATCTGTTGTTGCAGAAAGTCTAAAATCATCCATCATTGTATATATCAAATTAGATTAGATGCTATTAACTATAGTAAATATTAATTATATTACTCTATATAGGTGTGAAAATGAACAATGAACTGTGAACACAATTTAATATTCACTTGTGATAGAAGATTTCTTTATTGTGACATTTGCAGACAGATCGATATACAAGCAAGAGTTTGAGCGAGAGGAAAGAAAGTATTTAGTTCAAGTCAGATACGGTTACGAGGGTAGGCTACCCCCCACAGAATTCATCATGCTAATGAGGCTTAAAGAGATTGCAGTGTATTGCGGCTAATGAGTTGTCACCTTCTGATATAAATGATTTTAAATTTAAGCTATGTAATTACTACGCACTGAAAAGCGTTTATCATATTTCAAATACCAAGCAGCGAAAGCATATAGTTTATGTGTACTGTCTGGTTGATGATCTCCCGTTGCCAGAGATTTCTGAAATACTAAGAAAACAGTTTTACAATTTGCTTGGGGTGTTGTGTATGAATCTGTGAAAAAGCTACCATACTGCCTTTACGTATTTAACTATGTAATAGATTGGATTGTAAAGAATTGCAAAAATATATTTTTGTGAAAAAAACAGAGAACAATAAATGGAATAAAATGTTAGATAACGCCTGGAATATTCTGGAGGAGCGTGCCCTGCGAAATCCTATCTATAGATAGAACTTGCATATTCATTTTAACATCGCCCACTTGATTGAGTCATTACAATCATTTCAATCAATAACAATCAGCGGCGATGAGATGTACCTATGTTCAAGCTGTCGGAAATCAATATGCCGTACTGCTTCAAGCTGTCACCAGTATGGGAACTTCATTGTCACTGCCCGTAAGAAAATCAATAACGCTTTGAGACAGGGTGAGACATACGTTATTATCCTCATGCCGCGTTGATGACATGAACCAGTGGTGGTGGTGGGTTTAGTGGTAATACCAATTGTAGTACCAGTAGTAGTAGTAGTAGTAGTAGTAGTAGTAGTAGTAGTAGTAGTAGTAGTAGTAGTAGTAGTAGTAGTAGTAGTAGTAGTAGTAGTAGTAGTATCAACGGCGGTAGCAACACTCTAACGTAAAGTGCTAAAATTTTGCAGCAGGAATAACTGCACAATGAGAATAGCGGATCAAAAGTAATACTAAATAAACTTTTACATTTTGCGTTACTCAATTTCTTTTGCATTTAGCAAAAAGGTATGGGTTTGGTTTAACGTATTTAGCGGGACTTATAGTATTTAGCGAAAAGGTATATTTTATAACATTTAGCAAGGCTTATAACCGTTAGCCGTACTTTTCTTTTACATTTAGCAAGGTATGTAACATTAATCGGAATTTTAGTATTTAGTGGCTTTAGTATTTAGAGAGACTTTTAGCATTTAGCTGCGTTTTACCATTTAGCGGTGCAACAAAGGTCACGCATGCGAAAGAAAAAGGAGCTTAATGTATTTTAAGTGTGTTTGACAAAGGAACGATCTGCATCAAAACAACAAAATTCACAACATTTTCAGATGGCGAAATGGTATTACCAACTGGTTGCTGATTTTGTATCTCTGATCCTCCCAGAAGAAATTCGGTTTGAATTTAGTGTGAGCATGTTATTTTGCAATTTTTGAAGTGCACGGTGTAACCGCATAGCCACCCCCCCCCCACCCCCCCCGACCCAGCTCTATCCAATTGCGGAGGACTAGGACGAAATATTTACTCCTAGGGGCAATGAAACTGCTTCAGAAAGGCCTGGCGATAGACGTGTTTACGTAAATAGCCGTATAAGAAAAGTAATCAATCGAAGCTATTTTCGACGGGGATACTAGTATTCTGCCAAAAACACAGACAGTATCACTACAGTCTCTGCCTTCCCAATCAGATGTCAACGGACGTTGTGACAGCCACTCTATGCTGGCTGTCACAATGCCCGTTGACATCAGACAGGCCAGGCAGAGACTGTAGTGGTACTGTCTACAAATAACAGCTCTTTTCGGGACTTTCCGTGCGTAAAGCAAGGCTTAAAACAATGCGATATGTATCTAGAATGTAGTAGTAGGTATAGGTATATAATAATAAGGTTATTGACTTCGCTCAAAAAATAATTATTGTGGTATGGCTGAATCACTGGCGTACTGGACTCGCAAGCTCGGCCCTCGTGTGCCAGTAATTCGGCCATACCCCAATTAATTCTCGAGCTTGTTCAATACCGCCTAACATTAGCAATAACAATAACTATAATGATAATAATCTGTGTGTTTTCTGAATAACAAACAAAAAGGCATGTCGGACTCCTTGCAATAACAGAGCAAATGGTTGATCCAGCGTTACTCGTAGAAAAAGAAAATAATATTACAGTATGATATACTGCAATGCTAATACCATACACCAACAGTCTCCCCATAAACTTCGTGACATGCCAGGGAATACAATGACTATCGCTAAAATATGTTTGATCAATGGCGGAAACATATGGAATGACAGCCACAATATCTGTATTGCCTATCAAATGCAGCGACTTCATCTACATCAGCCGCACAATACTATAATGTGGTGAGTATTTATACCATAGAGGTATAGTGCCATCTAATGATGATCTGGCTGATCATACTTTGTTCTAATAAGATAATCCCATATAAGCTTAGAAAGCTTGTGGTATGAATGTGATGTTATATGCAACTGATGTCACGTGATATGGGGGTGATATGTTGCCCTGTGACAGGAAAGTGGTGTGATATGTGGGTGTGATATGATCATGGGTGTCATCTATAGAGCATCTTGAAAGCATCCAACTCATCAGAGGTCGGCGGTCGCGCGTGCGAAAGAAAAAGGAGTTGAATATATTTTAAGTGTGTTTGACAAACGAATGATCTGCATTAAAACAACAAAATTCCTACCATTTTCAGATGGCGAAGTGATATTATCAACGAGACTATTAACTGGTTGCTAATTTTGTATCAGACTCTGATCTTCCCAGAGGAATTTCGTTTTCATCAGAATTTAGTTTTAGCATGTTACATGTATTTCCCAGTCATTAGCTAATTTGTTAGAGACAGTTTGATAATGACATGATTATGATTGGCTGTTGCCTGGGGTGTTGATGGGGTCGTAAATTTGGCTGTCATCACCATACTAGTGATGTCTGACACAGTTTTTGTAACAATTTTGCTAAGAGACGTGGTGTACAGGTAAAAATTAAGGTATATGGTAAAAAGAACAGGATCAAACACCGAGCCTCGTCACACAATGAAAGGAAGAGCACACGGGTTGCATGTTATGTCCCTGACTTTAATCTACTGTTGTCAGTGAGTCAAATATGTTTGACTCACTGACTATGTTTGAATATGTATCCATTATACAGCGGAGCCGTCAATGCCACACCAGGACCAAGGACCAGGTGTTGAAAGGATTGAATGAGTGATGGTGCAGTAGTGTCGCAAGCATGGGAAAGATCAAGCAGAGTAAAAGCTGCTGGTAAGACAGACATCCTTAAGATTCATAGCCAAATGTATGCCATTGTTAATTTTAAGCAGGACGGTTTGTGTTTTGTACAGGGGCCGTTGGGTGTCCTGCAAACACTTTTTCGATAAGGTTTGACATAACACCAATTTTGACGATGGGCGATATAGGTATTGTGCAGATCTTTTTCAAGTGAAGATGTTTTGAGTAACGGAGTAAGCCAGACTAAAAAAAAGCACATTTCTGAATAGAATAATTTATCATGGATGTGATTAACATCAGTAGAACATCGAAGCGGTGGGTTATTCCTTCATGTAAGACATCACCATAGAGCTCGCTACTATATGGTGTATCACTATGAGCATTACTCATATGTAGGAGGCACGGGCCTTGCCTTTTACTGCATTGAAGAATAGCAAGCTGAAACGTAAAATATGGACCAAATGACCGACGATCCCAGCAGCCTCGATGGCGAAAGCGGTAGAGGCGCTGGCTCTGTATGCTGTATAGCATTAGATATTTTTCTTTAACGGAAAAG
>JAAUYG010030246.1_pt1 | contig 14098 bp, 6 predicted proteins | sample 7278091 | NCBI WGS metagenome assembly JAAUYG01 (sample SAMN14350201, study PRJNA611818) | marine sediment metagenome | isolation source: surface marine sediment (0.6m) | place: French Polynesia: Moorea | collected 2018-08
GAAAGCAATCCATGCAGTAACTTCAGAGACAATCGATGCCACAGACGGACGACGGACGACGGACGAATTTCGATTTCATGAGCTCTGCTGAAAGAGTCAATCAGAGGTAAAAATAACTATTAGACTTCTTCAGTATCTTAGAATATTTGTACTTCTGTGTAATCATGAGTTAATTACTAATAAGAATTTCTAATATTAAATATCATTACCGCTCCGTAATTACCTAATATTAAAATTCAGTTATTTAAATTTTCTCTTGACGATATCACTATTTTGTATTGCGGTCGTCGAAATGCATTGTCGGCTAACCCGATTCTAGGGAGCAGCCCCTGGCATGGGCTCCTGGGGAAACACAATGCTGGTTGCCAAAATGGCGCCATGAGGATGTTAACAAAAAGTTACTATTTCCTTTTTGCCGGTGACTTGAAACCCGCAAACGAAGCCTTTTTCAGAGAGCTAACATCAAAGACAATTGCCCTTAAGCGAGAATTCCTCGTACTGCCGACAATCGTATTTAACTCTGGCCTTCTTGTCTTATATTACTCGCCTGGGTCCCTTGAGTAAAACAGGACACGCTTCAATGCGTTTTACCTAGTGAGCTATTGAGGATGCTGTAGCACACCTAAAATGTGGTTATAGAGCTATAACGCAAGGTCTGGGAAGAACTCTAATGACCTGAGATCTCACCAACCTCGATGGCGAAAGCAGTAGAGGCGCTGATTCTGTATGCTATGTAGTATTAGATATTTTTCTTTAACGGAAAAGGCCCTGGTTCGAATCGCAGCCGGTCTCATTTTTAAGCGAAAAAACCCCTCTAACGTTTCGTGAAGTCTCACATGAACATGATGAAGGATGGACCCGCCAGTAGTATGTAATATTTGGATCTTTCGGGCTAGCAGCATTATACTTATTTGTCGAGGACGTATAAACAGCGTGTAAGCTCTGTAGTAGTAGTAGCTTATTTCCAAACTGTACATTTCCAATATACATATGCTAACTATAAATACAACCATTGACAAGTACATGTCCAGTTTGCGGCCATCTGCTTAAGTCTGCTTAACAATTTGTACTGTACAAAGATGACACTATAGCTAAAGCGTACTATATATCTTTTATGTAATCATTTAAAGATTTCTTTATTTGGTACTTCTTTCAGATAACTTGGCAGTGACCTGGGTCCAAAGTTATGGTTTGTACTTTCTAACGACACCAAGAGTGTATAAATCCGTCCATTGGTTACCGAGTTATGGGTGTTTTAATGCTCTCATGTACTATATATTATTTTATTTATTTATCGTAATTTGTGTTGGGATCTGACCAGAGCAGGAAGACAAACAATATGAAACATCAAATTAGTGCGTGTAATCCGAAGGTTGGTGACTGACTGACGATAGTGCCTGGGTAGCGTCCGGCTCGAGTGATGCCTTCTCTATCCGGACAGCCAATCAGCAGGCAGGATAGGACATCTGGAACGAAGACTGACAGCAGACAAGAACCAACACGGGAATCACTCTGGCGACCCTGCCACAAATCTATTTATGAGGCATGCTCATAAATTTCATATATTTACACTGGGTAGGCCAATTACAATTTGGCGGCCAGTATACTATAAATAAACTTGGTGAACAATTTGCCTAAAGTGTAATGAACATTAAGAACATTACGTGCACGTGCGAACTTTATACAGGTGTTTAAAATGCGTTATACTATTGCAACATTTGATGGAATTGTCCAATCCATTCTATGGAACGGCACCCTGGTACAGCGTCACGGGCGCGGTAATGAGAATCGGGCTTTGTACAGACATTTGGCGCCAGTTGCCAAGCACCGTTGCCAGGTCTTGTGTGGTGGGCTACACATGACAGGCGAGTGAGATACCTGAGCTGAATCAGATTGTGAGCTGCTCTGCCCCTTTTGAGCCCTGCTCAAGAGAGACATCCCTTGCGTCTGGGTCACCCCGGGCTCTTGTGGCGACCCTCGCCTAGTTTAAACGTATCCCAGAGGGCGCTTGGTCCTTGGCCTGCTTGGACTCAGAGGGTAAGTCCTCGAAGGGTCCCTTGTCCTCACAGGCAATCCATTGGCCCCAATTTTGTAGAACCTTTTAGACGGACATTCTCAGGTAAACCTCCCATGACCCTTGCTGCGATAGCATTATGATCTGATCAGAGTTACCCATGATCAGACTTTGTCAGATCTGCGAGTCAGATCTGCGAGTCAGGTCTGCTGGCTCGAAATCTTAAGTCAATTTGTAATACGTAAAGTCCTGGTATGTTTCGTGCCTATGGCGGGCATCTCCGTTGTGGTAATTTGTTGCATACGTTGTGAGATCATAGTAAATGCCGATAACTAATAAAAACTACAGAGACAAAACTGCACATAAAGATAGGCTGTGAGCTAATTAAAACGTTTCAATGACTGAGTAAACAGTGTTCGGACTCTCTTGACACTGTTTCAGTCTCATAACGACTGAAACAAAGGTTCATCAAGCTCGATGGCTTGATCCATGGACAAGTGCGTGTATACAGGACCGTCTGTGCTAGCCCGACCCGTGGTCAGTCTTTATAGTGCTAGCCCACTGAAACACCACGCCACGGATATGCAGTGTTGTCCCAACCGAAACCATTATCCTGACTCCGAGCCGGCCAGTCGGTCCCGTAATTCTTATGTGCTGAGCAGTAAGCAGAGGAGCAGTAAGCAAGCTCGAAAGTCGCAAAATGCTTCCAACGAACTACTCAATGAGTAGACAGAAAATGGCCCCACAATTCAAATGCAGGTTTTTGCACGTCACAAATTCCAGAACTACATGACTGTGGAGAACTACATGACTGTACATGACTGTTAGATAATCCACGGAACTACCCATCGGCACCCCATATATGTTGTACTAGTACACTCCAAGTCCCACAATTTCAATCAGTGTCATTCTACAGCAAGCCATTTATTGTAATCATAGACTATTTCGAGACAAGTGCTTGAATCGAATGACACCAAAAGGATCTTGAGCACTGTGGGGTTAAATGTACATGTACCCCATATATTGTTCTTCTACTATCCCAAGTTCCAAAATCATTGTTTCACTCTACGGCCTGACGTTTCCCTGTTGCAGGTCATCTTGAGACAAGCGCACCGAACGACCCTAAATTTAACTTAAACATGATAAGGGCTACAGTAGCTCATATATAATTTCAAGTATCCCAGTGTCCAAAATTTCACTCCGTTTCCCAGTTTCAGGTCATTTTGAGACAAGTGTACTGGATGACAACAAAATACTAGTAGCATTGAATACTACAAGGTGAAAAGTTCCCCACTGTATGGTCTACTAATAACTCTGAGTCCTACATTTCAATCTATGATGCTCTACGGCCAGGAGTGTTTTATAGTTAGAGGCTATTTTAAGACAAGTGGAGCGAATGGCACCCAAATGATCTTAAAGAATACAAGGTCAAAGATACCCATACATGTGCATACGCTACAACTAACCTCGAGTACCATATTCAACCCATTTCGCTAGACGACCTCTTTTTTCCAGACAATTGATCGAAGATTGTGATTTCTCTATACCGTATAATAGTGAATTTGAAATTTTCGACACAAATGTCTCTTAAAGTTTTAATAAGTCAAAACAGTAACCAGACGACCACTGAAAAGAAAATTTACGAAAAGTGGGGAACAATTGAAAAGCCATTTCAAGGAGGTCTGGAATAGCGTTTCAAAATTTTCCCTCACATAGGGTCCCATGATAAGGAAAAGGGAAAAAAATAATACATTCACTAAAAATCCAAGACAGTACTTTTTGTGACGACCACTGAGATAGAAGTTCAAAAGTTTGAAAAATACCGGTCGCAAGGAGTAGTGTTGGAAGAGTAGTGTTTTAATTTTTCCCCCATAGGGTGCTACATTAACGAAAAAGGACAACTTATCGTGAAATATTATAAAATACATTTGTAAGTTCCAGTTTTCAAAATTAAAAAAAAGTCCGGGCGTATGGCCCAGGGGAAAAAAATAAAAGAAACCCGCGCAATGCATTCAGGGATAATTGCAACACAGATGACAGGCTGCTGACTGCGGATCGAAACTTCGATCTCACGAGCTCTGCTGAGTCAAGTAGAGCTAAAAAGGGTTACACATAATCTGAATAGATTCCGTCTTCCAGAAGACATTGCCAGAAGCCAGCCGTTTGGTTTAAAAACTACGTGGTAACAGCACTGCCAACGGGAGATTCAATGTAACAAATATGCCGGGATATTTTACTCTCTAACACAAAGCACGTGCAACTTTACTGGACTACTCCTATTTAGGAGATATAAAGGCCACAGGAAATTGCAGGCACTAGAATCTGCTATACAGTCCGTTACTATCCTGAAGATACAAGGAATGATGCTGTAACGGGGACCCAAAACCCTACAGTGCACTATAAGCAAATGGCCCGATGATATATCAATGGGGTGCACTTTTAGTCAATTTCAACAAGCCGCTTTTACACGGCGTAACTTCGCCCTGTGATAACGGTCCTTAAAATAGTTTGCACGCGGATTCGTTCAAGCCGTAATGATAAATATTTTCTCAGCAGCAGCACATCAGTTATACTTTGCAGCGTAATATTCTGTTTTATCCGTCGCGTGTTGCCGTTGTGGAGTATAGGGATTGCACACAAGAGAGGCGGACAGTTCTAACGTGGATCGCCGTTAGCGTTGATAATGCACAAACTAAAATGCGGTGTGCTATACACAATGTACCGTACAAAGCACTACGTTGCTCATTGAAAATAGTCATGTAGGAGCAGGCAGCACGGCTGACGACGGGGCGACACAAAACGACAACGTGCAATGGACGGTATCAACCGCTGTATGGAGCAACCGCGGTTGTCGGACAACCTGTCCAGTTTCTAGGTCACCATATCCGTTCCCCAATAAATTATGGGTGTTTTAAAGGAGAACTATACAGGAGTGAAGCCATCAGGCGTCCATCGTAATGGCTGCGCCCCGTGCATTAATGGTTCGAACATTGTTAAGGCGAGAAACAAGGAAGGCGTGTTCCGGTCCTTAATTGCTCCCTCACGTGACTAGACAATCCAATGGCCTACATGTAGGTAGATGGCGCCATTCCTGCCCCACACAGATTTCCAACATCGTGCAAGAAAAAAAAAAAAAATATGGAGCCTAATGGACCCTTAGGATTTGGTGTTTCTCTGTCTGATATGAGCTCGCAACCTTTAAACTCTACGGCACTCTTTGGAAAAACTTCAATGAGTCGCGATAGCAAGCGTGCTCTCCAGAATTGCGTCGGTGTGCCAAGCTACTAAGTGTTATGTAACCAAATCATGTACCTCCCACGCATTAGTCCTTTAAACTACATTGCAGGCAAATAGAGGTTTGGATCAGTATATATAACATAAATAAAACATCCAATGCGAAAACTAGTTGCAATATACTGTGTGAGGCAGCCTACCAGCTGCATTTTGATTATTTTGCCATGCAAAATAATTTTTCAATGTAATTATATGGGAAAGGCTGCGATGATGTCTTGCCTCGGACTATTTTCGGCATGTGTCTGTCGACCCTATTTCACGTTGCAACTCCTCCGGCATTCCAATTAGGAGTCTGCGACGTGTCCTGTACAGAGACAGCCTTGTCCAACTAAGGTTTACAGAGGAAGAACTAGCCCATGGGCGTTTTCAGCGAACGTTATGTAATATGAGAAGACGGATAAGACCGGGAATTCATAAAATCTAGGGAAAGAAACACATGACGGCTATTTGGTTATAAGAGAAAACCTTAATTTATAAAAAAAAGGGGGGGGGGGTCTTCGGAACCTGTTGAGACAAATAAATGAGAAATACATAATGGTGTTGACGAAGACGATGACGACAACGAGCTGTCGAGGCTGATGATGACTGGCAATTACCTTGGAAGACGCAAAAAAAAACAACAACTTACAGGTAAGGATGCAAGGATCAGTCATTATATCCTAAGGATAGAATGGCTGATCAAATTGCACACCAGATAAAGTCTGTAGTTATATGAGTTGCCAGTAGCACTGATTTTCCATAAATAGCATCAGTGGTTAAATTCGTGTTTAACTTAACTTGGTTAATAATAAATCCTGATAAAACGAAATTCAGTCATCGCAAGAAGAACCTGTTTCCTAGATATTGGATAGTGGCAGCATACTAGATTATTTTCCGGGTCTTCACCAGGTAAGGCAATATTCGTCAGTGGCTTTGTCCAACAATCAGATTCTAACTGCGTTAGTTACACCTGTGACTCTTTCTGTACTTGAAAACATTTGTCAAGGGTACACATGGTCGAAGGCGTGGCACACCTGTATATTATTGGAAGGTACCACCTGCAATAAATGAGTAGCTGCTTTACTTTGCGCGAATGATCGATCTAATGCCGTGAAAACCAATTATGGCAGCCCATTTCCTTGAAATTTGCTGAAATGAAGTCAAGCAACTAGATAAAATTGTCCTTCTTTAGCCAACGCTTCTGCTGGGGATGAAGGCAATTCCGTTAATGACCAAATGAAATGACCGGATTTGTGGTGCGCCCTGCACAAGTGATGGTTGTCTAAAGTTGGTCAAGCAGCATGCAGGCAAATAAGGTGAATATGAAAGTGTCGCATGCTGACACGAAATTGTGACCGATCGATCTTTAGTTTTTTTTATGAGAGTATAAGGAACACAAGAAATATCCCCCGACTCCACACCATTATTTGGGTGGTTACATTATGTGGGGTCTTTGGGTAGAATGCCAGTAGTTATACTGCTGCCATCGTCTCAAGTAGGGTGTAAGTTAATACAGGACACCCGTCACTTTCCGCTTGTCTGTAGGTCATACCACGGCAATAACCTGGGGGGAGGGGATGTTCTAATCTAACCTCGTCTGCTCTCTTGTCAGGGGTGCGACATAAAATTTCGCGGTGCTTGGAATTCTCCGCATAGAATTCTGTTTCACCTTGACACCTGAGTAACGGCGGGGATATTTTACTGGACAATACATGGAAGCGCAGAAGAATGTAAAATCCTTGCCCCGAATCCTGATTGGTTATCCGTTGGCACGAGATTGATTTGGTCTAGAACAGGGAACCAGACTTTTCCAGCTTTTAATCACATAGCTTAAACTTCATTAAGGCTACCGACGCTAATGCTTTTATAGTAACTAAAACGTTTGGTTGCCGCTTATGTTTAATATAAACCACATTTCAAAGGACCCACCGGGTCATTGTGAAAATAGAGCACAAGTAATAGCCAAACTCGTCCTGGGCACGGCAGGTATTCGTATGACCAAACCTATACGGCATATATCCTTTATTACACGTTGGTGTCCTGTTTTTAAGTTATTATGGTGCCCAGTGAATCACGACGGACGACGACAATGGTGTCGCGGCGACATTTTATGTGCCACGAAAGGTAATTAAGTTCATGAGTCGAAACTTGATTTTTACCCTGTGCCAGATTCATCCACCTAGATTCATACTCAAATGAACCTCAAGCCCGTCCGCCTTGGTCTTCATGGCTAACTGTATTTGTCGCCATTTTTTTGACAATTTCACTGTGAGTCTAGGTGGTGTGACCCAAAAGCCAAGGTGTCTGTCCATGCCCTTGACTACAACCCCTCAAGGCCTTGCGCAATTGAAAATGGCGAATCGTAGAGTGAAACGGAGTGAAAGTTAGAAATTGGGGGTAGTATGGGGTTTCCTGAACTCGTAGGGTTGGAGGTAATTTTCGGTTTATTCGGTGAATTGTCTCACATTTAAAACTCTGTGACACTTGTAACACATATATGAGATATATTTGGCCATATAGTGTTCAAGGTTATTCGGTAGACTTACCTCAACATTTACTATAACTCGGAAACGGCTGGTCGTAGAGCGAAACAGATTGAAGTTTGGGACTGGGTGACCCTAGTTATACATATATTACGCGGTACCTTGATTTTTAAGTAGTTTACATGTCGTCTGGAGGCCAATCACTACATTCATCTCAATATTAGTATGAACTATGAAGGAACATATGTGTAATGTTTCAATTACCACATCCACCTCTGTCGTTAAGCAGGACGTCAATCTCCATGGACCCCTTGTTGCAAAGTTTTAAAAACTGCTAAGCTAATGTAAAACTGGAGGAATGTAATTTAGCAGTTTAAAGTTCCGGCGGTATCGCTATGACCATATTGACCCTAATACTTGTACACCGTGGCAGCATTTTATATGAAATCATCCACTTATTCAGACATATTAATCCATCAAACCTGTGGACGCTTGGCACTGGTGGTCAGGCAGCCCAACACCATCATGTCAATGGCTTGAACTTGCTGATGCTTAGGGTATATCTGCCAGATGCTGTATGCTATAGTCCCTAGATATTGGTGAATTGTTAACGAGACTGGGGGATTGCGCACCCGATCCGAATTGGGAGACAAGGTCTCGAAGCTGTAAATGTGTTTCCACTTCAATACCCTAAATCCCATAGTATAATCCGAATACATTAAACATTAATGGGGGATTTCTATTATATGACATGGCACCGACATAAGTTTTTTTATAGGCGCCAAATTCATATTGCACAATTTAATACACCGTAAGATGTGTATTGGACTCATAGCTAACGTTACTAAAGGTACGACGATCGTCTGTACACAAGCGGAATTCATGCTTTCTCCTGCATAGTTCCAGGAAGGAATTGTATACACAGTCCGATATGTCTTTTATACAGTGTGTAGATACAGAGTTAATGTATGCTGTTTTTCAGAATGTTTCTGTTGTATTTCGATGAAGAATATTTACGGTTCCATATATTATCAGTTTTACTATTTACCTGCAAACAAAAACAATATGCAGTTATACTTTATACCAATTATATGTCAGTAAAAATTGATTCTGTCATGATTTGTTGTGTTTGCCTTTGTCTTAGAAAACAAACAAACAAAAAAAAAATGAAAAGGGCAGAATGAGTACCAAAAGCATAGTTTCACAATGAAACGTGCATATCATAAATATGTGAGCTTATGTACGGCGTGGTCGCTATAGCTGCGCTCACAAACATTGACGAATTAGGCATCCAAGTAAAATAATTATTGATACATTACAATGATAATGTAACAAAGTAAACGTAGTGGCTCAAAGAGTTCCGAGGTTGGCAATTCCACTGTTGGCGGGGGGAGGGGGGAGGGTTTCTGTGGTTTGCCTAAAATTGTCTCAGAATTGTCCATAAAGCAAATATATGAACGAATGGATGCCGTTGTAAGCTTACTTTGGGCTGTGTTTTTTTTGCCTCCATAAAAGGCCATCTTTGTACGATGGCCTTTTATGGAGCCAGGGCTATTTTCGGGTACAATCATAACAAAAATCATCGTCATCAATATCCTGTTGTGTCGGCGTCAGGGCAACATTTGATAAATGAAATCGTCTGCTTTAGATCCTTTTCTGTAAATATGAGGAGTAACCAAGCTAGGCCAAGCCAAAAGCCAGGCTGGGACCAATTATTATCCACGTACGTCAGAGTGATTGCAGTGGAATTTAAGATTGGACCACATCTTAATAATGTTTGCGTTTATGGACTTCGAGAAAATAACACTGGACGCAATATTAATGGCATGTCAACTTGTAACCTGTTTCTAACCTAATCAGCTTGTATCGCGCAATGTCTGTCAATCGTAACAAAGTTACTCTTCTCATGCTTATAATTTCAGTTTATCAACGTAGTGCGTTGCACTTTGAACAGATTTTTTTTGTCCGTCTCTAGCTGTACATCCCGTGCCTGATAAAACTACGTCAGCTACATTACGACGTTTAAACTGTTCGTTATGTATGATTCTGGTATACTAGAAATTCACAACGGCGATGCACGACTGAGACACAGTAATATTGCATTACTATTTCTTGCCGAATATAAGACCACCCGTTTATAAGACCATAGTCTTCTATTCGGATTTTTCCGTATGTATACGAACATGGTATTCTATTTATAGGACGTTTCTGGGAAACTCAACAACGCCCGATTATAAGTATGCATTGTATATGTATGCAACAAGAGGTCCACGGACATTGACGACTGCTCGAGTGTTCATCAGTAATAAGCATTACTAACCTACCATAGCGAGTGTAATTAATATAAACCAGATAAAATGCCTACACAGATCGATATGTGGATATACAGAAGAACGACTTAAGGCACATTTGAACCACATTTATTAAATGCGTTAGGCAGTAATATATATTTTACTTCTACAGAAAAGGAACTGGCACCATTCACCCGACTGTCTCATTTACATCTACAAAAAAAATACTGTGCCCACCGCCGCAGAATGAGATTGGGATTACAATACCCACTCAATAAATCGCATTCAGTCCACATATAGACACATATAGATATATGCTAGTAATATAACCCTGCGACTTAGGAATGGGGGCTGATAAATGATTATCATTTAGCTGTAGTACTATGTACATGTGTACAAGTAGCGATCCAAGGCTACTAATGTGTATTAAGAATGGCTAATTCACATACAGTGACATCATGGAATAAAGACCACCAACTGTCCAGTTGCGACCGAATTAATCATGGAATCAAGACCATTTACTGTACAACTGTGACGAAAGTAATCATGGAATCAACATCATCTGCTGTACAGCTGTGACGGAAGTAATCATGGAATCAAGATCATCTACTGTACAGCTGCGACCGAAGTAGTCTTTATTCTGTGCATTGTGGTGGTCAAAACTGTGAAACTTAGGAGTACATATGCAACTGTTTTCTAGATTATTGAGGTGACTTAAATCCCAGGTAGCCCGATGTCAGGGGTGGCCTTTAGATTCGGTTCCATTATACCATCCGAATTTAGGGGCGAATGCCTCCCGGTTTGCAAGCGCCATCGCAATTTTCTGCTTTGGGAGATGACCCACGAGATTTTACTGACAAGACATCGGTAGCTACGCCGAGATATTCCTTTGGATGCCTGTCTGAACTTTGGGTTGCACAGGTTATACAGGACGAAGTTGATGACGAATGTGGTGTAGTAGATAAGCTGACAGAGTTCGTGGATGATCATTTCAAGGTGTTCCTGTCGCCGGGACTGACCGCCTCCCAGGCCCAGGAACGACCGGAGAAAGAGCCGCAGCCGCATGATGTAGCTGGGCAGAGATACCACCAGGTAGATGGTAGTCACCCACAGCAGCATCTTGGTTACCTGGACCTGGGCTTTGGGGTAGACAGAGGTCTGGGTGGGGAAACTGGATTGAGCCTGGCTATCTCTGGACGAACGCCAACTGTTGCTGCTCGAGCTAGCCAATGGAGCACTGGACCTTGAGTTCCTGGGAGCAACCTTTCTCAGCGATACCGCCTCTGTGACAGTGGTAGCTGGTTCGCGTCTGTGGCCGCACGACATCCGCCTGTAGTCCTTGTAGAAGCGCCTGATGGTGATGGCTATGATAATGTTGAGGACTACTAGCAGCGCAAACGGAATCACCAGAGTGGTGATCGTGTCAAAGATGGTGAGAGCCGTGTGCAGTGAGTTGTATTCGTTATATGGCGTACAGACGAGAACGTCTCGGTATTTGTGTTCGTTGACGGGTCGAATACCTGTGGTCCAAATGGTGCAGGAGAAGAAAAGAACTGTCCCCGCCGAGAGGCTGCTCACCACGATACGAGCTCGCCTTGGGCTGCACATGTCAAAGCGTCTGAGAGGCAGTCGAATTGCGATTAACCGCTCCACTGTGACAGCGACGACGAACCAGGCGGACAGGAAGCTACAGGTGTAGGACAGGAATACAACCACCTGACACCAACCGTCGGTGTGAAAAATCGGCCAGTTGACCGCTTCCAGCCAGACAATGAAGAGGGAAAGGAGATAGCCGGTGTCCGCCACAGCCAGGGCGGTCAGGTAGATGTTGGCGCCTAGCTTCCTCAGACTGGATCCCATGAAGACGATGATGGCCAGGGTATTGCTCACAGTCCCAAAGCACACGAGTGAGGGCAGATAATACATGCTAAATCTGGCTATGAAGTGTTTAAGGTCCGGGTAGGAATCGAGGCTTGGCGGCCAGCTGGTGATGTTATAGATACAGTCAGTGGTGTTTTCACCATCCTGAGGGGTGCTGCACAAGGATCCGTTTGGGGAAGTTGTTGGCGAAAGATTCATATTATCAATCGCTGCTGGCATGAAAGAGTTGTTGTCCCACTGTGACCCAGGCATGTTGAGCGATGTAGAAGATGAAAGGCGTGGCCCCACAATGTATTCTGTGCCGTATACGACTGCACAAACCAGTCAGCTCCTTGCTCACGGGTGTCTGAAAGCACAACAAATTACTCCTTCAGAATTTTTAGAACATTCATGTTAGCTTCTAGGAAATCAAAGGATCATTTTGATGTTAAGATTATGTGCGGGAATGTGCGGGAACATGCGAGCCTATGCCCGCATTTGACGTTGTTTATTGATCGTCAGGTAACGTTATTTTCTGTCTTGTGTCCTGTGCCAATTACTACGCGCAAAGAAATCCAAAGGACGATATGGAGACTGGAACTCATCGTTCAATGCGGGTATTCAATATCAGCAAAGTGCGCTTTGCGCGAAAATAGAGGCTTTTTGCGATATGGGTGCTGTAGTAGCCAAAAGTTTCACAATTATAGTTTATGCCCTGTATACTACATATAAATGCCCTGTATACTACATATAATAACAAGGTAAGTAATACAGATTGTTTCGGAAACAGCATTAGTTCAATGAGTTGCAAGTGAATTTAAAATGAGTTCCGCGGACTTTGGTACTCTGTTTAGCAATGTCCTAATAAATAACAGATCTGGTTAAGTTTTACGGCATGCCAGAAAATTGCTGACCATACCCTGCAAGTGCGAACAGCCGAGGACAAAGCTATACATTACGCGTGCAGAGAAACTGCAAAACCATGGACCGCATTACAATTCGTATGAGTGCGGTGCATAATGGAAGCCACCGGGGAGAAAATAACAGGAGGAGCCAGCGGGGAGAAAATAACAGGAAGAAACAAAGGAAGCAGAAGGGACAAAAACGTAGAAGAAATAACGAAAGCAAGCAGGTAGAAAATACAGTAGAAGAAAAATATGCCAAAAATGTTTTTGCTTCTTTTTTCGCAATAATCAGGATATTTTACCGAGACAATTACAATGTACGACTTAGTAGTAACACAGTGAGCAGTATCTCGACATCCGCGAAGATAACCACTACTATTTATTAATAATTAAGACTTTCTGAATATTTTTGTTACAAATTTGATGAATTCAACAACTCCAGAGTTGTTGACGAAACAACCCCACTTATATTTTACTGTAAAGTCGGAAAGAAATACGAGCGATATTACATGTAGTTTCGGCTCGGAAAATTCATTTAACTCACGACGGTTATCATAACCTCAATTAACTTGTATCAACGGTCTGAACAATGGTGAACAAACAGAAAGCTTTTGAAAAGATTTAGCCTAAATCCATCCATCGATCCTGAGAACCAGTTACAGTGGACGCTTTCGTCGCCAACTCCTGCCAATATAGTGCTGACTGTCAAACAGAACAAAATTGTAACACCGTATAAATTGCCTGGTATGGGATACTGGTGCAACCTTTCGTATACAATATTTCGTTTTACATATTTTACCGGTTTTTCTATAGGGCTTTTTGAATTAAGTCCTTTATCCGAGTATGACCCTGTAAATTCGAGCTATCCAAATACAGCAAGAGACTCTTGGAAAATAAACTTTCCTGGGAGAGTTGTAGTTGAGTGTGGGGTTGGATATGTACATTTGTAAGGGTAATTATCACAACGATTGTACCAAATACTCAATGCATGTGTGTCTACAGGCTAAGTATACGTTCTCTTTGTACTCAGTGCCCTTCATAATGCATGAAGCGGAGTGCCATTCCAAGAGTAATTTATTTCCTCTATGGGGATGCTGTATAATTAGACGACCGGGGTGCGAAAGTGACACAAAGGTCTCCAGGTGATGGAAGCTTCACAGGGTGTCCTTTTTTGTGGCACTTTCGCACCCCGCTCGTCTAATTATACAGCACTCCCTAGAGGAAAGAAATCACTCTTGGAATGGCACTCCGCTTCATACATTATGAAGGGCA
>JAAUYG010257830.1_pt1 | contig 14096 bp, 15 predicted proteins | sample 7278091 | NCBI WGS metagenome assembly JAAUYG01 (sample SAMN14350201, study PRJNA611818) | marine sediment metagenome | isolation source: surface marine sediment (0.6m) | place: French Polynesia: Moorea | collected 2018-08
AGATTTTATGCTCAATCAACTTGAAGATAATACCTATCTCTATAAAATGCCTGCATTAGCTTACTAAAGTTTGGCTACTCAACCATTAATTGAAGTGTGAGAGGGATATGCGATCGCAAAAAAGCGTGGCATCAACCGATTATAGCCTACATTCAGCAGGTTGGCTGAAAGATGAGATATTTATTGAAAGTCTTTCAATTTCATCCATTGAATCAGAACCAACCTATTGAAATCGATGTTCAGGACATCGACCATCTCGGAATCATTGCAGGGATAGTAGATGAAATCGGCATTGTCGAATATCAATAGCCAAAAAGTTAATTAATAATGTATTACCCCTCTCTATTTTAAAACCTATGAATTGGTAGTAAAAGATGGAGATGAAATTTTTGCTATCATAGGTGCTTGTAGTATAGTAAAAAATCTCAAATAAGCCTAATAATGCTTAATAATATTTAAATTTAAGTATCGGCAAATAAGTATCAATAAACTAAGTGAAATCCCTGAGAGACTTTAATTTATTTAGAAGCAAAAGCTAAAATCAATAATCATGACAATCTATCTAGAAAAATCCCCAATGTAATTCAATATTTTTAACTTTTTGCTATCAAACTTAAACTAGACAATTGTTGGTTATAGAAGTATTTTAAATATTTAATTAGAGAAAGCCAATGAATTTCATCAAACAATTGAATACAAATAAACTCTTAGTTATAATTGTTAGTTTTATCCTAGCTATTACAAGTAATAATTTGGTTTATTCTAAGACATTAGATACTCCAAAAATATCACCCCAGCTAATAAAAAATAACGCTATTTTTACCATTAGCCAAATTTCCGATAATATCAAGTTTAGTAGTAATTATTATGACAAACTTTTAGAAGCCGATCGCTTTTATAAACAAGGAGATTTACAAACAGCGAAACAAATTCAAAAGCAAGTCAAGCCTGATTTTCCTGTTGCCGACTCCCCACCCGCAGCCGAAGCGGACCTATCAAAACTAGACGCTAAAGCTAAACAATATTGGACAACCGCTATTAAGGCAATTGAAGAAGATCCGACCGAACAAGAAGCAATCACCAGCAGAATTTTTGAACCTCTCAAAAGCTTAGTCAAAGAATATCCTGGATTTATTCCTGGTCATATATTGTTAGCCGATACCTACGACCTTTATAGCGAAGAAGACAATGCTTTAAGAGTAATTGAAAAAGCCTCAGAAATGTATCCAGGAAGAGATGATGTTTTAGATAACAAAATCGATCTACTCTTAACTTACGGTAAATATCTTGAAGCCTCGATTGCAGCACGAGAATTTGCCTATAGTTACCCCAATTATCATAAAACTCCAGCCTACGAACAAGCAGCAGATAAATATTTCCAACAGTATCAGAAAAAACTCAAATCTAAGATTACTACCTCAGGAATTTTGGGCAGTATTGGTCAAGTTGCTACAGGTAATGAATCAAGTGCTTTAGAAATTAGTCAGATGTTGCTTACAGGAGAAAACACCGCAGGACAAGCTTTCGCCGCCAGCATCAAGGCTCAATCCAAAATGGTTTCCAATTCACGCCAGTTAGAGTACATCAATGATATTGGTCAGAGATTGGCTAAATTAATGGGGCGAGATGAATTTACCTACGAGTTTAATATTATAGATGACCCCAGTCCCAACGCTTTTGCTCTGCCAGGTGGAAAAATATTTTTCCACACAGGAATGTTACAATTAATGGATTCTGAAGCCGAATTAGCAGGGGTATTAGCTCATGAAATTGCCCACTCAGTTTTATCCCATAGCTACAAAAGAATTGGTGAATCGGCTTTAACTAATACAGCATCCAATCTTTTATCTAGTGTAGTTGGTAGGGAAGTAGGGGCTGTTGCCAAAGTAGGAGAATTATTATTAAGCCAAAAATTTAGTCGTGGCAAAGAAAAGCAAGCCGATGTTCTTGGTTTAAGGGTTTTAGACGCGGCGGGGTATTCGGCAGATGGTCTATATAACGTGATGGCAAAACTCAAACAGCTATCAGGAAAATCTAATTTTGCTGAGTCTTTGTTATCTAGTCATCCTGCTTCGTCAGAGAGAATGCGTTACCTAGAAGAACTAATTCAAAATAAAGGCTATAATCGCTACGGCTACGAAGGAGTTGAAGCCTATCGTGCTGTCTTCCCCAGATAAAATAAATTGAATATCGAGAATATTGAGAATCTAATAGGGTTTAATTAAGATTCAGTTTGACGAATTAAATATTGTTCTCGATTAAATTCTTTTTGCTCTTGGGTTAGTAAACCATAGTTATTAATTGGAGGGCGCATATCCCACTGAGTTTCCGCAAACATCAGTAGGTTAGCAGTCATAACTAAGCCTGTAGCCAAGAATTGCCAGCCAATGCAAAGGGGTAGGGCTAAGATTCCCAATACATGAAAAAGTCCTGCCATAATAAAAGCACGCGATCGCAATCCTAATCCTGTACAGATATATCCCACTGCACTCAGACCTAACCATAAATGACACAGATGCATTAAAACCGATCCCCATCCCAACAAGATACTCAAGTCAGTAACAATTACACCACCCAACATCAAAACTATCCAGGTATACAACACCCAGCGTAGCCGCTCTACTTTGACCCAAAAATGAGTTAGGACTGTCATTCCCACAGTACCGATACCTGTCAACACCGACCAAAAAGTGGCTTGCGTAATCCAGTCAATTGGTGCAAACTGAGCCGTGAAAAAGATTATTGCCGTAACTAAACCCCAGACAACAAAAACCTGGTCAATTCTCGTATATATGCTGTTGAATAAAGTTTTACTGCTGATTTGCAGCTTAAGTTGCAATAGCCCTTGGCGATCTTGAAAATCTAACGCTTTTTGCTTACGACGGATAATCGGCTCAGCTGAGTTAAACGAAATCATCTAGTTATATAAATATTTGTAATAGTTGTCAAAAAAAATAAGTTGTATAAATTTACATCTATTTATCTTTCTTTACAATTATATGCATTTTTGGTTTAATAACTCAAAAAAATTTTTAAGCTTGTTACTTTTTATGACAATAATCATTTACAGATAACCGACAAATTTCTTTTGTTTTGATTGATATTAGGAATAGAGGTTTACTAGACCAGATGGGTTGCAGTCCAAATAGTCCAACCATCAATCAGCCAGAGAAACATAGTGCAGACAAACAAAATTAGATACATCCAGGGTTGAGCAAGGGGACGAATATCTACCGTATCAATACCCGTTTTTTCTGCCACTAGATTGACCATTTTGTTGAACCCAGCTACTCGCATCGGTAGTAGATAAGCTTTTTCAGCTTTCGGAGAAGTAAAATAATAAACCATACCTCCTTGTCCTGTGGTGCGCATCTTGAGGTTGTCAATCTCTTGCCAAGATAAAGACCAACCCTTGCGGAAAAACTGCGGTACCCAGCTAGGATAAGCTACCTGTATTTTGTCATCGTCTAGAATTACTCTTTCACTCAGAGCAGCATATACAGCGATCGCTCCTAGAGTAATACCAATCCACAACACCCAAGATGGTACTGGTGCATTAGTAAAGTCTGCTAAAAAAGGTAACGGAACTGTTAAAGCAATATAAAGACACAAAAGAGTAATACGGATAATAGGCGAAATGTTAAAAATATTCATGCTCAAAAATTATGAATTAAAAACTGATTACTGATTACTGATTACTGATTACTGATTACTGATTACTGATTACTGATTACTGATTACTGATTCTCCTTGTCCCCAAAAACCATCATATTTAATAACTTTAATGTCTCCTAAAACTTTAGTTTGACAAGCCAGACGACGGTTCTGTTGGATAGAATGTGGGGGAAGCGCTCTTCGAGCTCGATCCCTCCAGTTAGGAGCAGAAACTGCGCCAATTATTTCTACTGCACAAGTACCACAACTACCAATACCTCTACAGTTGATAATTCTTGACTTACCGTTATGGAGTTCTATTTTGTGCTTCAATAAAACTCTACGTAAATTAGCACCATAATCGCAGTTAATAGTTTTTCCTTGTACAGTTACTTTAGGCATAATAAATTTCTACTCAAGGCTAAAAAATTATTGATCTTTGAGTAACTTAACATTTGTTAACTTTGATTGGGATTCAAACTTAGCTTCATGAATCAAAAACCGACAATTTGGATTTACGACACTACCTTAAGAGATGGCTCTCAAGGCGAAGGAATTTCTTTGTCTTTAGATGATAAGCTCACAATCGCTCGTAAACTCGATCAAATGGGAGTCCCCTTTATTGAAGGAGGATGGCCAGGAGCAAATCCCAAAGATGTTCAATTTTTTTGGAAACTAAAAGAAGAACCTTTACACAACTCTGAAATAGTTGCCTTTTGCTCTACTCGCCGTCCCAACTTAGTCGCCGCCGAAGACAAAATGCTCCAGGCGATTTTAGCCGCAGGTACTCATTGGGTGACGATCTTTGGTAAATCTTGGGATCTCCATGTCACAGAAACCTTAAAAACTAATCTGGAAGAAAACTTGGCAATGATCCGCGACACGATTGAGTATCTGCGTAGCCAAGGCAGAAAAGTAATTTATGATGCCGAACATTGGTTTGACGGCTATAAACACAATTCTGAATATGCTCTCAAGACACTTAGGACAGCTTTAGAAGCAGGGGCAGAATGGTTAGTTTTGTGTGATACTAACGGGGGGACATTACCCCACGAAGTTAGTGAGATCGTCACAGAAATGATTGACGTACTCCCAGAATTAAAAACCGATCGAGTCAGTAAATTGGGGATACATACTCATAATGATGCAGGAACGGCAGTAGCTAATGCGATCGCGGCGGTGATGTCTGGAGCAACTATGGTACAAGGCACTATTAATGGCTATGGGGAAAGATGCGGCAATGCTAATCTCTGTACTTTGATTCCTAATTTACAGTTAAAGCTTGGCTATCGTTGTCTTGGGGAGCAACAACTAAGTCAATTAAGTCCTAACAGCCGTTTAATCAGTGAGATTGTGAATCTTGCTCCTGATGACCATGCACCATTTGTGGGACGTTCAGCATTTGCCCATAAGGCTGGGGTTCACGTTTCAGCAGTAGAGAAAAATCCCTTGACCTACGAACATATTCAACCCGAATTAATTGGCAATCAAAGACGAATCGTTATTTCCGATCAGTCAGGCTTAAGCAATGTTTTACATTACGCGGCGAAGTTTGGCATTAATCTAGGTAAACAAGATATAAGCTGCCGTCAAATTTTAGAGAAGTTAAAAACGTTAGAAAATCAAGGATATCAGTTTGAAGCGGCAGAAGCTAGTTTTGAATTACTGATGCGATCGATACTTGAGCCTGGGAAGCAACTATTTCAACTCAAGGGTTTTCAGGTTCACTGTAATATTCATCAAGAAATAGATAACACAGCTAGCAAAGCTTTAGCTACGATAAAAGTAGAGGTAGATGGCAAAAATCTATTAGAGGTAGCAGAAGGCAACGGTCCAGTAGCTGCTTTAGACTTGGCTTTACGCAAGGCATTGGTTAAGTTTTATCCTGAAATTGCTGCTTTTTACTTAGCAGACTACAAAGTTAGAATTTTAGATGGCAGTGCAGGAACAGCAGCTAAAACCCGTGTGTTGGTGGAATCGAGTAACGGAGTAGAACGATGGACAACTATAGGAGTATCGACCAATATTCTCGATGCTTCTTACCAAGCAGTAGTCGAAGGTATGGAATATGGTTTACTATTGCAAGCCTCCAACAAAAATAAAGTAAGTATTGTTAATTAAGGAACGGATCTAAACTATACACATGACGGCTCTTCCTCCCACAACTAGAAGTAGACTTAAAAAAATTCCCCAAGCTCCAGGTGTTTGGGAAGGAGATCGCCGTAAGTTGGGAACTATGGCATCTTACTTAGATGCAAATATAGATGCCGATGAAGAATGTATTATCTGGGTTGATGGCTCAGAAGGTTCTGTCAGAGCAATGGATGTAGTGTCTGAAGAAATAGGCATTGAAGCAGTGGTTCGTACTTTGTTGCGGGCGATTGAATCTCCTCATCATCCAGGACAACCGAATCGTCCCCAAAAAATTATTGTACGCGATCGCGAAATTCAATTTTTGTTGCGGGGGGTTTTGCAAGATCTGGATATTAGTATTGAGTATTCTCCTCAACTTCCGATCATCGATCATCTGTTTGAAGGATTTGTTGAAATGAGCAACGCTCAGCCGTCGGCTCTCCCTTCACTCTACGAAAAAGCTATTAAGGATACTGCTATAAAAATTTGGGAGAATGCTCCTTGGGAATTATTAGCCGATAGTGATATTTTGCGTGTTGAGCTAAAAAACTGCGAAATAGACCAAATATATCTCTGCATCATGGGCATGATGTCAGCCGAATATGGCGTATTGCTCTATCGCTCTTTAGATTCTCTTAAACAATTTCGTGCTGCTGCTTTGGGAGATAGTGAGTCATCTACACAATTAGAACAGGCTTTTTTAGCCCAAGATTGCTGGTTTCTTAACTACGAGGAAGTTGAAATAGAAGACCAAGAGATAATCGATGCAGTAGAAATTGAGCCTTTTTTTGGCAGCATTCATCCTTTTGAAGGAATGCGTCCCTTTTTAGATGAAGAAGAAACTAAAATTGTCTATACGGCTTTGCAATCTTTACTGCGTTTTTGTAGTCGCAACCAAACAGCCCTAGCTCAAGAACCAATTGAAACAATATCAAAGTCATATCGCATTAATTTGCCTGAATGCGCAACAGACCAAAAAACCATATCCACTAAAGTTTCTACTTTACCTGAACTTACAGAAGAATTATTAAATATTGGTGTAGGCGATCGCGAAGCCTGGGCTACGGATCGCTCTGGAGAGTTGGCTCAAAAAATTGACATTTCTATTCAAGAAGATTTAATTCCTGATAATTCTTTAATTACTCTAGCAAGCATCCCTTGGGACTTTATTCAACAACTAAAGCACAAGCCAAAAATCTACTATCAGTCTCTAGACATTGCAACCAAAAGCGAAGATTTTCCCATAATTTTTGTGCAAACTACTCGCCCTAAGGCTAAACATTTAATCGCCAAAATAAAAGATTCAGGTGGGTTAAAAGCTATTTGTTTTAATCCTGGTAAAGACCCTTTCAGTGGGGAAGTTTATAATTTAGGAATGCTTCAGACAGGAGATAATGAATTATATATATTTGCCGAGTATTCCCAAGACGTTGTTCAACAGCTTAGGGCAGTAGAAAAATGGCACCAACGCTGCCAAAAAAATCAGGGGTATTGTGGTCTTATTATTGCCATGGGAGCAACAGGAGTCAATCGTGGTAATCCACAATTAAAAGATATGTTAGCTCTATTTGAAGTTAAATCGATCAACGGTGCAGATCTAGGTATGGGAGTCTTACAGTTAGTGCCTGATTTTGAATTTTAAGAGTTGCAAATAACTATAACTGGCAAATTGTGTTATTGTAGGTAAGCGTATAAAGTAATTTTAAAACGTAGTCAGTTAATAATGGCTAAAAAACGGGATGTAGCGCAGCTTGGTAGCGCGCCTGCTTTGGGAGCAGGATGTCGCAGGTTCAAATCCTGTCATCCCGATTATTTACCCTATATAGGTTTCATTGATTTGGAATTGTGGAGCAAATTGGATTGCTTATAATCATATCCCCAATTTGTCCCCAATTTCTATATCTTCATGTCGATTGATTTATAATTTTTTGTTGTCGATTCTCTACAAACTGTCTACCGCAGTCACGACACTTATAATTCTGTTTACCGTTATGTATTTTGCCATTTTTTACAATGTACTTTGATTCACATGAAGGAGAATTTATTGACATCATAATTCGCTTGCTATTTTTCCTATCCTTACATCTTTAGCACTACATTGAAACTTTATGACAAACTAGATGTCGAGCAGCTTACATTCTTATTACTTCCCCACGGCGGTATTAGTGACTTAAGCATGACCCATCACTTTTTCAAATCAAAAAAGATAGCTTTATGACTGCAACTCCAGAAATAAAACAAAAAGTTGTTCAACTAAGAGAACAACTTCAAAAAGCGGGATATGCCTATTATGTTTTAGACAATCCTATTATGGAAGATGTGGTATACGATCGACTGTATCGTCAGTTACAAGAGTTGGAGACAGAATATCCTGAATTAATTACCCCTGATAGTCCAACGCAACGGGTGGGAGACAAGCCATCGTCCCAATTTACTTCAGTAAAGCACAATATACCCCTTTACAGTTTAGAAAATGCTTTTAATTCTGAAGAATTAACCAAGTGGGAAACTCGATGGCAAAAACAAGCAGATGATCTTCCAGAATTTACCTATGTCTGTGAATTAAAAATAGACGGTAGCGCGATCGCTTTAACTTATGAAAAGGGTATTTTAGTTAGAGGCGCAACCCGTGGTGATGGAGTTACAGGAGAAGAAATTACCCAAAATATTCGTACCATTCGCACCATTCCCCTAAAGCTGAATTTAGATCATCCTCCAGAAAGAGTAGAAGTTAGAGGAGAAGCATTTTTACCTCTAGATGTATTTGAAGCAATTAATCAAGAACGAGCCGAGTCAGGAGAAGCTTTGTTTGCTAATCCTCGTAATGCGGCTGCAGGTACACTTCGGCAACTAGATTCTAAAATTGTGCGAGAGCGTAAATTAAACTTCTTCGCTTATACCTTACACATTGATGGCGCAAAAGATGAAGGAATTGAATCTCAGTGGCAATCCTTAGAAAAGCTACAGCAAATGGGATTTCTGGTTAACCCCAACCGTAAACTATGTGATTCTCTAGCAGAGGTGGAAACATATTTTCAGGCATGGGATACAAAGAGAAAAAACTTACCCTACATGACTGATGGTGTTGTAGTAAAACTTAACGATCTCGAACTGCAACAAACTCTAGGGTTTACACAGAAATTTCCTCGTTGGGCGATCGCTCTTAAATATCCTGCGGAGGAATCCCCTACAATTGTTAAAGATATTATCGTTAATGTGGGTCGTACTGGTGCTATTACGCCCATGGCAATTATGCAACCCGTGCAGCTAGCAGGGACAACAGTACAAAGAGCAACTCTACATAATAGCGATCGCGTTTCCGAATTAGATATTCGCGTTGGTGATACGGTAATTATCCGCAAGGCAGGGGAAATAATACCTGAAGTTGTCAGGGTTTTAACCGAACTGCGTCCGACTGGTACTGTTCCCTATCAGATGCCAACTAATTGCCCAGAATGCGATTCAACTTTGATTCGTCCCGAAAATGAAGCTGTTACCCGTTGCGTAAATAGTTCATGTCCTGCAATTTTACGGGGAAGTATTATTCATTGGGCTTCCCGTAATGCTTTAGATATTCGGGGATTAGGGGAAAGAATTGCCATCCTGTTAATTGAAAATAATTTGGTTACATCTGTTGCCGATTTATATTCTCTAACCGTAGAACAAATTGCCAATTTGGAACGCATGGGAACAAAATCAGCTGAGAATTTGGTTAAAGCGATCGCAGCTTCTAAAAGCCAAACTTATGACAGGATTTTATATGGTTTAGGAATACGTTATGTCGGTAGTGTTAATGCCAAAATATTAGCCGAAAATTTTCCGACTATAGAAGAATTAGCTCAAGCATCTTTTGAATCCATTGAAGCAGTTTATGGCATCGGTGAAGAAATTGCCCAGTCTGTGTTTGAATGGGTGAGAGTACCTGATAACAAAGCTTTGATACAACATTTACAAGCAAGAGGATTACAGTTATCTGCTTCAATTGAAACCTCTGATGCTGTTAAAAATAAACCTAATCAAGTCTTAACAGGAAAAACTTTCGTAATCACAGGAACACTACCTACTCTCAAGAGAAATGAAGCTAAAAAAATCATAGAACAAGCTGGAGGAAAAGTAACGGGTTCAATTAGTAAAAAAACCGACTATTTACTACTAGGAGAAAATGCAGGTTCCAAATTAGCCAAAGCCGAAAAACTAGGTATTTCCCAACTAAGTGAAACAGAATTATTAGAATTACTAGAGATAATTTAAGATATGTGCATTACCTTACCCTATTGGTGAAATTTGAATAAAAGTGTTAAGCTTAACAACGAGTATCAAGTTTAATGATAAGGTTTGTATTCAGTATCGAAGGTTTTTCCGTCAAGTATTGAGCTATTTCTTTTCTAATAATTAATCTTGTCTCTCTAAACACAACAATCATTGAGAGGACAGTAAATATGTCAATTTATGTAGGTAACTTAGCTTACGAAATCAATAAAGAAGACTTACATGAAGTCTTCAACGAGTATGGAAATGTTCAACGAGTCTATATTCCCACAGATCGCGAAACAGGTCGCGTTCGAGGATTTGCATTTGTCGAAATGGAATCCGAAGCTAACGAAGAATTAGCTATTAAAACTTTAGATGGAGCAGAATGGATGGGACGCGATATCAAGGTAGACAAAGCCAGACCGCGTAAAAATAGAAACACTTTTGCAGGTTATCAAACTAACCGCTTCTAATCTTACAGCCGTTTTCAGTTGAATAGACTACATTTCTAATTAGCTAGTTCGTAGCTAATAGCTAATAGCTAATAGCTATTTTAAAATTTGGTTATCGTGGTCTACTCATATGAAAAGCGCAGTAATAGCTAAATCAAAAAACTTACGCTTCTAGAAATCAAGTAGATTAATTCTTCTTTTTTCTGGAGGCGTTTTCTTATTCATACGGGCAGTTAAAACTAGCGCATAATAGGACTGCCATGATGGTGAACCAAGTACCATTTTTGTGCCATCTTCTGAAAGATATTAGTTGCTGTCGATGGTGCTTTCACTTTTCTACCTCGACTCGATTGCAACACTATTTCTCGGAGGACAACATAAGCAATAGACTGGTCAATTTCTACTTTGAGAATTTCTAGATCTATTTCCAATGAATCGGTATTGTTAAAAATCGATGACCAAGAAGCTTGAATCTTATCCCATCCCGTAAGGACTTGACCGCCAGGATGAATACACAAGCTAGTAGAACCTTGCCACCACACAAGGTTCATGCTTCCAATATCTCTATGGGAAAAAGCATCGTAGAAGGCTTGATTAGCAGCTAAAACCGCTTGTTTATCTTTAGATGTCAAAAAAAGACTCCCACTAAAAACGAGGGCGATTCAAGTCTAACATAGTTAGACGCGCCCAACGTTTTAGTGCTGAAACGGGGCTTTTAAAGTGCTGAATTTATTTCAGCACGCAGCCCCTCATGAATTTTGACCAACAAAAATATCGCGCAGCGTCCTTGTTTTGTGCTAACTATTTTTTGGGGTGACAAGTATCTGAAAACCCATCTAAACTAAGGCTTACAAGTTGAGCCGCTGATTTTTCAAACAAATCTAAGCGCCGCGCCGTAGTACATGAAAACTATTACAATCCCAATTATTGTTAATTATTATCGCTCGATAGAACTAATCGAGCAATTAATGATAGAAAAAAGTTAAATATTAGTGAGTTTCAAATCCTGATTATGGACTTTTTTTCTGCTCATCAATCTCATCTTGAAAAATATTTAACTAAGAGTCAAATATTAACTCTACAGTTATTAATTTGGCTACTTCAAGTCCAAAAAGAAGTGCGGAATGCACCGCCGCTTGCGAACTGGATTTAAAATCCAGTTCGGTCGGCGGTGAGAATAGAGAGATTAGCTAGCTGTTTACCGATGCCGATTCTCGCTCGATTGCCGTCGAAAAAAGATTCAGAGATTCTTGGTTTTATCCTCTTTAAGCCTACCTCTATTTTGGTTTCCCATAATTAAATCAATTGTAGAAAAAGAATTTAAACGAGTCAAACGTCTAATTTTCATACTAGATAGAACTCAATGGAAAGACAAGAATATCTTCATGATAAGTGTAATTTGGAGAAAACGAGCTTTACCAATTTATTGGCTGATTTTAGAAAAGAAAGGCAGCAGTAATATTCGGGAACAAATTGCGCTTATTAGACCAGTATTGAAATTATTTTCTCACTATGAAGTAGTAATTCTTGGCGACAGAGAATTTCATGGAGTCGAGCTATCCTATTGGTTGAAACAAAAGAATAAAAAGACCAAAAAACCTATTTATTATGCTTTTAGGGAAAAAGATAATATTTACCTAAAAAGAAGTAGAAAAAATCAAGAAAGGCTGAAGGAGCTAAAATTAATTCCCGGAGTTAAAGTTTTATATAAAAATGCTCAAATCACCAAACAAAAAAGCTTGGGCAAGTTTAATTTGTTGGCTGATAAAAAGAGAGATTATCGCGACCATAAAGTAAAAGAAAGTTGGTTTATCATAACCAATTTAGATGACCATAATGAAGTAATTAAGCTTGATAAAAAGAGAGTTGGAATTGAAGCTCTACAATGAACAAAAAAAATAAGGAAGGCTTCAAAAAAGGATAACTTATGCTGCTTACCGATAACTTAATTAACAAGCCTTCCTTATTTTTTCGATTTCTCTCTCGCCATGTTTCGTGATTATAAGAGCGGAGGTTATAATTTAGAAGGTAGTAAAGCTAATAATTTAAGATTAACCAACTTGATTTTATTAATAGCGATTGCCCGAAGGGCAGTGCGCGGAGCGCAATCGCTTACAGTTCAGCTTGTTTAAAAGGCAAATCTTTTAAGAACCAAGGACATCAAAAATATATTACTCGTCTGACTGAAGCTAAAAGACAATACAGAAGGCATAGTGACTTCCGAGTAGGATTATATGGACAAAACTGGGTTATTGCTTGGGATTTTTGTTGCTCTTTAGTTGAAAAACTTATGATAATTAACCGCCATAAGCTCAACTATTATCAACAAGGATTAAAAGTTTTATCGGCAATTAGTTAAGCATCTATTTCAATTAATCATCCTCTAATTTTAGACTCAGTTATTATCAACTGGTCTACTTTGTTTTGTTTGTTTAAGATTAACGCAACTATCAATTTGTTGAGAGATTATATTGAATCATTTTAGCCTCAATTATACTTATTTAATCAGCCAAAAATATTAAAGGAATTTATATCATAGTTGTTTAAAAAATCAGCTTCTCGAATGTAAATCTCATTTCTAAAGGTTTTTTCAGACGCTTGTCACCCCAAAAACCACACAAGTCGTACCCGACTAATTGATAGCTAACAGCCTGCGGTTAGGTAATTCATGCTATATTGTGTACACAGAGGTACACAATTAACAGGCAGCTAAATTAATGTTACAAAAAATTGGCATACGTGAGTTTAGAAACAACTTGGCTAAATATCTTAATGCCACCTCTCCCATTGCAGTTATGCGTCACGGACAGACCGTAGGATTTTTTCTGCCCACACATATTGAACCAGAGAAAGCTGAACTTGAGGCATTGAAATCGGCAGCAGCAAAATTGGATGCCCTACTAGAGAAGAAAGGAATTAGCGAGGATGAGTTGGTCGAGGAGTTTCGCCAACTGCGCCAACAGAAATAGTAAGAATGTCTTGTGCAAACCAATAAAATTATTGTCCTGGATGCCAATATTTTAATTAGAGCCATACTTGGTAAAAAAGTAAGGGGAATTCTCGAACAATATGCTTCTGCAACTCAATTCGTAACTCCTGATATTTGCTATCAAGACGCGAGAAAATATCTGCCACCTTTATTTGAAAAAAGAAACCTGCCCGTACAAAATGCACTAGATATTTTGGAAAAATTAAACTGTCTAGTCGAGTCTATAGATGCTAGTTTATATTGTCTGTACGAGGAAGAAGCCAAACAACGCATTGCCGTAAGAGATATAGACGATTGGCCAATTGTTGCTTTATCTCTTATGTTGGACTGTCCGATTTGGACGGAAGACGCGGATTTTTTCGGTGCAGGAGTAGCGACTTGGACGAGCGACCGAGTTCACCTATATTTATCTTGATGTTGAAATCGATCGCAAACCACTAACAATTTCGACTATAAGCGATTGGTATGCTACGTGCGCGGAGCGTTTATCCTCCTTTTAGGAGGGCAATCGCCTTTTATCCCCTGCTGACATAAAACGGAACTTTCAGCATACAAATGAACTGAAAAGGGGTCAAAGCTTTATCTACAGATAGATAGAAGGATGGACTCTCGAAATC
>JAAUYG010166479.1_pt1 | contig 14092 bp, 11 predicted proteins | sample 7278091 | NCBI WGS metagenome assembly JAAUYG01 (sample SAMN14350201, study PRJNA611818) | marine sediment metagenome | isolation source: surface marine sediment (0.6m) | place: French Polynesia: Moorea | collected 2018-08
CCGCATAGCATAGTGGTTAGAGCGTCCGTATGCGGTACCATCTGTTGCAAAAGTTTCGAGGCCGGCTTCGAAAATTTCAGTCGGGGGTTGAATATTTGGAGGCGGGCCTCGAAAATTTGGAACCGGGGTATGAAAATTTCGAACCGGGCCTCGAAACTTTTGCAACAGATGGTACCGCATACGGACGCTCTAACCACTATGCTATGCGGGGGCGGTTCTACAGAATTGGATTTCTGTTGCAAGTTAATTTCAGAATATGTGTTATGGTTAACTGTGGATAACTATAAATTATTAGTAAATATCAAGCAGCGTAATGTGTGATAGTACAAAAATTATGGGTTTTTTTCCTTTTTCTCCTGATAAAATTTAATACCGTTTTTTTAAAAAGTTGCTAAATTGGATGTCGTCAGACTCCATTGCTGCATTGATCATAAAATAAATCATTGTAGCGTAGAAAAGTGAATTTTATTTCCCTTTAAATAGATTATTTCATAGAGTAGTGTTGAAATACCTTCCCACTTCCATCTAATTGAAATATGTATATCTTCTTGTTATTATTTTATATGGTTGGAATTTTGTTTCTTGATTTATAACATATATTACAGTTACTACATTCAGTAATTTCTAACGTGAAGTGGTGGCAATGTCTGCCTTCTGAAAGGGGACGACATCGTTGCTGGACATCCGGAAGAGTTTTCGTAGTTCCGCTTTTAAATCTGGCAACCTATAACCATAAATCAAGGGATTTGTTATAGAGTTCATTGCAATTAGACCCATGCTGAACGATCTCCATATATCCATGGTTGTATCATGCAGTGTCCCACTATACACTTGTATGATCAGTATCAGGACAAAAGGTAGCCAAGCAACATAAAATGTGCAAATTACAGGTAGGCCTGCTTTAAGAATTTTAAATTGGCCTTTGATATATTTCGGGTTCTCTTTTCCAGGTAGAACAATCTCACTATCCATAATGTTCTGAAGCTGTTGCTTTGCCTTAATTAATATGTGCACACAAAGTATCGTCAATGGCAGTGTTATTGCTATGAGTAATGGGATAAAAATGTACTCTAGATAGCTTTGTCGAAAAACCATAATGACGTCGCACTCCACAGGACATCTGTTGTACCAAGCCATGGGGATTATTACCCCAAGAGTGGTGGCAAAGTACCTTCTCATCTGGATTCTTTGGCACCGGAAAGGATCCATGATTGCCAGATAGCGATCGATAGTTACAGCCAGCAGACCTATCAGTGATGCATATACGGGCAGGAACAGGATGGCATACCGCAAGGCACATACCAGCGCATCAGCCACGAGGCTTTTGTCTATGATGACTGGGAGTTGGCATACAAGAATAAGACCCAGTGCTAAGTCCGCGATGGCCAGCTGCATTTTAAGATAGTTGGAAATGGTACGAAGCTTCTTTACTCTTGCCATGATGAAAACAATCAAACCATTGCCAAAGGATATGCCGATGGCTAGAAATAGGTCAAAAGCTACATAGCCCCAGTCTGCAGCAGATAAATCCTGTTTACTCTTCTTTATGTCCTTTTCGAAGCATAACACAGACACATTGGCAGACTCTGTGACGTCCATCTTTCTTAAGCTTAGATTATATTTTGGCGCATAGTCTATCTCACACAATAGCAGCAAGGATGAATAATGTCGATATCATATATTGCAAACGTAGTTCCACGGTTCTATATCCTGACAAAAAACAAGTCAATAACAGGATCCTTAAAAGGGTTAATATTTGGTTAGATAATGGTGAAATTGTGTGCCGTTTTCAGCAGATGTGTAATTGTACCTGCTGCACCCCCATGTAAACAGTCCCGCAAATATCACATTGCAAGTCGCTTTCTATTAAATGATTCTGTGATGTGACGTTGCATTCATTTCTGGTAGTTTGTTAATCACAGACAATGAAGGTTAAAGGCAGTAGAATCACAAAACCCTAGGAGCAATCAAACCTTTTACTCATAGTCTACACACAATAGGCAACAGTCTACCCACATAGCAATATATATCATGTGGTTCTGAGCATTACATATTTAAGGAAGGAAGCCCAGCCCTGATTGCTCTGTTGAAATTCTTGCACGTGGTGGAAATATGAAGGCATTCACGGGCTGGGGCGAAGAAAAAAGCAAGGGTTTCAGCACAGCCCATGGCTACTACCAATGTAGCTGAAGTGACTAATGCGAATTTGTGATGTGATTGTTATAATAGGTTTGATAGTAATTTATTAATTATGGAGATATTACAGATAATAAGTATAAGGCTTAGGCAGTTATTACTGTAGGGTACATTTAGGGAAGCAGCTAGACTTCAGTAGTCACACTCAGTAGTAAGCTACATCAGAGAGTGGTTCCAGGAAGGGGGAGGTCAGGCAGCCAATGGCAGAGCATAGCTAGCGACAGGCCAGAGGGCGAGCAGCCGGGACAATGACCAATGGGAGTGCAGGATTGATCAGAATGGGGGATTGAGAGATAGGAACAGGAGGAGAAGACAGCAGCAGTATTAGGATCAGCAGAACAGTGACAGGATACACAGCGTAGCAGCAGACAGTGGCAGAGATCGGACAATGAGGTAAGAAGCATTCAGTTATATTCCTCCCATTCCAAACCCTGTCCCCGGCCAGGTGACCAGGCGACCATTGTCTGTAAAATATTAAAAAGATGTATCGGTAAATAACTAACTTCATTAACCCTATCCCAGTGTGTTGTCTTTATAGGTGCGGAATTATTTAATATCGTGTCAGAATAAGATATATTATTAATAGGTTGTTCCCTCTGAGAAGTAAGCACGGTCAGACCCTGACTAGTTGGTCGGATACTTCCCTAGTAATATCCCAGACAGGTAGAATATTATCATCAGAAGAGAATGGGTTTAGGCAGGCAAATTACAGCAGGATACCCATACATTATATCTAATGTACCACGATAGAGCAGAACACTATAGATTAGAGAGTTAATTCCCCAACGTAAGGTAGTCGGTGAGAACAGAAGATGATTATATACGTTCCCCACAGCATTACAGTAAAACCTGACTTAACACATTACATAACATTTGACATTTGAAGGCCTTGGTTAGAAAAGGAAAAAGGTAAATGCACCATCTAACCGTTAATCGAGACAAATGGGTTCCAAATTTACCAATATGTTGTATTAGTGTTCCTGTGTCCCACATTTCAGTCCATTTTCCTGTACTGGCAGCCTTATAGAATTGCAGGCCATTTTGAGACAAGTGAACCACTTGATCCAAACAGGACATTGAACATTGCAAGGTCAAATATATACCAAGCATGTATATATGTTACAAGAGTGCCTGTGTCCACCATTTCACTCCGTTTTGCTCTAATATAAACCTCTCTCGGGGCATATGGTTATTGAATATAATGGAATGACCTCAGAATCAGATTAAACAGTTGTCAAAGGTACATTTGTACTCTGTATATATGAAGGACTTAAACCCCAGGCCAAAAATTTTAGACCATTTTGCTTGATGCACTGTTTACGAGATAAAAGGATTGTCAAAAATAGGAAATGCACCTAATGACCTCTCAGAATGATCTTGATCTTTTAATGGTCAAAAGTACCCTACATACACCAAATACACAAAAATTTACGTTTTGGTCGTTTTCACTCTATAGACAGCCATTGTATCAAGATACATGTATCACACGTTTTGACACATTTTAAAATCCTGATTGACTACCAATAGCAATTTGGTGACACACTCTTTAAGGGTATAATTAAATCAGAATGAAACAAAAGAAACAAACTCTCGAAAATCCAAAATTGGAAATCTCACAATTCTTTAATAACTTTGTAGATACTCTAAGTATGAGCATACATGAATTTTAGAAAGTCAGTCTTTTTGTACTTTGGGGGGAGATGTGATTTTTTTCTCTCCATGTGATCCTATAAAAACAACAAAACATAGAATTAGCATTTCTAAAAACAAACAAAAAAAATCTCACGATGTGATATAGACGTAACCCTCCACCAAGTTTTGTGTTAATCCACCTGATGAGATAATGTGTTTTACGGCAGGATAAACAACGAATGGATGATCATGGAAGGATGAACGATGGAGTAATGCAGGATGACAGTTACCCATGTCATTGTAGTATCTCTGCTGTGCAGTAGCGGAAGCAGACAAATATAGAAAATGGCGTTTAATTAAAATTATTATCATATTACACATTTTTACAGCACAAACTTATACATAAACCTAAACTTTAATAAATGATCACAAAAAGATCATATAATTTAACGGAAGGAAAAATTACCCCTATTGTATATTGTGCAGCTTTGATTGCACTGTTTGAAATATAAGTAATATGATGTTTTGCACAAAAACATAATCGAATATTTAGTATCTGTTTTATTAACAGGGTTTGTTATTGTCAATATTACGCTATTGACTGATTACAACAATGAGCTCCATAGCAGATGACATATAGGCCAAAGTAAAACATGAACTATATATCATGAAAATGAAATGACGAATTAGAAGATAAACCCAATAGGAAGTGTCTTAAATCCCTTGCATAGAAACTATTCCAAACATAGTGGAAGGAAGGGATAAGGGTGAAAACGATGGTATCTCATTTATGGAGCTTTTATAGTATGACGCCATGTGACTAACTTAAGGGTAATCATATGACAAAGGGTTGTTTGGCTTTCGAATGAAACATCTATTCATGTTGAGAATTTGTGAGGCCAAAGACTCCCGATTTTTGCAAAACAATACAATAACGCACTAAGCAGCCCAAACAGGTCTTTTTCACAAACAGTACATGACAATACGCTCAGTAAGAGCTTGTTTATACGGGCACACCCAAAGAAATGCTTGTAAATGCGTTAAAGTAAAATTTAAATTTTGCACAGAAGATGTATCCCAAAGATCAGCGAGGTTCTGAGAAGATACCCCAGAGAGGAATTGAGAGTTAGTTAGTCCCTGTAAGTAAGATATAGTTCTTGAATCTTCGGGTTCTTGACACATGATATGAACTTGGAGTACAAACAAATTTGTCAGAAATAGAACAGAAATAGAATAGAAACAGAACATTACAAATGTGCTCACTAATAGCTTGTTTATACATATATCCAAAGTGATGTTTGAAAATACATTAACGTCGAATCCTGTAGAGAGTGTATCCTAAAGGTCAAAGGACATCCGAGAAAATAATCCAGAAAGGAATTGGAGAGTTAGTCATAGTTCTTGGACGATGAGATACAGTTCTTGACTCTTCAGTTTCTTGACACATGATGTGCACTAGAATGATTCCTGCACAGCAAGTACTTTCAGGCCCAGGCAGTCAACTGAATCACTTCAGCGCAGTGGTTCCTTCACAGCAGACTACACATACAGCACCCTTGGTGGCTTTTTCGGTATTTGTACAGCAGGAACGCGGAAATGTGTGACTTTCAAATAATCGACCAGTTCCTGATGACTTTCTTGACAGTTCCATGAAGTTTAGTCATTCAGACGTCAACTTCTATGTACAGTTCACTGCTCTTGATTAACTACATCACACAATTACTGATTTAACTTAAAAGAGTTAACCCAGAGAGCAGGAACTCTGTTACAAGCACATCTCCATGTTTCACAACCCGCCTTACTTTTATGCTGTTACCGAAGCTTATAGTAATTTGGAGTTAGAATTGCATCAACATTATTGAAACTTTGAGAGTAGATCCAGTCAGCAAAACAACAACATTCTTGAAAGTTTGAGGCTAGATCTAATCAATAAATGCCGGTTGTCCTTGACCTTCGTTGCAAGTGTTACAATGTGAACAATTTTAGCATTTTAGCACAAAAATGCCACGCTGATATATAAAGCAAACACTCAATTCTAAATAGCGAAACACAAGAGACCATCAACATAATACACGCAGCTAAAGCCAGGTATAAAATGTGGCACCAATCAATGGACAAGTTTCCCTTATACATGACACAAATAGATTGCAGGAACCATTATATCTACAGAAAGGGATTTCTGTTGCAATTTAATTTCAGAATATATTTTAATATGTGTTATAGTTACCAGCTGAACACCATTACTTATTACTAACTGTCAAGCAGCTTAGTGTGTGTCTATACTTTAAAAAATTGATGATAACATAAGAAATTATGAGCTTTTCCATTTTTCTCCTGATAAAATGTAATACTGTTTTTTGAAAAAAAATGCTAACCTCAAACATTAGATACCCTTATCAGAACCCCACTGCTGCATTTATGATCAAATAGACTATTTTAGAAAAGAAAAGTGAATCTTGTTTCCTTTTAAAGATATTATTTCATGGAGTGGTGTTTAAATAGTTTCTAACATCCATCTATTTGAAACATTTATATCATCGTGTTATTGTTATTTTATGTAGTTGGAATTGTGTTTCCAGATTTTTAGCATATATTACAGTTGCTGCATTTAGTAATTTCTAACGTGAAGTGGTGGCGATATCTTTCTTCTGACAGGGGACGACATCGTTGCTGGACATCTGAAACAGTTTTCGCAGTTCTGCTTTTAAATCCGGCAACCTATAACCATAAATCAAGGGATTTGTCATAGAGTTCATTGAGATTAGACCCATGCTGAACGATTTCCATATGTTCATGCTTGTATCATGCAGTGCCCCACTATACACTTGTATCATCAGTATAATAAAAAATGGTAGCCAGGCAACATAAAATGTGCAAATTACAGGCAGGCCTGCTTTAAGAATTTTGAACTGGCCTTTAATGTATTTCGGGCTCCCTTTTCCAGGTAGAACAACATCATTATTCACAATGCGCTGTAGCTGTTGCTTTGCCTTGATTAGTATGTGCACACAAAGTGTCGTCAACGGGAGTGTTATTGCTATGAACATCGGGATAAAAAAGTACTCTAGATAGCCTTGTTTAAAAACCATAATGACGTCGCACTCTACGGGACATCTGTTGTACCAAGCCATTGGAATTATTATCCCAAGAGTTACGGCTGGAACCCATACCCCTATTGCATATGTGGCAAAGTACCTCCTCGTCTGGATTCTTTGGTACCGAAACGGATCCATGATTGCCAGATAACGGTCGATGGTTACAGCCAGAAGACCTAACAGTGATGCATATCCTGGCAGGAACATGATGGCATACCGCAGGGCACACATCTCCGGATCAGCCAAGAGGCTTCTGTCTATAATGAGTGGGATTTGGTAAGCGATAGTGAGACCCATTGCTAAGTCCGCTATGGTCAGCTGCATGATGAGACAGTTGGAAATGGTACGAAGCTTCCTTACCCTTGCCATGACGAAAAGTATCAAGCCATTGCCAAAGGATATTCCAATTGTTAGAAATAGCCCAAAAGCTACAAAGCCCCAGTCAGCTGCGGTTAGGTTCTCTTTGTTCTTCTTTATGTCCTTTTCGAAGCATAGCACAGACACATTGGCAGACTCTGTGACATCCATCTTTGTTAATCTTGGATTATATTTTGGTACATACTCTGCATGGTCTGACCAACCGAATGACAGAAAAAGGATAAATAAAGTAATGACGACATATATATTGACAACGTTGTTCCCCGGCTACACAAGCAGACAAGTCAATAACAGAATCACTGACAGGGTTAATATTTGATGAGATAACTGTGCGATTGTGTACCGATCCCAGCAGAAATCTATGTATATCCGTCCGCATTCTCGTTTACACAGTCCCCGAAATATCATCATTGCCATTCGGTTTGTAGTAACAGACCCTTTGATGTGACGTTGCGTCCATTTCTGGTAGTTTGTTGATCAGAAGATCAAAAGCAAAGAAGATTAAAGCCAGAAGCACTAAACCATAGAAGCAATCAAACTTTATACTCATAGTCTACCAACATTAGGCAACAATCTAACCATATATATATTTTGTAGTTCTGGGAATTGTATATTTAAAGAATCAAGCCCAGCCCTAGGGGCTGTGTTGAAATCCTTGCCAACGGTCCCGCCTGGACACTGAAGACATTCTTAGGGCGAAGCCAGGGACAAGGATTTCAACACAGCACGTAGGACAATGGCTTGATTGCTACTATGACATACCTCAATATTAAAGAAAACGACCATAAAGCCAGATTTTGGTCAACAAAATAAAGCCCTCAGTTTCGGCATCTTTATTGATTTTATATGTTGACGACTGTTTAAATTTACTCCCTTCAAATTATGTGCGACTGTTATTTTTTTGTTTTAACTGCTGTTCTTGTGCCAAATTAATATTTTTGGCCTTATTTTTTGGGAACGCTTTGGAAAAGGACATTTTTCATGGTATCAACTGATACTATAAGTGATTGTATTTGGCCAGGCTATTGTAATATGTGTGTTCCTTTAGTTTAGCATAGGTCACCATAAAGCACTAGAACTGTATGATCAAAACAAAGCAGTAAATCGATTTGTGAAAGATTCAGGCCTGGTTTTATTTTCAAAGAGCCAAACAATGTATTTTTGTAAACATTAAAATATGGGCCAACTTAAGGGTGTCTTCTTTACTTTACAGAGCGTCGCCTTACGTTTTCAACTGGCATTTACCTAGTCATGGTCATATGACATGGGACAATGTGGAGCTTCTTTTATATCGAAGGTATAGACAAGTCCCGGCAAATTCCAAAATTTAACCCATTTTGTAAGTCCTTGTAGTCTTATACAGGGATTTTCAATGTATGATTTATTTGGCTGACCTTATATCTATATCCTTTTCCTGGTAGTGGATCACATAATCCAAACTAATTTTGAACAATCTAATTCTAAAAGTGCCACAAATTCTTCATGTAGATTTTCTGACAAAAAACTTCTACAAACAAATTTCAGAAATTTGCTAAATTCCATTTAACACTCTGCCCCTGTTACAAGGTATGCTGTCCATTCATCCCCAAGGGTCATTCGTTTCACCCTACCATATACCCTTTTCCAGAAATATCGCCAATGCGCCGAACAGCCCCGTATAACACTGAGTATTCTAGAGTCCAAATATGCTAAATAACTAAGTACTTCAAACGAAACGTTCAAACTTCTGTCTGATTCACACTACAATACATCGTTTCAAGAATAGAATGCAAAAGCAATGAAAGACCACCAAAATTACATTGACATATATTTGTATCCAATTTCAAAATCAACCTTATTTATTGTGTCGATAAAAAAATTGGTAAATAAATCGATAAATACATCCTTTTCTTTACTACAGGGTGTACTTTGTGTCTTTGAGAGAAACCCCCAAAGGCCCTACACAGGTGTGTAAGGTAACGTTAACATGTACTTTTAGTAGATTGGTGATCTGCGTTTAATTGAAAGAATAGCCTACACAATAAAGAACAAGAGACCCAGGGCCCTTTACCCCAGCTTTGTCATTTGATACACAAGCACAAGTTACGCAATGCAGCTACATGTACTACTTATGTAACTGAGGTGGCTAATCCTACTTGACTTTTGAAGGCCCTGGTGAGACAAGGAATGAAATAAAGGTGTACCCCATATACTGTCACTCGATTCACATGGGTACCCCATATACTTTGTATTAGTCTTATTTTGTCCCATTTTGAGACCAGCGTGACACATGACCCGAAAATGACATTTAACACTGCAAGCTCAAATTTACATGTACACCATATATGTGTTAAAACAGTACATGAGTCCTACGTTTCACTCTCTTTTGTTCTAGGGTCAATCTTTTTAGAGATACATGGTTGTTGAATTTCTCCGAATGCCCTCAGAATGATATTAAGCACCTGTAAAAGGTACATGTACCATGTATGCATGAAGGACTTAAACCTGAGGCAAAATTTGGGCCATTTTGCTTTATGACCAGCCGTTTTCGAAATACAAGGTTGTCGTAAATCGGAAATGCACTGCATGACCTCAGATTGACTTGAACACTTAATAAGGCGTACAAATACTGTAAGTCAAAACGTGTACACTAAGTGTTTCATTTTAAGTTGCATACATTGTTTACCATCCCGAAATTTGGTTATATTTAGCCCCCACAACTCACCAGCACTAATTACTTTCATTTGACTTTATTTAAAAGTCCATTATGTTGACAGATACATTCCAAGATTCACTTCACGCACAATAAGATGAGTTTATTTATGTACGTGTACAGTTTATTGTTTACCGTGTGTGAGTTTCATGGCAAACTACACATGCCACCATTGACGTACTAACAACTTTATAATAGCTTACGTGGTCAACCTCAAGAAAATGTGTAAGTGATGCCGATCACATATTATAATAGTTTACATGGAGAATCACGGTGTAATTGCCCTATATTATTCTCGCGACAACGAAGACGCGTTTTCCAATTTCACAACGGATGTCCTCTTGCGGAACATATTGGATATTTCAGTCTTTAGACCTGGAAGTCTGTATGCGTATATCACTGGATTTAGCAGTGAATTTATTGGGATTAAACCCATGGTGAAGGATCGTGCCAGGCTCATGGGCGACGAAGGATCCATTTGGCCAGAATATATCTGAAGTCCCAAAATAACAAGAAAGGGCAGCCAAAATATATAAAATGTGGCGAAAACCAGCACACCTGCCTTGAGAATCTTCATCTGACCTTTGCTGTACACATTTCCTTGTGGTTGACCTGGAACGCCATTGATAATACTCCGCAATTGTTTCTTCGCAGTGAAAAGTATATGAGCGTACAGAGCCGTCATCGGAAACGCCAGCAGCACGAAGAACGGCAAGAAACCGTACTTGAGATACGGGGTTGTCAAAATAAGAATAAACGTGCATTCTGGGGGGCAGAGATTGTGCCATAGCATGGGAAGCAGAAATCCAAAGATAGCAGATGGAATCCATATGATCAGCGTATACATGACGTAATATCTTTGTCTGGGATTAACTTGATAGGTGAGAGGGTGTACTATAGCGAGATGCCGATCGCAGGTTATAACCAATATCCCCATAACCGAGGCGGTTCCAGGAAACAGATACATCGCTTGGCGTAGCGCGCAGAGATTATGGCCGACCACAAGTCCCCTAAAAGCAAATGTGAAAGCGTTGTATAGAAGACTGCACCCCAGAGCGAAATCAGCCAGCGCCAGTTGAAAAAGCAAATTATTTGATAATGTAAGTAGCTTCCCTATCCGCATGAAAGCAGCAATTATTAGTCCATTGCCGAAACATGTGCCCAGCATCAATGTAATATTGATGCCGAAAAATACCCAATCAGTTGTCCGGAATCCTCCCTTGACTATGATATGGTCCGCTTCAAAACACCTCATGGTAGTGTTTGGATCCATATTTGACGCTGGAATGCTGTAACCACAATGTGACACTCCAGAAAATGCTGATGTATATATTAAGCACAGAAAACGTTGTCACTACTGCCTAACGTACAAAGGTGCATCAATCATGGCTGACACGATACCCATTATACGTGCGTGTCGTTGCGAAACTTTTCCGTTTGTTCCTGCCTTTCTTGTCATTATCATATATAGATAATCGATATCCATTGTTACGCTAATGACCTCTCCACAAATGTTGACATCACTATATTGCTTCACGTTCTGTGCTGTGCAGGCAATCATAACGAATGGGTTTCCATTGATTGGACATGGACAATAAGTGACAGATACGTGTATATCACTATCAGTCTTTCTGGATATTTCGGCCATTGCACATTGCACATTGCCATAGGGCTCAACTAGTACACAAGTCAGATAAACATGGACCGCGCATCACCATTCAGAGAACATGGCAAAAGGAAACAAAAGATGGGATATTAATTTACAACAATAAAGCTACTCCCGACAACAACAAATAAAAGAAGGGCCCGACCAGTTGGCCTGTTACATTACAGTTGCTATTAGTTCCCACAAATAAATAATTCGCATCAACAGAAATACATGTATCAACTAGGTCCCAAACGGCAAGCAGAGCTTTTAATAATTAATCCTTACATGAACGTGTAACCTAAACTTATTCACTCTAGACCGCTCTTTAATTTGCACAGAATTTGCAGAACAAAAACGTTCAGGTATAAATCTGCTATTGTTATAGGATTTTGTGATAGGATTTTGAGGTGTGTGGCTTTGGAACCTTTTCGCCTGAATGTTCGAATGTACACTTGCCATTGTCTACTGTTACGACTAAAACAATGTCGTGTCTCAGATGGTATTTGTTCAGATTGAAGTGTGGGGTTTTGCCAGATCTGTTGGTGCATATATTAAGGCCATTAATTATTCCATCTATTTGAGTTAATCTAGCTTTAAGTCTTCTATGAAGAACAATATATACATGTATATTATGCGGAATAGTGGATGTAGAAAAGTGAATGGATTATCGTTCATCCTATTTTATTTATTTTAAATTGATTTTCTTATGGCAGTTTGCATTCTACACCAAGCAGGAATCAACAAACTTCTCGTAGAAAGGTTTCCATCGAGTAGTACAAACAGATTGGTGACAGAATCTTGGGCATCATTCAACCATCAAGTCGTGAAAGTAATGAAAGATTATGCGACTTCAGATATATACCAGAGTAAAGAACAACTACGGTAACCATGGATCACCGCACCTTTACAACTAGACTTACACAGGATCGATATAAAGAACGAGCTGTATACAAAGGCCACAAGAGGACTAAAGGCATGGAGCCATGGAATAAATTTAAGACTGCACGAGTACAAGTGAGGAAAAACCTAAGTCTAGCAGAGCAGGCATTCATCAATAACATCCTGATGGAAGGACTGGAAAAGAAGGACACCAAACCATTCTGGAAGTAACGGCAAGGAGGCAGGACAACACAGGCGTGTGTCTCCGCTGAAGAGGGACGATCTGCTCCAAGACGACAGTCGCACTAAGGTATCAGTGGTATCTACATGTATACACGTGGCAGGAAGAGAAAATGTTCCAATAGCCAGAACCATCTAAGTTCTCAGGACCAGATGCTCTCCAGAATCGAATTCTCCATGAACTGGCACTGGAGTTCGCTCGGGCAGTAACCACCATCCTCCAGCAGTCGACTGACACAGGGGAACTGCCTGACGATTTGCAAAAAGCAAACATTGCACCAATCTTCAAGAAGGAAGATCGACACTTTCTTAGCGTGCGTAATGCGAGCTGTCCTTCCTTCGTGCTGGAAAGCTGTGAAGGCGAAGTTGACGGACACAACATCGACTCGGCCGACTAATGTCGATTTTCTTACTGCTGTTCACCGGGCAGCACCTTGGGATGGGGAGGGGGGAGGTGAAGCATGCTTAAAGTCGGCTTTCAACCTGTCAGGGTCATATCATTTACATATGTTGAAAGAATGTGTATGCTCGCATAACATTTGGGATTCTGTCCAGGACGCACTTAAGACCAACATTTCTTTACAGGATGTTATTATGGGTGAGGTAATCCGGCAATAAATGAATTAATAACTACATGAGCTACCATCGCATAATATTGTGTACAAGCACTCATTATTACGACGAAACAAAAGATTAACAAACAACAGAATATGAACAATACTTTATGTCAGAGTTGGAAATGCGTATCAATATTTATAAGTGCTTAGAAAAAACAACGGAAATATATTTGGCTGGAGAAATAATGAAGTGTTTTGTACTAGTAGCATTACAGCGAAAGTGCTTAGTTATGTATATCTGCGTCTTTTTGTGAACATGTATGTATTTCTGTGTATATACTAATTTTGTGTTTTAGTTTCAACAAATGACATTTTACAGAAAAACAAATATCATCGACGGTAAGTTGAATTCGTTATTGTTGGGGTAGATGTGCCGAGTTAATTTGGACCTGTCTTCTCTGGGCCGAACGATCTCCGCTAGAGAGTTTTTGGGTGCCAAGCCACGGACTCAATTCCGCCATAGCACTAAAGGCGCCGTCACATAGTTTCAGACCCCATTGCAAGTTGCTGCGACTTGCTGAAATCCACACATATCGTGCGACTTGCTGCGAGCTGAAGGGCTCACAATGGAAATGCATTGTTATAACCGATGGACTTGCGAGTTATACTGGTAATCAACGACTTTCTGGCAATCACCGACCAATGTTGTTGCGACCTTGAGCGATCTTAGTGCAAACTCAGTGCAAACACATGCAAGTTGTTGCGGGTCTGTGAA
>JAAUYG010005546.1_pt1 | contig 14090 bp, 9 predicted proteins | sample 7278091 | NCBI WGS metagenome assembly JAAUYG01 (sample SAMN14350201, study PRJNA611818) | marine sediment metagenome | isolation source: surface marine sediment (0.6m) | place: French Polynesia: Moorea | collected 2018-08
GCCCAGGGGAAGCCACAACTAAAATTTGAAAGAAATCCATACAATAACTTCAGAGATAATCGATGCCACAGACGGACGGACGGACGACAGACGACGGACGAATTTTGATTTGATGAGCTCTGCTTACATAGTCAAGCAGAGCTAAAAATGTATACCATATTTCAAACGATGTAAGAGTTGTATTGAATGCCTGCAGTTTTAGTACTATTTTAAACAAATATTAAAGGTTATTTACTCTTATTGTGTACCTATTAGATGGTAATAAATACACATACAGTGGAAGCTCACTTCATAGCCACCTCAGAATTAATACCACCCCAAAATAAAGACTACTTCTCAGCAGTACCAAAACCTCATTGTCAGTGTTTAGTCATCTCAAAAATAAGACCACCTCATAATTAAGACCTGAGTGTATAGAAGCCCTGTGGGTGGTCTTATTTTGTGAGGTTCCATTGTACATTATGTCTTAACCAGTGTTTTACACATACTTGGGTTTAAAACAGAGAAGAAGAGGGAAGGAAAAAAGTACGAGCTCTTCAGAGACAGTTGCTGGAGGTGAGGAAAGAAAAAGAAGTAGAACTGCAGCGGAGAAACGAGATGATCGCCCACTTGAAGGATCAGCTGCAAGAGATGAAAGCGAAGACCAACATGGAGGGAAAATACATCAAAAAGTGTGCTGAGGTTGCAGTAGCGCAGACCCAGAAACAATGCAATCTGCAAGAGAAGGAGCTTCGCGATGAAATTGAGGTAGGTAATACTCGTGTCAGGGATCTTACTAATATTAAGTAACAATACCAGATTCCAGTAATTCCAGTAATTATTCCCACTTGAAGATTATAAGATAACCACTATATAGTAATGTGCATATACTAGCTGCCAGTGACTTCCGCTAGGGGGCACCACTACTCACCATTACTACTTATTAATAACTTAATACCTGAGTTGAGGGGACTGTAGTTGAGGGGACTGTAGAAACACACTCGGAACACCTCCACAGTTTTCGGACAAAACTAGCCTCGGATGTATCTGGAAGCCGAACTACAAAAATGGCACACTCCATATACAGTCTTGGACGTTGTTTCCGCTTTGTTTCTTACGTTCGCTTTACAGCATATTTTCAGACAAAATTCTTCCTTTTTGAAAGCTTTTTATACTTTCAACGAGCAAGAATTTTTTAGGATATATTTTATGTATGCATGTAATATCAATAAATTTGTATTATCGCTCAAAATATTTCTTGGCATAGGAACTGTTGTTATTAAGTAAATTTCCTATTTCCGGCGGAGTGTGTGGTGATCTGCCACGTATCAATACATCTCATACATCCGATGTATGTTGTGCATAGCGAAAACAGCCGAGGAGTTCCGAATGGTCGCAATACAGTGTGCTTTTGTGCGGTCCTTTCCCCAGTTGGCACGTGGCTATATCGAACGCTCCTTGCACGCATCAACATGTAACTGTGTAACTATTATGAGCTTGTTTGTGTGGTTAAATTTCAAGAACACAGCCTGTTTTGGAGTAGTCCAATACAATATAGGACTCCTCCGTGCCTGACGCTAATGCTGGACACGTCAAATGAAGATGCTCTCATGCACACTATGTACAAAGGTCTAAAAGGTGTCAAGCCAACCTGATGTAAGGTTTTTCACGTGCACCGCTATGTGTGAAGGTTCAAAAAGATTTATCAAGTGACAAGAACTGTCTGTCAAGAACAATACCTGTGGCATTTATAAAACAGAAGCTTCAAGAACTAATCTCAGGATACCCCAGATCTCAGGATTATTCACTATTGTCCTTATTCAGATACCACACTACTTTGTATTGTGACAGCAATTGCAAGTGAGTATTAAATCTCTGTTTGTATTTTGATTTTACTCTTCTAAAAACTTGATCATATTGCTTCATTTGTTGTATCGTTCATCAAATTGTGTAAATCTTGTAATTTCCACTCGGGAGTGATTTTTAATAAAAAGAATTGTTAATTTTTCTTTGATCTGTGATTTGTTCTGGAACTCATATCAAAAGAAACTGGTGGTGTCTAATATCCACTGAAACAATAGACATGTAATAATAAATCTATCTTGTATTTGTGGAAATTACATCCTACAGCGAGTGAATATCTTTGTATCAGTGATAGGAAGTATGTATACTATTTTACAACTTCATATCCTGCCATGTCTGGAGGTCAGAGACCCTGCCTCAGCGGCAGGTCAGAGACCATACATTGAGGGCAGATGTTTAGATATGTCTAAGACCCTGTTCTGGGGGTAGATCTGAGATGTGCCTTACTGTGGCACACTATATATGGAGCAGTCCATTGCCACTATTACTTTTACTGCTTTACATCCTGCCCTGGGGGCAGTCATATGCCTGCCCTATTGGGGGGTCAGAGATCCTGCCCTAGGACAGGTCAGATACCGTGCCCTGGGAGAGGATCAGTTATCCTGCCCTCAGGGAACCATGCACTTAGGCCCTGCCCTCAGGACAGATGCAAGGTTTGTCGAGTGTCATAGCTGTCACTGTTATTTTTGCCACTGTTGCCACTGCTATTTGTCATTTGGAACCCTCAACTGTTTTCGCAATTTATAACATGTCTTGGAGGTGTGAGATGTATTGATACATGTTGGTTCTCCACGTGCACATCTCCGCCAAAATGAAAATTTACTTTATCACATATAAGTTCCTCCACCAAGAAATATTTTGAGTGACAATGAGAATTTATATATATTATATATAAAAATTGTCCCAAAAATCCTAATTGATCGGAACTATAAAAAGCTTTCAAAAAGGGAGATTCTTGCCTGTAAATATGCCGCAATGCACATGTAAGTAAGAAAGTGGAAATGAGGGTATGAGACTATATGGAGACTGCAATTTTTGTAGTTCAATGAACCGATACTTCCTTAACAGCCGAGGCTAGTTTGCCTCGAAATTGGCCAAGTTATTCCGAGTGTGCTAGATTATTTGTTTTAGTGTCTCATACCTTGGCGACAATGTTATTTTGTCATTACTTTATACCCTGTGATGGGGGAAGGTTCGATACCTTGTCTCTACACCAAAGCCTAGGGACAGGTTCAAGCTCCTGCCCCCAGGGTAGGTCAGATAGGTTGCCCCGAGGAAACATCTAACCTGCCCTCCTGACACCCCTCCCAAGTGGCAGATCTAAGATGTTCCCTACTGTGGTACAGTATATGGAGTAATCTAGTGCCATGGTTATATTTACTACTTCATACCCTGCCATGGCAGCAGGTCAGGTACCCTGCCCTAGGGGCAGGGGCAGATACCCTGGCCTGGGGGCAGTTCAGGGATCCTGCCCTTAGTAAGTTAATTAGTACAGTTCAGAGATCCTTCCCTTAGGGCAGGTCAGATACCCTACCATTGGGGGAAGGCATATCCTGCCCTAGGTTCAGATCAGATAACCTGTTACGAGGGCACATCTACCCTGCCCCCTGGACAGGTCTAGACCTGCAGGTCAACCACAGTATATGGGTACATTGTATGAAATAATCTAATGTCACCTAATATGCTATTATGGCACATTTATTGTACATACCGGTAGGTATTCTTACAGGTATATCCTGTGACCCTGCCTTTTGGTCAGATGAAATACCTTGCCCCTAAACACTGCCTTAAGGGCACGTCAAAGACCCTGCCCTCAGGTCAGGTCAAATACCCTACACTATTACTCTTCTCAATGGGTATTCACGTAACCAAGTTAACCCTTAATGTGCTAGTCACGACTATAGACTCGATAGCGAAGTCATTGCACACTGATAGTCACAGCTATAGTCGCCTGAACCATAGGTGTTTCAAATGTGGATAAATCTGTGCAAATAAATCGTCACTGAATCAAGTTTGTTGTTTATCGCCACTATATCCTATAACAAAATGTGTTTTTATAGGATACAGGGCTGATAAACAACACACTTGCTTCAGTGATGATTTATTTGACTAAAGATCACCGATTTATCCACATTCCGAGCACGTCCTTCACTACCGCAACTGGCAGTCTGTCAAATACACATACATTACCTATTCAACCCCAGCGTGGCCATTGGCCAATCTGGTGAAAGAAATGTAGACCATACTGTCAAACTCACCTTAGACTTTTATTTCAATGGCTTTTTTTTTGTCTGTTTACTTTGAGGGTTCTATCCGTTTTTTATTTTTTTTGTTATTGACATGAGGCTACAATTTTCACGTGGTGCATTTCTTTATGTTTTGCACACATTTTCCGGGAAAATGGCGGACATTGCTGAGCAAGCAGAAATTGTTTGGTGTTTCAATTCAAGTGAAACAGAGTTTGTTGTTTGTTTTTTAGCTAAAACTGAACTGACAGTAATGATGATGGCAAAAACTTTGTGGGATTTATGTTGCTGGTATGGCTGTTTGTGACTCCCCCCCCCAAAAAAAAAAAAAAAAATTGCTCTTTTGATACTCCAGACAGGTGGGATTTGAATCATGCGTGATGAAAACCAAGGTGGTGTTAACCGTGATTTTTACATCATTGATGGGGTTTGTGAAGATATGGATTCTCTGGAGCCCATAAACTTTTTGTGACATGTTTTTTGAGGAAGAAATGTAGGAAAATTAGGTTGAAAAGGCCGGATATTGTTGCACAGTGATCGGACATTTTTTTTCACAATAAACCAGTAATTCAGCAATATGTTATGGAATTAGATAAATAAATATAGTGCATCAAGAGTTAATTAATTTGTTGATGTGTTTGTTATACATTGCATTAATAAAAAGCTGAGGTAATTAAATTTGATAGTTGTCATTCCTTTTAGGTACTTTATATATTATGGAGGGTATAGAAAAAATGTGGTTTTCAATAAAGCCATTTCATGTATTTTAGGTCACAGGTTCATCATCACTCAGTTTGGCAGCAACACACTGCTGAATGCTATAGTAACTGTAAACACCGCAGCAAATAAGCAATGCACTAAGTATGGCAATATATATCAATATTGGTAAATATAGCTATATCTGATGCCAGTTTTAGCTCATTCCCTGTGGGGACTATATTTTACAAAAAAAAAACAACCTGTAAATATTGTGAGTCCCCTCCCCAACGCCCAAAAAGAGAAAAATAAATAACCTGAAATATGACGTCATAATTTCTTGCGTGATCGCACTCAGGGCAGGTCTTCCCCAGGGCAGTTTCAGGTGAACGCTTTAGTCTCCTACCACACAAATCGATCCTTGACGCTGTTTTATATTAATATTGCTCGAAGATGTCACAGAAAGTTTCTTATGCTAATTCTCAGTCTAGATTATGGATGGGCGATGTAGGTCCTTCAGTTTATCTTAAAGAAGCAATGAGCTGATATGAAAAATAAACGGAAAATTCAGTTAATGACCATATTATCGCTCATGCATAGACCCGTCTCCACCCCCACCGGTAGCTGCAATACCACGCTTGCCTGCAGCCATTGCCATTTTCAGATGGGCGCGGCAGGCGAGCCGATAACCCCAGTCCGTGCTAACACCACTGTCACCAGTCTGCGGTGTGTATCCATTGATCGCCTATCGGTTCCACAGCCGACAGGCGACCAAGCCGCAGTGCTGAGCATATGCATTTCCGCATGTGATTTTTCTCACCAACATTTGCATGGCCGAAATCCATATGGATGTCAAACTTATCTATATGCTACAGAAAATGTAGAAATAACGTTCCTGGAAACTGTTGACATCAGAAACAATTAGTAAAAACGGTCCACAATGCATTTTTTACTCCCACCGGCGCCATCTTGATCCTGTAGATCGACCTTGCGCAAGCGTGCAACATGCTCGGACAACATGGAACGGGGGGAGGGGGTACTCTATAACTGATGTATCTGCGAGTTTCAGCTCAAATCTTAATAAAACTGATAAAGTAGAATTTGGGTTTGGTCATGTCCAAAAATTGTCTCTATGTTATAAGTTTTTCTACAAAATTTTATTGAATATTTTGCAGTGTCAACTTTAAAAAAAATGTTGGGTTATTGATAGTGTCCCCCCTGAGAAAAAAAAAACTTACTTGGTAGTGCACATGCCCAATGAAGGTGGAAGCCCTGCCATTACTTCAGGGGAACAAAGTGGACCTTCTGAGTAAATCTCTTATTTTATTGTCTTTTGTAGCTAGAATAGTTGATTTGGGAAAGTGCTGCCTTTGGCAAAAGATAGGTTTTTACAATAAGCACTGTTTACCATGATTTATTTACAAGATAAGGCACAGTTTCACTATAAATTACCAAGTTCAGAAAATGTCGCGTTATGGCTACTGCCTATCCTGTGACGTGTAGGGGGCGAAGGCCTGTCAAAAACATCTCTGGAGCCCCTACTACATGTCACAGGCCTGGGATTAGCGAGCCATGCATCAAACATTGTCAAAGGTGTCAAAGAACTTGGCTTGCAGGAGATAGGTCTTCCATAGCCATGGATACCATGCCATTTGTGCAGGTTCAGTGCTATCGCTACCTCCCAGTTTGTGGGGTAGCGATAGCATTGAACCTGCACAAATGGTATGGTACCCATGGTTAGGTCTTCTAGCTACCACCACCAGTAACCTGGCTCCACCGAGCCCCATGCCCTATGCCTTCATCGCTCACACTGCAACACAAACTCAGTATTGACTATTACCAGACAGCATTGGTTGAGATGGGGCCACATAAAAAAACAATATGAGGCAGACATAAGCCCAGAAAAAGCGGTACTGCTTCACTTCCCCTTCGCTTTAAGAAACTCGCTTGCCATGTGCTGGTATGTTTGTTTATGTCTGCATGCTTATGCTATGGGCAGAAAAGCACACCTTGTGCCTCAGACCCAATTGCAACGTTCTCCTGAGAGATGTTGAGGACCGAAAAGTTAAGTAGTTTGTGCAGTTTTGCACCATTACGATTTGACGAAAAAATGAAAGAAAGGTGGCAAAGAAAGGATTCGGCCATTTTTTTTCTCTAAAAAAATTTGTGTTCTCAGTCCATTGAACTTGGAATCAAATTGGTGTGGCCTAAGTCCCCAAAGCCCATCTTGAAAAATGTCTCCAATGAAACTAGATCTACAAAATGTAATTGTTTTTTCAGTCATGTTAATACTCTTATGCATATTAGTAGTGATTTCCCGAACTTTGTGAGCCTTCTACATGTTCTAGCCTGACCAAATGCATATACCCGGTATATCATGAACAGAATGTAGTATAAATGGTAATTTATTGTGTTTTGTCCACTTTGTTATAATGTTGCCATAATGGCCATATTAAATAAATGAAGAAAAGTTTATGTTCAGTGCTAACTGGAGTGTTGTAAATTGACTGGGTTGTGACTAAACGGCTGTGTGATGAAATGACTGGCATTTGGGAAATCACCAAAAATATAAAATCGTAAATAGAATGCAAAGAAAGTTATAGCAACATGCAGCTTTGCTTTATATTCTCTGGAAAATAATTACAAGTATCGTACTGCTGACCTTTGGCTTCTGTGCTCTTCTCAACACATAACTGGAGTGGAATATATTACTATATAATGTGCTGCCTATAGATGTTCCGTAAGCCGCCCAACACAATTTCTCCTGCTGACAATTTTGTTTTGTTTGATTACCAGTCTGCAGGGACAACAATTTTAGGCCCCTACGAATACTGCTTTTGATTAAATGCCCAGACAAGCCTAGACTTTCTACTATTAGTTAAGTAATAGTTTGCAGTACAAAAGGTCTATGTAGATTTGAATGACTTGAACCACCCTTATTACATGTATTAGTCTGTGACTGGGATAATTTTCACGGCAGTTAGACTGTCCAGGTGAATGAATGATCTTACATTCAACGGGCTTGGCTAGTGAAGATGCTCTTTTTAATTTGGATCTTGGCTCTTATAAAGTGTATTGATCGAGCTGTGCAGCCCTGAGTTCGGAGTTCGGACCATCCCATGGGTGGCTTTGGTACTTTAAGAATTAAGACATCCCGACAATTGGTAACTGTAGGTGCAGGCCAGCATTCGCAATATGCAGGTTGAAGACTGGTATAAACTTGCCTTTCTGATTTGACTGCTGAAACAGTCTTCATGGCAAATATGATTTCATCAACATGGATGAAACTGTTCTGGTGTACAATGGTGCACTCTGCCCTTCCTTGTGTTCCTAACCAGTACAGAGAAAAAGTCTTACTTGACTTCCACCTTCAAGTAAATTACCCAACGCAGCATCAGTGAACACCCTGAGAGATAAATCATTGTCAGATCCAAGGTGTTGAAATGTTTTTGACAGCTTGGAAGGTTGAGCTTGGTTTAAGACCTTATTTACACTTAGAAAGGTCCTTCACGGTGGCTCTCTTGATGCCTACTGCAATGGTAGGTACATGTACACTTTCTTGCCAACCTGTACATGTTGATGTATACCGATAGTCAACCATGGGTCTCTACATTGCAATCTTAAATGATCAGCTGTAACCACAGTGTGTTACAAAATAGTGGTTTGATCATGTAATGATTTCTGTTATTGTTCTGCTTTGTTTATAATTACAGCTTGAGGCATATATGGATGAGAACTTCGTCAAAGAAGCCTTCAGAAAAATGGGCGAGGAAGTGGAGTCTGTGAAGATAATACTTAACAGGATAACAGGGTAAGAATGATAATTCATTAGTTTCAGACTCGAATCATACATTGAAACAGTAGTTTAAGAGTAGCAGAGCCAAGAGTGAGAAAGAAATAGAAAATATTTACTGTTCAAGTGCCCTTATTTCTGTCTTGGAATTAATAGAGCAGTTTATCTTTTCTATTCATGTTATTTACACTAAAGCAACATGCCCATGTATGTGCATGATGTATGCTTTTGTGAAAGCATGCACATTTGTGTATGATTTAGGATCCTGTAACTTGTAGATCTTTCTTTCCGTGTGTCTGCCTGTCTGTCTGTTTGCTTTCTCCCTCTCTTCCTCCCCCTATTATTAGTACATGTATGCTTAGTGGCATGAGTAGTGCATATTTTATGTCTGAAAATCTTTATGGGCTGCTTTCTTAATGAGTTTTCATTCAAGCCTTGCATTGTAGTACATATATACATGTATACTACCCGGTAGTATCCAATTCCACTTCAATGCAACTTTATTTCACCTAAAACACTTCAGTTATTACAGACCCGGTTACACATGTTACAGACACAGAAAACACAGGTAAAAAAAACACATAAATAAATTAAATTAAAATTGCACATCATGAATAGAAAGACATTATGTTACACATAACCTGTGCATGGTTCGAGAATAATATTTCCACGTTCCTGGGCACAAATGCAAGCATGGATTGGCATACTGCCTACTAGTAGAGTGTTTACGTTGTCCTTGATATGTTGGAAAACTTGGAATATTAAAACTCAAAAATGTTAGAAATATCGGAGGTCAGAGGCTTATAATTATTTTTTTATTACAAATATTACTACATTTCACAACCAGAGAGATATTAACATCCATAATTGCTGGTACCACTGCATGAAAAAATGCCACGGGACCTTATGATACACAGCTGCATATGTATATCATTGCACATGGTGCATATCAGCATGCTTATAGGTTTCAGCTGACAGGCATCAAAACATTGTACATCACTCATGGCATCCCTGACCTCTTCTGCATTCACCCACACATGGGTATTTTAAAAGTACTATGATGTTCTCATGGTTCTGAGCTAGCTCTGCATGCTCTGTGTCTGGGGGAAAGTCTTGTGGTTGATCAGAACAGGGACACACCCCACTGCTGACATTGGCAAGTTGAGCTGGCCTTCAGGGCACGCCCTTCACATGAAGCCCTTCAGGCACCCTGACCTACAAGATGTGTGGGATCTTTTCGGCTAGAGCCATTTCCGAGACTGTAAGAGGTAAACCAGTAGCAAGTGCAACCTTCCTGGTGGTTTGTTAGTCTCAGCTAGGCCGAACGTGCCACACTCAGGCAGCCGTGTCCCCATGAGTGTTCCTAGGAACCTGGAGGATGCAAAAGCTCTGCATGGATGTAGGGGGCAGGTGACTTGAACTCTTGCCAAAACTGCCTGTCGACAAAGAGAAAGAACAAATCCATGTACAACCATCTGACCGGGATGGACTTTGTTATACATGCATGGCCACCACCGTCACCACAGGTGAATAAGGCATGTTGAACATGAGAGGACACAATAATGTATATGCACACACTACATTAATACCTTGTACCTGTGAGAAGACATACCTGCTAGTCAGTTGTGTGACTTTAAGAGCTTAAGACGCTGTTAATTTCCGTGTCGATGAACTCGTACAGAAAGTATCTGAATAGTACTGACATAAAGCAGCACCATTGCCCTAGCAACCGTGCCTGGCAAATATTGCCACAGGTCCATACAATGGCCGATACCTGAAAATACATTAACACCGATAACTGCACAACCCACACACCGTTTTACACAAACTTATAGTCTTTAAATGAAAGTACCCAAAAAAGGACTCTCACAACCTGTGAGTCACATTTAAAACTCCAACATACACAATGATTTTTAATTTAAAATTAGGCCACAGTCTAAAGGTAAACCTGAATAATATATTGCTCCTTGTGTGGATATTGGTCTTATATTTCTCATTGCCAATCTATAGGTGGTTTCATGAAGTAGAATTCGCTAATTTGAAGTAGAAGTTAGCCTGGAAAGTCTGAATTTGGCTGGACAGGAGGAGGGAGATAGGTCTACTGGGCATCATCCATCTTGGGTCTGGGCCTGAATTTGTATTTGTACTGCAGACCAATGCCTGTCTTTAAGGTAGAAACGTGAACATCTTGAAAAGATGTTGATAGTTCAAGCCGCTCAAGTAAATGTGCTCTGCATGTCAACATGCTGAAGAGTATTGATTATTGAAAAGCATTTATGCATGTACTCATTTATCATGTTCATATTGACATATAACATGTATAATATACTTGAATTGTGACACAGCATCAAATCTAGGCTTTGGTAAACCATGTAAACAGTATGTGACTAACAATAACTGCAGTAGTCCCTGCATCTTAATATCAATTTTAGGACATCTGTTTTGAAAACACATAAGGGAAGACACATGAATGTTTAAAAAAGGATACGATAGATGCTGAATCCATCCCTGTTTATTTAGAAGTGCAACTACAAAGTGCCCTGTAGGTGGGTACATTATAAGTCAAATTAAAATTATAAAAGGTAAAATCTGGTAAATATTTAAAGCAGTGATAATGGTTAGCTCTGTATAGTCAGATAAATATATTATACCAAGGTTCCAGTCTCAATTCTCAACAACTTTACTTTTTCTGTGAACATTTCTAAGGGTTAAATGTAAAATCTGTTGATATTTTCACGTGGCCACGATGCTTTTATAACTCTACATCAGCTACTGCTGGGTCTGAGTGGCCTCAATTACAACATTTGTACAAGATGACAAGAGATAGGAGAAGACTTTCAAGTAGTTATCATCAATCATGGCTATATTAGCTAAACTGTGCAATACAGGAAAACAGATGGTAGCTGATCAGGCTGATGTACAGTTTAGTCATACACCTGTACATGGAGAGTTCAAATTCTGTAAATTACTAGTACACCATTACATTTGTCCTTGAGGCTTACCTAAGTGACCAAAATTCAAGATCGTTCATATTTGGAGTCTTATCATGCTTATAGTTCAGAAAGGCATAGCATTAAAGCATATATGTTGGTATTGAACACTAATAGGAGGTCTTATATAATATGAGGATTCCAGCTCTACCATTAAATATGAAAGGTCATGTTCAAGGCAACTCATATTTTGAACCCGAACATCAGAATATCTGAAAAAAGTGTACATGAATATACATGTATTGCTATGATTACTACAAATGTAATAGGAAGTCCCTTGTATGTCCCTGATTCCCAGGCTCTGATGTATGGGGTGTCCAACTGCATCTTAAGATTTGACCTTGAGTCCCCTTGAAGGGCTAAATTTAATATCATTCATATTTCAAGCATGTGTATCGGCAAGAAGACTGTGTTTCCTGCATTATTGGTAAAATTTAGCAAGTTCAACACTAATAGGAAGTCCTGTGTAGAGAGCCTTAATGGGGAGCATTTCACTGAGGTCTCTGTCTTAACATCAGGCGTTTCTTCTTTTCTAAAATTTTTGCTCCTTACATGTACTTTTTAGATAAAGGGTTCCTTCTATGATAGCATTTCACTATACAAGGGCCTCTCAATTTAACTATTATGACAAAAAGAAAAAAACCCCGGGGTTTCTGGCCTTGCATAGAAAACGCCTTCAAGCTTTCACAGAGATGTTATATATATCTGTCGTAAAACATGTATAATATTTGGTGAAATTTAGCACATATTTTCACAGAAGGATTGAAATTAATAATTTTATTTTCTGATGAAACATTCTGCACAGAGTCAAATTATGGTGGAAAAGTTCCCGAATTTTCGGCAGAATCTCTCTGCCTTCGTCAGGGGATGGCATCCCCTGACAAATATCTGTCGATCTACCATCATGCCTAAATAAAGATAAAATAAACAATTAAAGTACTCTTGATAAGAATAAATTAGTATACTGCCTGATTTTTTCTAGCGATAATAAATTCCTAAATACTTTAAAATAGATAGTTCCCATGGAAAAAAAAGGTTGTGCAGCAAAATGTTTACAGACTCATTTTGAAATTAAAAGTACGGAACATTGGAAACAATCGATTTAAAAGCCATTGTTATTTTATGTCATAAATAGATGTTACAATAATTGACATCCAGGGGCGCTACAAAAAAACACAGTATTGATCATGTATTGCCATCAGGCGTTGTTTGGGAAGCAAGCATAGCGAAGAGGATCATACAACGCTGATGGAATTAGGATAGGTAAAGGTCTGGTCTTAATTAGGTTCCTGCTACTTGTTGCAATAATTTTTCTTGGCCTAATCCAACCCGTCTTATATTTAAAATCCCAAGACAAGGTGACCATGGCACTACTAAGGTTTATAGGATTTGTAAGTATGCAATGGAAACTCCGCATGATTTACGACCACTCTGGAAATAAGGATATAGCACAGAATTAAAACACTTAGTGGACTACCAACAATTACAAACATGTATGTGCTCTACTGTTTCAGAATAAGACCACTTCAGAACTTAAGACCATTTTGGGCTTGCATATGGGAAGTCTTATTTAGCACACATAGAACTGTTTATTGAGTTTCGGGGACTCATAAAAATATTCTTTTAAAAATTGGCCGCAAAAAAACTGTTCTTCTAAGCAAACTCAACAATATCCTGTCCATCGCGTGACTACAAAAAACAGGGAAATTATAATGAAACACGGCACAGCATATTCTTCTCTTGAGGGATGCAATCTAACAAAATTACCTGCTAACCTTTATACACTATGCAACTGTCATATGGGAACCAACATTTTGTCATTCTATTACACCATTATCATTTATCAAGCTGCTGAACATCTGAAATACCGTTATTTACAAGTAAATATCTAGATTTACACCTAACAGCCATGTAACTACCTAATAGCTAAGTAGTCATGTAGCTGAGGTGACTAAATTGTGTCGAAAATCGGAAATGCACTCAGATTGATGACCTCAGACTTAAACTTGAACACTAATGGTCAAAACTACTCTACCAGTAAATATACTAAGTAAATACCCCCCGAGGTAAAAATTTTGGTCCATTTCGCTCTACGACTATATGTGTTTTAGATACAAGGTTGTTGAAAAACAGAAATGCACCAAAAGACCTCAGAATGACCGGCACCACTTAACAGTAATGTACCAGTGTATACACAATAGTACTTATACCCCAAAGGCTCAAATTTTGGTCTGTTTCACTCTATGACCAGCCATTTGCTAGATACAAGGTTGTTGAAAATCAGAAAATTGGAAATTGTTACGGGTGATATACCCCCCCCCCCCCAGTTCTTTTGAATAGAGTTTCTGAACAAATACATTGTAACAGAAGATAATGTATGGTACCAAAATGTATTATTGAAAATAAACTTCAGAGTGGACATTACAATATTTACATACTGTGACGAGGTCTAGTACAACAAACAATGCAATGTGAAACAGATGAACAATTTTAGAAGACGACTGCCGAAGCATACAAATAGCC
>JAAUYG010023862.1_pt1 | contig 14089 bp, 7 predicted proteins | sample 7278091 | NCBI WGS metagenome assembly JAAUYG01 (sample SAMN14350201, study PRJNA611818) | marine sediment metagenome | isolation source: surface marine sediment (0.6m) | place: French Polynesia: Moorea | collected 2018-08
CCACTGTATTAAGTTTGGCTGCTCGCATTTCGTAGCTACTTTGGGCACTTTGAACATTCGTATGTAAATGGTATGCATTGTTGATATAAAATGGATAGCTTGGGAATGTGTACGTATAATATACCTAGTTCAAAGCCTGTTTGCAAAGTTTTCAAGTTGACAATTGACTAACAATAATATGTTACAATTTCAGACATCTTCTGGTGAACCCAAAGGAGCGGCGGGTTGTGGTCGTGGAGTCAATCTTGACCACTTCTGTGTTTCGGGATACCTTGGCTCGAGTTCTGTTCAAGCATTTTGAGGTAAACATAAAAAGTTTGCTTTTGTATTTATTGTACTCAACAAAGTTTACTAAGGAAGCTATACATTGACACAATGGAATTGAGGCCAATGTGATCTCAGACCATCTGTGCAGGATAAATATTTTTGAAGCAACCTGTAATCACTATTGTGTAATACTTAATTATGTATTTAAAATTATTGTGTACATAAAGTTGTGACATTACTAGCTCTTCATATAGCACCTCTGAATACATGATGTCCATAATATACATATACACAGAGGTGAATGCTTTTTCAGATAGAATAAAGTCTCCTCTGGCTAGAATTTTGTTTTTATAGTTACATCTAAGCTTTGACTCACAGAGGAACATGTACATGTGGCCTTGGATCTGACTACAAATGCTGGACAGATGAAGTTATTCTACTGATTTGCGCAATGTTATTATTATGTCGGGTTAATATATGTACTTATACAATAAAGTTGAATTTAAATGCTGCTACACACTAATATATATATGTGAATCGAATATTACATGTACATCTTCACTTTGTTTGGCCTAGGTTCCCACCCTGCTGTATGCCCCCAGTCATCTGGTGTCCCTGTTCACTCTGGGTGTCCCTACGGGGTTAGTCCTGGACATCGGATACAACGAAGCTCTGTTATTGCCTGTATATGAAGGCCAGCCGATACTGAAAGCTTGGCAGGCATTACCACTGGCTGCCAAATCCATACACAGGTGAGGAAATAGCTGCCGGGAGGGATGTAGCATTGCAGTGAAGCCCATGGAATTAGAGACAAATCCATGGTCTAGAAGAATATGGTCAAAATCCAGAAACAGTATAGCACTGGGCCTGTATTCATAAACCATACATGGGTTACACAAATACTTGCCACTAAAAGGAATGTGGCTAAGAACAGGCTTATGAACAGGTATTTAGTAAAAGTAATACATTAACAATTACATGTTCATTAACCATGTTAACAGTTGCCGGTTATGAACAGTCTATGCATGCAACTTGAACTGTTCATTACCCTTTCTTAGCTACATCTTTACCTGTAACTATGTCTTTGCTTAACCGACGAACGATTTATGTATACAGGCCCTGCTGTGTAACCTAATAATCCAATAAACAGGCCTGGAAAATCACCAGTAACTTAATAAACAGTAGAACTTAAAACTGTCATAGACTATAATATGTACTATCCTGAAAGTCACAAGTTCTGTCCCCAAAATGGGACATTACCCAGGAAGTGTTGTTTCATGGTGGCCTCTGGACAGGCTGGATCATCCGGACAATGGATTTCAATTGTCCTGAGATAATTTTTTACACACTGTAACCAGGGTGGTGGGACAGTGTTAATTTCAAGCCCTGATAAGTAGTCTTAAGACTGACTGGGTGTGGTCTTATTTCTGGGTTGGTCATAAGCATGGTTTCACTGTATATATACAGTCTAACTTGCTCTAAAGACCACCTGTATATAAGGACTACCTGCTTATAAAGACCACATTTTACAGGTCCCCAGTGGTATACTTTCCATGTTATGGAACCTGCATGTAAAGATAACCTGTGTATAAAGACCATACGTTGTTGGTCCCTAGGGTGGTCTTTATATACAAGTTTCACTGTATATAAAATAAAGGGACAGTCTACAGTTATAGAATGATTTCAGAGGAATGACTCAAGTACATGATGTAGGAGTACACTGCTTGATAACTGTTCTTATATGAGGCCACCCAGTTCTGAAAGCTTGCCAATGGCTGATTCACCAGTGACACAATAAAAATCTGCTGAATTGCAGGTGCCAGTCAGTTTACGGAAGGCTTCGTGATAACTTAGTAATAACATTTCTCAAATTCTCACTGGACTTTATTTGCATGATATGCCATCAATGTACACTGGGTTCATGTAACCACAAACTCGGCAGCAGGCGGATTCAATATTTGCCAACATTGTTGTTGACATGCTTTTCTTTTCTTGTATAGCTACTTGGAAGCGAAGTTACTGGAATCTGGTACAGTGAAAGTGGATGGTGACGAAGACAGACCACTAGCTTCAGTGACAGGTAACGTTGGTGACCACAGTGGCAGTAGTCCTGCAATTTACATGATATAAGACCACCAATTTAACGAGAAAAATGCCTTAAATAGAAAATGGGCTGGAGGGATGCCTCTATTGAAAGCGTAGAATGGTGTCACTGATGACCAATTCTATAACAGAGGGAACTCTTCAAACATGTCAAATGAAGGGGATCTTTAAATCACAGGGAACACTGTAACATATATGTACTCAAGATTAGATTTATCAGTACCCGGCAAAAACTAGTTGTGCATAATAAGAATAATAATTATAATAATACCGGTAATAATTTAATGTTTAATGTAAGATTTCATGTTATAAATCGAACCTGCTATGAGAACCACCTGTGTATAAATACCACATGCTTAAAGACAGTATTTTGAAGAGGTCTAAAACATGTAGCAGGCCCTTATTTATAGAAAAAAAACACCTATATATTATAAGAACCACATTTGCTCAGTCCCTGTAGTGGCCTTTATATGCAGGTTTCATACAAAACTGTCTTGAGAGACCACTGCCTTGAGAGACCACTGCCTTGTGAGGTCACCTGTCTTGAAGGAATCAAGGACCATATATTTCTAGCAGGTCCTACATTTCAATGAATTTGATCCTGTCCTCAGAGACTATATTTTTAGGGCCAGTCTGGTGGTCTTTCAACACAGTTTCTACATGTTCTGCTGCATACGAAATACATGTATATTAAAAGTTCCTCACAGTAGTTGGTCCTTACAGTGATATTTATTGCTGACCTGAAACTGGATTGTGTCTTTATATTTACCAGAAATTTGTAAAGGGCTCTTCAGAAACTTGATGAACATATTATACTTTTTGCTTAAAACGTGTAAAATGCAGGTGGGGAGGGGGGGGGACATCTCTTTCTATGTTGATAACTTCTTCAAGTCATGTGCATATTCCATTCCAGAAAAACTTCAGGAGTCTGTTTTAGAAGATATAAAAGGTGGGTTTAAGATAAGCCTTACTGAAGGTAGATTTTAATAAATGAGCCATTTGTGATTTACATAGTGTAAAAAAAATATTGTAGCATATGGTGTGCCTGTGATACACGGGGCCAATTTCTGGAGAAAAAAAATCTTAAGTGAACCAATCACCTCATGCACCTTACCACCCCTTACCTTTTCTATGCTTAAGATATGCTACTGATTTAATATTGACAGGGGGGTTTCTGGAAACTGCTCAACCGTATGGAATTTGGGGGTTGGAGCTTTGATGTTAAGTTTTCTCTAATGTTAATAGAATTTTTGCATTATTTTGAGCTTTGTGGAAACTATAGTAAGTACATGTACCTGTATGAGGTTTTATTAAAAATATCTTAAGCCTGACAGTGGTCCTGTTGCTAAAAGGATGGTCATTAGAGAGGACACCCCTCTAGAAAGGACACACATTCTTGCCAGGAAGTACTTGTACTATGAAGGCATGTAAGGCTCTCTCTTGTCAAAGGACACATCTTCTAAGAGAATTGGTTGACTTAAGGGGTCTCTACTGCCTGGGTATCTGTGCGTTCTTCAGTTGCCAAACAGCAGATAGAGGATATTGGATTGTTCTGATACATGAACCATGCTTTAAAACTTTGCATTATACATGTGTACAGTCAAATAATATGTTGTATTTGCATATCTTCTCCACGTTTGGCATTTCACATTATTTCATATATTTATTTCCAGTTCGGTGTTGCTTCGTGACCACGGCAGAACGAGCCAATCAGATTCAAGCTGTATATCGGGGGGAGGAGAATGCAGAGGTAGGTTTACCCTGCCGATATCATGCATATGTACACGACATGCTAATGAATATTCATCAATTGATGGAAAATAAACTTAGCTGTTTTCTGTTAGGCTATTTTGTGCACAAATCATAGCTGCCTAACTAGGCCAGTTGCAACACACACAATGAGCATGATAAGGCGCAAGGTGAAAGTGTGTGGTTTCTATGTTGAAATTGAGTGCAGAAATTGGTTGTGTAGCAACATGAGCTACTTGCAAGAAAGAATTGGGACTATTTCATGCTACAAAATCACAACATGAATAGTCTTGTTTCATTCATACACCATACTACCCTAGGTCATGTGGCACCCATTAGCCAATCACATTGTTACTTCATGAAGCTTCGACCAATCATGAGCCTACTTTGTTTTCACACCATATCTCTTCTGTCGGTATCTCCGAAAAATTTTCCTACCAAGGGATTTGAAATATTCCCTATTAAAATCGACAAGCACTAACTAGACATCTTTGCACCTACTACAACGATGTGCTTTAGTTTGAAAGAAAGTCTAGTGCGTCTAAGGTATACATGTAGATAGATATTGATATTAATGCCTTGGTGTTAGAAGTTCAAGGCTTTAACTGAGTTATGAGGCCCCACACACAGAACTTTCTTAGCAGACCTGAACAAAAAAGGTTGAAGTATATTGAAGCTACCTCAGGACAGATAATTGTACATAAATGATCTGGAAGACACAAACCTATAAGTCCAGCTCAAACTCATAGCACAAATACTGGTAAAATGTTTCTCTTTTGTCATGTTTTTGGGAGATAGTGTAGGGGCCTAAGTGTGTATATATAGTAAATTTGTAGCTGTTTAAAGGGATACACTATGTTTCACTGGTCTGTGTATAAAATCGGTGTATGCCACTATGTACATACATATGTACTTTAGGGATCGTCTCCATGCTAAAACAGATTACTTCTTCTCTACCATTTCAGCTGCCTCCACCACCCCCAGATGTACCCTATCCTCTGGAAGGAAACCGAATCCTGAACATTCCGGGAAAGATCCGGTCAGTATAAAAGTGGGAACAGCGTATATACAGTGAAACCTTTCTTGAGACAGCACTGTTGTGAGATACCACGTGTCTTGAAAGACCGCAATTTTCTTGTGCAGAGATCAACACATTTCATTAACAGTTAAACATGTGAGACCACCTATCATGAGAAACCATATTTTTTGTAGCAAATGGAATAGTCTTTTAAAACAGGTTCTGCTGTAGTTTGTCTGAGGGGGGAGGGGGGGGCACTAGCATGTTCAGTGTATCAGAGCTTGAAATATTATTTCACAACATGTTCTTAAAATAAGGTCATTTAGGACAAGAAATGGTAATTTTGGAGCAGGTCAAGTGGTCTTATAAACAAAGATAGTCTTAAAGATATTTAAGTAAAGAGGTTGTGAGAGAGGGACGACTGTAAAATAGAGAAGCACTGTGAACATCATCTGTTTGTCCTGCTTTCCTTCAGAGAGGAAGCATGCGAGGTGTTGTTTGAACAAGACAGAGAGGAACGTTCAGTGGCCACACTTATCCTTGACAGCATACTACTGGTAAAGAATATGTAACTGTACCATTTACTGTAAATTCATTAATGTTTGCGAGGGTTTAATTTGGTGAAATTCATGACCAACTTTAAATCGCAAAAATAAATACCCGCAAACATTATTCTGGTACCTGGATAATTAACAAGATCTGAGTGAATAACCACAAATATTAATCCCTGCGAACATGGTTTTGTCTCAAAAACGCAAACAACAATCCCTGCAAACATTAATGAATTTACAGTAGTCTGTACACTTGGTATCATTGTTGCCAACATTAGACTCCAACAATCTCATTTGAGAGAGTCCCCTGGCAACTTGGACACAAATTTCTACCATTGGGCCTCTGACCATGCTGACACAGCGCTAACTTGGAACAATCATTTTTAACCCTGTAAAAGTAACACCGCAGAATGAACGCTGCAAACTGGTCTTTTGTGCAAATATTCATTGCCATGGCTTGGAATATTTGTGAAATTTTCAAATTGAGTCCCCAAAGTCTGTGGACAGTGAAGCATTCGTGGGCTTTGGTTAGCAAGGATAACACTTTGTACAAAATTTCAGTCCAATCCCATCTAGCTTACATTTCAATTTTGGGAAATATAAAAAAAAGGAACTGATTATATTTAAGGAAGGTATAAATTACTACATGTATGTGTATGTATATGTAGCAGCAATATTGAAATTTTAAATTTCAATATTTGCTGCTTCGTATATGTATGTTAACTGAAATTGTAAGACTATTATATAGCAATAAAAATAATTGTTGATGTAGTGATGCTATGATTGAGTAGTCCTCTATTATGTTTATGTGACATTAAAATTGTAAATCGTAAATTTTAAATTCAGTTGATAACCTATGGCACATACCAGATACATGTACTTGGCATATAGTTTGAGGGATACCACAACGACTACTTTTCTTTCAATTTATAACCTGTTGGAAATAAAATATAAAACATGCATTTCTCTTTGATAAAAAATTTGAATATCAAGGAAGAGATGGGGGGAGAAGATGTTTGTAAAGAAAGAAACTTTAATCTACATAATATGTTTTTGTCCTTGTTCCAGTGTCCTCTTGATATCCGTCGATCCTTGTCGGAAAACTTGGTACTCATAGGGGGAACCCCCATTCTGACTGGCTTCCGCCAGCGCCTCATGGCCGAGCTACGCGACCTCATGACCCGACCCAAATACCAGAAGGTGCTTTCCCTCAAGGAGTTCAAGATTCACAACCCTCCGGCACAGTCCAACTGTGTGGCATGGTTGGGGGGTGAGTAGCTTCTGCGTGTCTGAATTTTATTTTATTTGTGCTAGTACAGTATGAATGAAAATATACTCAAGGGGCTGGTTGCAAGGATTTATTATTGAGTTCCTTCACTGTCTTGGGGCTACCGGGGAATAAGGACTTCACTTGTCCAGTCGGACATGCAGGCATTTCACCTGTCCAGCAGTTGTTTTTACTTGTCACCAGGAGTCTGATATTCCTTAATACCCTTCTCTGAATCTTCATGTCCATTTGCATATTCCAGGGGCCATTTTTGGAGCCATGGAGATCCTAGCCAGCCGTTCGGTCAGCCGCGACCAATACCAGACCACTGGCAAGGTACCCGATTGGTGCGTCGTCTTGGAACCGGAAGAACACGACGATCATACAGGCTCCGCGTTAAACACCAGCGCCAGTGCTAGCAGCTTACGCAAGGACACCGGGGAACTCGGAACGCTGTCGGAAACCTCTCCGGTCGAAACGAGCACAAAAACGATCACAAAATCTGACTCCACTGCGGGGCAGTAGGTCAACAGATGGACTTTAATGTGACTTGAGTTCCGAGAGAAAAAATCTCAACAGCTATTAAAGATTAACCCTTTCATTTCTAGTCCCATAGTTTTCTGCATAGACTGTTCAAGTAAATTATATTTACTTTGGGATTTGTGCTTTTGTGCTTATTGGTCTTGATGTATGATAATCTTGATATGGTAATCTTGAGAATAAATAGGCTTATTAGCATCTTCAGCATGTGTGCACTTCCTGTTTTACTGAAAATGTTTTTGTCAATGTGAACAAAAAAAAATTCATTTGAAGAGTCATTGTAGTTTGTAATCAACAGTTTTTCACCCAAATTACCGTCAAGTGGTCCTTTTTGCCTAGTCCCAAGTCTTATGCTGAACTAGGGAGTCCCTTGTTTCAAACATAGTTCCACACCAATAAGCCGATCCAGTGTTGTCCTTTTGGTGGGGAAGGACCCAATCACCATGGGTATTCTCAACCCATTTGGGGAAGGTTTTATACCAGGTAAACTATTAATTCGAGCATGTCGAGGGCCACTAATGCTAGCAGTCAGAATTAAGTCCTATTATGTATCTGGTAAGACATATACAATATACAGTACTTTTAAATTATTGACAACAGTGGATCTTGTTCCACAAAGTAATATTAGTACAGTAAAACCTGTCTTGAAAGACCACCCCATTGGCCACAAAAATGTGGTCTGTCAAGACAGGTGGTCTCTGGTGACAGGTTCAGTTACCGGTATATTGAAATGCAGGTCCTGCCAACGAAAATGAGTGCGTCTGTCAAGACAGGTGGTCTGTCAAGACAGGTGGTCTCTTGTGGCAGTGGTCTATCAAGACAGATTTCACTGTATCCAGAACTGGAAGAATATTTATGCAGCACTTTGAACTGTTCTTGGAAAACTTTTGCTTGTTAAAAGTGCATGCAAATGAGGTCAATCTTTATTATAGCCATTCATGTTCCATGTTCTAACAGACTGGGATGACCGCGCCTTTTCTGTTGTAGTATCCCACCTCTGGAATATTATCTGCCCTTCAAAATCAGGGACTGTTTTGACAGTAGTTAACTGCATGTCCTGCGCCATGAGCACCGTTATGGAAAGGCGCAATACAAATCTAATGATCAATTGATTTAACCATTTATGTTAAGAACTTTATTATAAGACCACTGAAGACCCTGAAGCCCTTGATTATAACTTATTTTGTTCCCTGACACCAGCAGTATACAGACTCACCATATTTTCAAGGTCATATGGATTGTATTAAAATAGAGTGACCACCTTGTACAGGGTGTAACTATGTGTCCTCATGGTCCTTTCAAAGGCCACTGTACATCATAAATATCTAAGAATTTAATACTATTACACACGTATTTACATATACAGTGGAAATTCACTTTGCAATCAACTCAGAATAAAGACGGCTTCCCAGTCATAAAATCAATTATCAATGTTTGAGTTGTCACCGAATATGGAATCGTCATATTATAAATATTAGTGATTAATACTATTACACTCTGCAGAATTAAGACCACCTCAGGACCAAGACCACTTTCCAGCAGGTCAAAACTACAATGTAAATGTTTATCAAGGTTTTATACTGGTCTTAGAAAGAGACTATCTCCGACAGAAGACCACTATAGACATGATAGACAGTCCCATGGCTGGTCTTAGCTCCGAAGTTCCACTCTGCCTGTGGCTCAGTCTTAAAGGTAATTTCATTCTCCATGACAGTGAGAGAATGTAAAGGATTTATAGTCACTTTGACAATTTTGCGGTCTTATAGCGACTTGAACAAGATTCATCAAGCTCGATGGCTTGATTTAGGTAGGTGTATGTACTGGACCCGTCTTGTGCTAGTCCGACCTGCAGCCAGTCTTCGTGTTAGTCCACAGCGAAACACCACGGGTAGGCAGTGATGTCCCAACCCAGACCATTATCCTGACTCCGAGCCAGCCAGTCAGTCTGTAACTGTTATATACTGAGCGCTAAGCAGAGCAGCAGAACTTCAAATTTTAACATCTTTTGCTTCACGTGGCCAGAGATTGAACCACCAACCTCCCGCACTTCGTAACAGAACATCATTGCCCGCATCATTGCCAATCAAGGTACATGTACCTGTAGTACCGGTAGATAAAATTGTGTCCAAAACGCAGAATTTCAAACAAATATTTATTCATATTATCAATACACTAAGTGTTATACTGTGTAATAGAAAATAAACACATCGTAAAAAAGTAACGCTATAACATGATAGTATGCAACAGATGCATGCTTCCGATTCGTACAAAATCTTATAACTGCAGTGGCAGGTTAAACAAATACATGACTTGGTATTCATGTATATATGATACTTTTCAAGTGCAGTTTGTGGCAAGAAACACCATTCATTAACAATAGTGCCTCATCCCACTGTGCTGGTTGTACATGTTGTATACCCAATACCAGTACACATGCTACACAAGGGCTTGAATCTGTTAATTTAATTTTTGACATATACATGTACATGTACCTATCTACATTTTCAATGTATTTAATAATTTGGTATTATATATACATGTACAGTCAAACCTGCTCTAAAGACCTGTATATAAAGACCATCTGCTTATAAAGACCACTTTTATAGGTCATCAGGGGTATACTTTCCATGATATTGAACCTGCACATAAAGACCACCTGTGTGAAAGAACCACATTCTGTTGTTACCTAGGGTGGCGTTTATATATAATTTCACTGTACAGCTGTATATGAATATATCAAAAACTAAAAGTTACCAGATCCAACTAATTTGGGTTGTATATACTTGAAGATTGGTTGTTCAGAATCGCGTCTTATTTCTGCAGTTGTCTTGCTATCAATACCAGATGTATTTTACAATAATAATATTTTTTGTCATTATATAAAGGCAAGGCATAACCCTGTTTCTCATGATTACTCTATCATGCTATATACATGTACTGTCTCAATCTTGACTATAGGTGCAACTCAGTCATGATTCTTATGAATATTCAATGTTGTCCTCAGTTTGACCTACCCGGTAATAGGGTGTATTTGGCGCCACAAATTCGCAGTATGAATAATCGGTTTCATTCGGAAGCCAAACTACCTTGGTCACATGACTACCCTTTAGCCAATCATATTGCAACAAATAAAAGCTCCACCAATCGTGAGATGCCCCTGTTTTTGCGTCTTTACCCTTCTTTCGGGTATCTTCGGAAAATTTTCACGCCAAGGGGTTTAAAATACTCCCCATTTGTCAACCAACATACTTCACTTAACACAGAACTATAAAGAATTAGACTGTACATCAAAACACCCCATAGCCACCGAAAAACCACCATAATCAGATAACATGCCTAAAAGAAGAAATGAATCCATCGATCTTGATACGTCAGGGGACACCCTATTACTAGATGTATGAAAGAACTTGCAGGCATAACAAATGTAAAATTCCTTCCGGCCAAAGCCTAGTGATGGCATTTTAAACTTTCAAACAGTTTGTACAATATTGCCACATGGAAGACTTTTCCAACTATTAAAACCCATAATTTATTTATAACACAGATATGATGAGTCAGCAGCTAATACCCCGGTATATCAATTTTATCAAAAATAATACTTCTATAAATATAAGGTAACATGTAACACCATTCCCATTCTAAAGGTGAATAATGTATAGTGTAACACCAAACGAATAAGTGCACATAATATTTCTAGTGCAACCACCGAATAAATCTATCATATAAAACTCACCGCTATAGTTCCCACTAGAAACCACCCATTACAGGAGCAGTACCGTATATATTAAATATATACATCACTCTGAAATAACAAAACATACCGGAATAAAAATGTTGGGTTTATACATGTTAATATAAAGTTAAACCAGGTATAAAAGACCATCTGCTAATACATGTAATAAGGACCACATCTGGCAGACTCTCAGATGTATATTTTCTTTGCTATTGTATATGGACCATATTTTGATAGCCTTTAGCATGTTTAGGGTGATGTTTATATATAAAGTTAAAGGAGCACTTGCTATATAGGCACTCTTCATATTAATTAATTACTACTGTAATAAACAACCTCTACCGCTACTAGACACTATATACCGGTATATATTAATATTAAACCCAGCATAATGATAATTGTATTCACCATAACACCAGTAGTCCATACAGTACAAATAGACCCAGTTATTACCCTGTGGGAAAGTTAGAGACAACAAGAACACTAAAATCACTACCCGTACTATTTTCAGTTTAGTCTACCTCAGAGTTTTCAATTGGAACTGTCAGCCTTGATCACTCTGATAGTTGCTAGTGGTTATTGTAATCACGTCACAAAAGTGATGTACTCACAGAGAATTATCCGGAATGGTACATAGCGTGCATAGCAGGAGGGTACCTAGACCTACCATCTACATGTACATGTATAAGAGAACTTAATGCGCCTATAGATAGTACATGTAGGCACTATTTCATCTTGTACCCTCCTGTATCGCAGTAACCAAGACTGAGGCCAGTATCAGATCCATGACCAAGCCACCTTGTAACATGACTATCAGCCATCCGAGTGCTCAAAGCTGACAGTTGCAGTCAAAAGCTCTCGGGTAAGCGAAATTGTAAAAGGCATGTGTAGTACTTTAAAGAATATTGTTCTTTATAATGGTTCAATCACACAAAATTGTGTGGAAATGACATCACATTAACGGAATGATGGACTTTGTGGTGATATGGACTTGGTCTCCATGTAAAGCCATCAAGGGTATTCCGCTCGCGACATGATCCACTGTTGCGCCATCAGGGAGGGAGATAAAGCAATGAACCTGAAAAGAGATTTAGAACACTGACAGTATATATGTAGAGTAGAACCTCTTGAAAGACCACCCCATTTGGACATAAAATTATGGTCTCTCAAGACAGGTGGTCTTTGATGACAGGTTCAGCTGCATTGAAATGTAGGGCCTTCTGCCAGGAGTGTGGCCCTTGAAGATAGGTCACAGTCTTTCATCATTGTTCATGGCAGTGGTTTCTCAAGACAGGTTACACTGTATACAGTAAAAGCTCATTTGCGACCACCTCAATATTAAGACCATCTTAGAATAAAGACCACTTATTTTTAACTGCCATAATCGTTTCTATCTCAATTTGTTTCAACCTATAATGTTGTGTGATAGTAGTTAGTAGTAGTGGTGGTAGTAGTAGTAGTTACTGTAGTAGTAGTAGTAGTAGTAGTAGTAGTAGTAGTAGTAGTAGTAGAAATAATAGTAATAGTAGTAGTAGTGGTTGGGTAGTAGTAGTAGTAGTAGTAGTAGCAGTAGTAGTAGTAGTAGTAGTAGTAGCAGTAGCAGTAGTTGTAGTGAATTGTAGTAGTAGTAGTAGTTACTGTTTAGTAGCAGGAGTAGGAGAAGGAGGACTTGTTGTATATACACTTATTGAATGTCATATGATCACAATGAATATAAACGGACACATGTACATGTAGCTTTCACTTCCACGGCCATCTGCCATATACATGTACGTGTACAGTTTGTGAGTCCCTGGGTAGTCTCAAATTGCAGGGAAAACCTGACCCAGTTGATATTTCACTGACCTGTCTTTGGGCGACGACTTTGAACAGCACTAAGTCCATCTTCCCTGCGGCTCTGCCTTGCAGGACCGTGGTCGCCTCTTTGCCCCAGATTTGAATCAACTCAGCCATACTTTTCCCTGAAAAAGAATAGCAATCACACATAGTTCAACTAAAATTTAATATCTTTTATTTGAGAAATGAGTGGGTGTGTGTGTGTTTGTGGGTGCGTGGAGCGCTTTGTGTCAGGATTCCCTGTTTTTGCCGTTTTTAAAATGGCAGCCCATGCAGTACAGTGGCCCCTCTCTTAAAGGACACCTCTCTAATAAGGACAGAATTATTTTTTTTGTCAGCAAGTACTCTCAATGCCTTTAATTGTCCCTCTCACTAACTGACACCTAATTAGTGATGAGGGAATATGCCGGACTTCATACAACATGTACAAGGGGACATTAACCCAAATTGACTCTACGGGGCGGGGTGGGGGGATAGTGGGAGGGGGGGATGAGGGGGGGGGGGGATTGGGGGATCCAGTTAGCCCCTGGTCCTGAATCAAAAAAACTTCACCCCTACCAGTACATACACAATGTCTAGTGTAATTTGCACACACATTGTAAATACGTGTGCATAAGAAACTCTGTGATATGAAGCTGTATTCAGGTATTGATGAGGGAATCTTGTGATGTAAGTGACGTTTAACCATACAGTATAACCTGCTTAAATCCAATACATACAGTAGAACCTCAGTATTAAGACCATCCATGGGACTGTTATAAAATGGTCTTCTTTGGTAGGTGGTCTTACTTCTGCTACACCACTACACATTGAATAATGGCATTCAGTTTGGGTACATTGTGCTGCTGGGAAGTGGTCTTTATGCTAAGTTGATCTTATCTTAGGTGATACAGTAGAACCTGTTTTGAAAGACTACCCCATTGGCCACAAAAATGTGGTCTGTCAAGACAGGTGGTCTCTGGTGACAGGTTCAGTTATATTGAATTGTAGGTCCTTCTGCCAAAAATGTGTGGTCTGTCAAGACA
>JAAUYG010248822.1_pt1 | contig 14088 bp, 6 predicted proteins | sample 7278091 | NCBI WGS metagenome assembly JAAUYG01 (sample SAMN14350201, study PRJNA611818) | marine sediment metagenome | isolation source: surface marine sediment (0.6m) | place: French Polynesia: Moorea | collected 2018-08
ACCTTGGCTGACCTTGAAAGGACAATTCAAGGGTTCTGATAAGGATGTAGTATCTTATTGCCAACCGGGATGCCCCCCTCGCGTTGCACAGCAACCGACTGTCTAGTTTGTAACAGTGTTACACTGTATTGTAACAGTGATGGTATAATATGGAAAAAGTGAAAAATGAGAGCCAAAATATGGTGATGTCATGAATTTCTGCTGGTTTCCTTCAGGGTATGGAGGGTTTCAGCACATCCCCGAAGCTTGATAAATTGGGAATGCGAGGCTCTGATACCGCAGAACTGGTGTTTGAGGACTGCAAAGTACCAGGTGAGCATATGTACAAGAGGAAAAAAATATACTAAGGTATGGTGCCTGTAGCTTGACACATATTCCAGTCCTGCCAATCTACAACAGTCAAGCCATGTTAGCTTATGTTGGGTCTTGTCATATCTTTTGCAGGATCAATAGTTTCCAACTGGCAAGCAATAACAAATCTGAGTGAGAATGACTACCACAGAGTTAACAGTACTAAATGTTAATTATTAAGCGGTATTTCTAAAGAACTCATTCCACCAATATGCTCATTGTATTTTACGCTGTGAGATGAGTGCTAATTGAAACATATCACCAAGAACATGAAGAAGTAGAGTACTAATCTGCAGTATCTGGAGTCGGAAATGCTAATCTCTCAAAAATAAGCCAGTAGTTGTTAGTGAATTACAGTGTTCAGTGGTGTTGCCTTGGGAAGTTTGTCTAGGACGGCACTGGAGAGGACCATTGGCCAAATGGTTAAGGCATTGGATTCTCAACCATGATAGCATGAGGTTTGAGCCATGTCCTATGTTTAGTCTTTGGTACCAAGAGTCCCTGGACAAGATTTGAACCCAAAATGTGCTCACTTCACTCAGCCATAAATGGAAACCTGACGATACACAGAGAAAACTATGATTGTACACTGATCACCCATGGTGCTTAGTCTGTTTTTAGCGTGTATCTGGATTGTATGCTCCGTTGAGGAGTTCACTAGGTGTTGGTGTGTACAGGTGTGTGTGGGTTAATAATATTTAAAGTCCTTTGAGCTCGCTCAAGGATAAAGCAGTTATAACTGTGCCTGAAACTTGGTAATCCATATGCTTTAAGTATTAAATCTGGTTCCGAACAGCATAGAAAGCATGTATTGCCATATTAAAGCTCTAGTGTAAAAGTTATCTCCACTTGAAAATATATGTAGAAATTTTGCCTTTTACCGTGTTCATGGCCAGATACTCTTGTCTGCCTTATACAACTTAGCCCACAATATGCTGGGAGCTGAGAATCATGGCATACGTGTTCTTTTCACTGGGTTGGACATTGAGCGAATGGTCGCTGCTGGACTGGCTCTGGGGTGAGACAGAACAAGTGTTACTTTGAATACTCCACACACTTTGGCCTGCAATTTAATATCCATCCATTTCATGCATTTTAAGACTTTGCTCTAGTTAAAGACTGACCATCAGTGGCAACATTTTACATTTTCAATGTACAATGGTACTTGAGAATTAAAACCACAAATGACACTTATAAACCGGTCTTAATACTGAGGTGGTCTAATTTCTGAGACTACTCAACATTGAGAATGCAAAAATTTTGGTACTGCTGGGAAGTAAGTGGTCTTTATTTCGAGGTGGTCCCAAAGAGAGGTTCCAGCGTATTGCAAATATCCTTCCATTTTTGGACCACCTTCAATTCAATTTAATTTATCCATTGGGGTCTGAACTGAGACCACTTGTGATTTCCAGATGATTAAACTGAAACTCTGTCAAAGGATTCTGTAGTTCTGTGAAATAGCCTGCCAATGCATGTTTTATATCGATGCTTGCTTCACGATGAAGAGCTGTGTGTGCTATGCTAATTTGTTTTATGGTACTTGGACTAGAATTCACAAAAATACCCCGGTACTGAAGTCTTTAAGTTTTGAATTAAGTCCCTGATCAGAACTCCAGCCCTGGTATTACCATGATGACAGTGGGATGTTCTTATAAAATCCTTAAACCCAGGAATTCCACCCCATGACATTAGCAATTGAATGCATAGCTGGGCCCATATTCTCGAACAAGTTGCAAAGTTTCGTAACCTTTCGTAAAAGTTTTTCACAACATTTCCTAGGAAACCTTGTTCATAACTATGGGATTTTTCGCAATTCTTATTCTCGAAAAGTTATGACAAAATTTTTCTTAAATTGGTTTTGCACAGGGTCTCGTAACTTTTTCGTAACTCAGAAAACTCTCATTGTAGTTCTGTGACTACTACTATTACTAAAATGCTACAAAATATTATGCTTTGTTGCCGGCAATAAAGAAAAGGCATAAGTGGACCATAGGAACAGTTCTTTGGTCGATAATTTAAAATGTATAACCATAACCGCTCAAAATCTTAAAGGTTGTTTATGTCAGCGACTAGAAGATAAAATGGTGCATATCAAAACTTGTCATAGAACTGCTTCATAATACCCTTATGAAACGTCTTAGCTATGAAAGTTCTTGATTGTTTTGAGAATAGTTTGTGTAAATTTGCAGCTAATTTGCAAATAGATACAAAGTTAAGATAAGAATTATCGTAACTTTTTCGAGAATATGGGCCCTGATACATTAATGTTCATTACACTAAAGCTTAAAAACAACCTACAATCATGTATGGCTGAACATGCGCTATTAATATTAAATATAATTTAACACCTGCATTGGTTGCACATTAATTTACCCAAAATGTAAATCTACTGCATTAGCATGGTGAAGGTATCATTTATCATTCCCACCGTATAAGAACAGAAGATGCATGTGTGTAGTCAAGAAGACACTTTTTGTAAAGCGGCTTTGAGCATGGGTTCCATGGAATTAATAATAATAAATAATAATAATAATAATAATAATAATAATAATAATAATAATAATAATAATAATAACAATAATAACAATAATAATAATAATAATAGTCTGTTTCATATATTTGGGGTTCTGTAATAATAAATAAATACATGTAATGATTATAACTATGCTGCAGTCAAGTCTCAAATTATAGCGCTGCTGGTGCAGTGCTGCAGATTAGCCTATGAAAAGGGTTTACTGGAGATGCACACATTGCATAAGTTGGACAAATTGTTCACCACCAAGGCACCAATAATCAATGAAACTACCGGTGCCTCTGCTAAATTTCCACCAGGGCCCTTTACTTGGCTGTACACAGTGATACTCCCACAAACAGCTCAGGATATTACTCTTATGCAGGATGGGCATGTGACAAAAACACAACAGCTACAGAGAGGAAAAACTGTGTTATACATTAACTCCGTCTAAATTCCAAACCAAACTTGGCTAATTTTATTTTTTTATTTGCCAGAAGTCCCTAAGTTTTGGTGGGAACACATCAAGGGGACCAGTGGTTTAATGCTTGCCCAAGGTGTTTATCATCAGTTGGCAATGGACAATTCTGAGGGGTTAGCTGGTTTGAATGCAATACACATGTACTGATGTACACTGCTGAATTATGTGAATAGTGGGACATGATGTTCCCAGACATTGGCGTTTCATCACAGATGAAACTGCAAGAATAAAAGTAGAAGACTCATTCGTTGTTAATCTAAGTGATGCTAATTTGTTAGTAAATTCTATTGCTGTACATTATAGTAGTATTTTGTAGGCAGATGATGGTTTGATTAGCCGCATACCTTACTAATAGGTACTTCATACATGACAGAATCGCCAGCATTTGGGTTTACCATTACCCAGCATGTAACAATCAGGTCTCCTGTGTGTACTAATTACTCACAGGTTAATGGATATGCAATGAACCATGCTCCCGTGCTTATGAGTCTGTTGCCTTAACCATTGGGCCACTGAGACCCACAGGTTACAGCAATTGCTAATTTAAGCTGGTCTTTTGGCACTCTTGTGATGTCTTGTCTAAAACTAAGCATGTTGCTGTGTAGGCTATTAGACTTGGGCTAAGCTTTTAAAATAGAAATAAAAAATTTTCAACTCCATACCTCATTTGGTGTAATCCTCACTGTTGAGTGGCTGATACTCAAGCAGAGTGTCGGGGTCTCTGGGCCTCTTTTTCTTGTGTATCATCCCATGTGTAGTAGGCATGTACTACACATGCTACAATTGCAGGACTAAATGGCAGCACCTTATGGCAGTACCATATGTATCGAATAACGTGGACACTTGTAACAAATATAATTGTATATTGTATATACTGGTATATAATCGTACAGGAACTTTGATTTATTCTCTGCACACTTAGTTGCAAATGTGCTTGGAAAGGAAAACACTGGGATAAAAGTTCTGATGACAGGGTTGGACATTGAGCGAGCCCTGGGGGGAGCTGGTTCTTTGGGGTAAGATGCCTTGAACATGTTGAATACAAAAATACATTGTACATGTTTCACATTATGTGTACATACTGTAAATACATAGTCAAGAATCCGCACGCAGAGCATCCACCTTGGCCCAGGGTTATGGTAAGGTGGTACAGTGGTCCCTCTATTTTAAGACCACCCATGGGACCAAGAAAATGTGGTCTTATATTGCAGGTGGTCTTAAAATAAAGGTCATTTACACAGAAAATTGCCCGTGAGACCAAATCAAGCAGTCTTATAATCAAGGGTGGTCTTAAAATAGATGGTTGCAAAATGGAGGGACTACTGTACTGCAGTCTAACTGCACCAACTTGGGGGCTCTCAGAAATGCTGAAGTCCAAGTTAAGTTTGGATATTTAGCCATTCACAATGCTTAGATTTTTTACTTCACTGCAAGTCAGATGTTGGGCAAGCACATATTATCCAAGCACAATTGCTTAGATCATTTTGTAGACTGTTAACTTCAGTCAAAATGTACATGTCTATTTGTGGCCAGTCCAAGTGGTTATCTTTAAGCCAAATCTTGGATGTAGGACTTATGCAAGTTCAGGGTTGGGGTGTGCTCAAAAATAATTAATGGGTAAGTCTAAGTTTAACTATGGCCTCAAATCTGAGCGATGTGATTGGCTAAGAATGTGACTCACCATGCTCAAGTCCAAACTTAAGACTTACCGGTAAGCATGTTCGACACCTCAGATCTGATCTATACCCAATGGTTTTAAGAGTTCAATCCATCTCTGCAAGTCACTTCTATTAAATGCACTGGGTCTGAGACTACCTTGATTTCAGCATTTTCGAAACAAAGTAGGACTCATGCTGTAGGGAGATCTTTTTCCCCATCTCTCTTTCTCTTCTGTGGTAATAGGGCTTGGAATATGTGCCACCTTGAACATGTTGAACTTGATGTTTCAGGGTCACTTGAGGTAAAATCTCTCTATTATCATGATTATACATAGCTTCCAGCTCGTGTTCCATACCAATGTGTCCTAACTCTGCTCCTTCTTGAGATAAGGGCTTGAAATATGAGTGACCTTGAATTTGACCTTTCAAGGTTATACTCAAGTTCAAGTCTAAGTGGCTGCATTCCCCATAAATGACTTCCTATTTGTGTTCAATAGCAATACACCCTAGCTCTGCTATTTTCTGAGATAAAAGGGCTTGAAACATGAGTGTCCTTGTCTTTAACTTGACCCTTCAATCACACCCAAGGTCAAATCTATAGGTGCAGTTAGACTGTCCGTAATATACTGTACCGGTTTGACATCCTAGATCTCAATTTTCTTCATACTCCCTGTACATCATGTACATGATGCGAAATTTCAATTTCTATTGCAGGCGCTGGGCTCCGATCTTCTCAGCACCTTGGCTTCATTCTATTTTCATTGGTTCATACACTATTTCGACTCTCCTTTGTTTTAATGCCAAAATATTTTGTCTTCCAGAATCACATATACTAGGCAATGAAGGCCGGGGTGTTTATGTTCTCTTCAGTGGTCTGGACATTGAAAGATTGATTCTGGCTGCAGGGCCAGTAGGGTAAGCCTCACGGACTCCAGGGATATGATATAAGTGGCCCCTTTCTTTACTTTTGTGTGGGTCCTATGGGTGTTTGCTAGCCAGAAATTGCATTTACCATTACATACCGTATTTATTCTGTTAAGTGTACATGCACTAGTAAGCTCATGGTAGTTTCTATAGTCCATTAGCAGTTTCCCAATCCTTCACGGATAGAATTTAACTGCAAAGAACTATAAGTCACTTGTGAATATTATTTTTCTTAAGTAAACATTTAGGATTTTTCTAGAGGCATTGTGCACTCAATGGAATGCATACAGGATGTACTTGTCTACGAATTCAGATGTTTTGGTTTCAACTTTGGATGTAGTTAGACTTTCCTGTGTTTCTTAGCTTATTTTCTTCATTTGTGTATGCAAAGATATCTCTGCTTTCACTGCATGCCGCCTGAGGTGCGTTAAATTTAAAGGAGATAAAAACACCCCCCTTATGAAGACAGGAAGCAAAGAAGTTTTCGAAGCACCTTCCATGTTTAATAGCTTTATAAATGTACACACAGTTTGACTAACACCATTGTTGCTCCATCTGTAGTACCGTAATTTGGCATGGGTCTACCGGTGTCTTAATAGCGTTCAGAGCTTTAAGTAGTCATGGATGTTAGTAGAACCAAATACAAGTCTGGAGGTTAACTGATTCTAACTAAACAGGAACATGATAAAGACGTTGTTTATAATTGCTTCAGGCTTTGCTATCTATGCAAATGTATTGCAAGTTTGAAATGTACTGCATAAGCTTCATTTTGTTGGCCAACCTAAGTTATGGATGAGAGATTTTCATCAAAAGCACAATGACAGGTACCACTCCAATTCATGCTGTCTCTCTCACACACACACACACGTCTCTCTGTGAATACCTGAAATCAGGGTGGTCTCAGGCTCAGCCTACCGGTATTTATTCTGCCATTGCCTGTAAATGATTGAATGAATAGCTGCAGGGAATAAAATCCTTTGGCAAGCATTGCAATCATTTTAAGGCATTTTGTGATTGGCAGACCTTCACCTACACAATTTGATAATGGATCTTTACATCCATTACACATTTCGTGTTTAATGGATCTTTACATCCATTACACATTTCGTGTTTCGCTTATAGTATTTCTAGTCATTGTTATTTGAAAAAAGGAATCCATGCTTTGGATATTTAAAGTACGGGTGTTTAAGTGGTATAAACAGGAAATAATAAATATTCACTAGTATGAGTACGAATAGTATTATAACTTACAACATGCATGTACCATGTGTGTACTAGTAATATGGTTGTTACACTACTTGCCGTGCAGTACTACTTTGTAAGACAGCATTAAAAACAAATATTTACAATTAGAAAAGTCTGCTAATACATGTAGAGTCCGAACAAATGCACATCCAAGGTGCACATTTTCATACTTTTCTATTAATACCCATTGCAGAATTTCCCAGGCAGCTTGTGACATGGCATTTAAATATGCTCATGACAGGGAAGCATTTGGGCAGAAAATAGGAACCTTTCAGGTATGGTATATCATATACTGAAGTTCTCTTGATTTGTGGGGCTGATTACTTTAAAAATCTTATGTCTAGAAATGACGTTAGGCCCAGTAACCACTTAGGCATCCGTTACCATCTTTATTTAAGTATAGCTGTGGACCTCAGGCTTTTCTCAAAACTGGCAGTGAACCTGCAAAATTTCTGTGTTCTAAAGTAATGACAGATTGCTCAGTGTATGTCCATATGTTTCTGTACTGTATAAAAAAGTAAATAAAATAAACTAGATTTGTCGCTAAAAAATCATACATGATTTATGGTACATGTACAATAATATCATGCAATTGTCTTTCTTGCATGATTAAAATTATGCAATTTGCTTTCTTGCATAAGTTCAGGAATTGTTTTTCATGTCTTATCGCGAGGAGATGTTGAAAAAATTCCCCTGGGTAAACTCTTCCCGATATCTTTCAGATGATGCAAGCCAAAATGGCAGATATGTACACACGTTTGAATGTCTGCCGATCGTATCTCTACAACGTTGCCAGGTCTTTGGATAAAGGGATCTTGGCATCAAAGGTAATAAACACCCAAATTCCTGCTGAGTCCAATGTGCTGCCCCTTTGCTGTTAACAGTCACATACAGACCAGTGACATGTACAGTAGAATCTATCTTGAAAGACTGCCCATTGCCCATAAAACTGGTCTCTCAAGACAGGTGGTCTTTGGTGACAAGTTCAGCTGCATTGTAATGTGCGACCTTCTGTTAGGAATAATTGGTCCTTCAAGACAGGTGGTCTCATGGCAGTGGTCTCTCAAGACAGATTTCACTCAATGTGTAGCATGGGAAACTGGCTATATATAAAAGTAAAAAAAATCTAACCTCCACTATCACAGTTAGTTTAGTGAGTCATCACTCTCGCTGTCTACCATTATAATGTCTTATCCATATTTAAGATCAATTTTGATCTTAATTTTGTTTACCCTTAACTGTCGCCTTCAGTATTTCAAGCTTCTTTCCTCATGAAACTTAATTATTCACAATGTTTTGCTGTCATTAATATAGCTCACATACTAGTGCAAGCAGCTGCACAAAGGAGGTCACAAATTACTGGAATTACAATTGGAATATGGTCTGCAGTTTGCCATTCCAGTAACAGGTGGAAGGCAGCCAATATCACTTTTTATCACAGACCAAGTTGGAAAAAAGATCTTGCATATGATCATGTAATCCCCTTCTCATAGTGAAACACCTTCTGCCAAACAACTCTGTTCTTACTAGATTGGTGTCCTTTGGTGAGAGTTCTTTTTTGCATTCGTAGTCCTTGCTTTCAAGAATTTGTGCCCTTACGGGAGGGGTGTCTTCTCCAGAGAGACTTTTAAGAGATTGACCACCGTATGTGCCAAAATCAAAAACATTCACAAGTCTCTCTTTCCTTTCAGGATTGTGCAGCTGTGATTCTCTATAATGCCGAGGAAGCAACAAAGAACGCCCTGGATTCAATCCAGATTTTAGGTAAGACCTAAAATCCAGACTGAACACATATCTGGTATCAGATAGGTGATACTTCCCTTTAAGAAATTTCCATAGCTATGTACCCTTTCTTGCAAGGATCAAAAGTGTGTAGTAAAGTTGAACATCACCCCCTTGATGAATTTAATTAGTAAATATCATGAATACATGAAGGATTAAATTTTAGAATGTATAGTTTTAGATTGTAACATTCGCTTTATAATATTGTTTATTGGTAGGATCAAGAAAAGTAGGCTTGTACATCTAAAGTTGGCATATATCAGGGCAATATTTTAAAATTGTCCGTTTTTAAATAATGAGCATGATATCATTGTTTTTTATTTAGGTGGGAATGGCTACATCAATGACTACCCCACAGGCAGGTTATTGCGAGATGCGAAACTCTACGAAATCGGTGCAGGAACAACAGAAATACGAAAGCTAGTAATTGGCCGAGCACTGAATGCTGAATACAGCTAAACGAAAACAACAAAAAGTTCCTTGAACAGTTCTCAATATGGCAGTTACTTATTATTTATTGATTGATATTGAAAATGGGCTTCCTTTTGCTTGCTGATATCTCTCTATCTTCCGAGGAAGAAAAGCAGCATATTTCACAGTTAAACTTGGGAAACTCTCCTTGGATTCCTTGCCCCTCACATTGGTGTAGCGTATTTGGTAACCAGGGTACCAGCAGTTACATTTAATGTAATGCAGCGATCGCTCTGTTTTACCACCCTTGATTTTAAGACAACCTTGGTTATAAGACCATTTAATTTGGTCCCAAAGAGCATGTTTGTATGGTGTTGAAACTTTATTTTATGACCACCTGAAATGCAAGACCACATTTCCATAGTTCACTGGGTGGTCTTAGAATATAGGGACTGGTGTAACCATGAACAGTGTACATGTATTGGTGTGGTACCGGGCCTAGCCTAAGGAGTGCAGAAATCTATCCCATTAAAAAGTGGAGGGAGGGACCTGAAAAGATATAAAATACATTGTGGGGGGTGCAAAAAGAATTGTAATACCTCATAAAGGGGGGTGGAGGGGTGCAGAACAGTGCATTTTAATGCATGTATATAATGTATATTGTATATTGTATTGCAAGAAGAATTGAAATATCTTGTAGAAGGGTGATTAAAGACTAAGTTTTTTAGTTCCCCCCCCCCCCACACACACACACATACATACACTTAATAAGGGATAGGCCTAAACTGGTGGTCAGTGCTATCAACTTTGACATTCAGTTTCTACTCTCGGCACCACTTCCTACCACGATGACATAGATCCCGCAACTACAAGACTAAAAGACAGTGAACGATGAAATAGGATTTCTCTATTCAGAAAACATAGGCGTACAGTGGATGAAGTCAGTAAATTGCTTTGAAACATGAATGACTGTTGCCTATCTAGTAGAGACAGAGGCTTTGTGAACATCAGATGCTGTTCCTGAGCTTTGCAGTTCCTGAGCCCTATTGTGGGAGTCCTAAAACAAGCATATAAGGTGTGAAAAAAGTGAATTCACTAATACCCATAAGTAGGAGAGGCTGGATGCCATTTAATAACTTGTACATTGTAATTTGTTGTTATACTGGACATCCTGTCCGGTATACATTGGTGACTATAATACAAAGATCTGAATCCTATCAAGTTGAGTTACTGAGCTGTTCATTGTTAAATATTGCTATGTCTGTTGATCCGTGTTGTGTTCTGCGAGGCAATTCATTCTTAGAACAGTTTACTGTTACGAAGTGGAGAAATATTGTTGCTACGGTGACTTATTAACGGCTAGTATTACTTAATGATAGATCTGTTTATCAAGTCTATAAGCACATGTCATGCTGTGCGTTAAGTTTCAGAAAATAGAAACAGAAATTCATTGTACATCTGTTAAAGGGTGAATACATACACTACACTAAAAAGTTAAGGATATTAAATAATTATCCTTAACTTTTTTGTGTAGCTTATTGCACGTATAGCATATATAAACTACACAAAAAAGTTAAGGATGTTTAATACCCTTAACTTTTTTATGTAGTGTATGTATTGAAGGGAATATATTGTATTGAAGGGTACATATATGTATTGTGTGGTGATTCATGTATTGAAGGGTGAATACATGTGTTTAAGGGTGCATATACATGTAGTGAATGGTCAAGACATGTGGGTGACAAAAGGGTGACTACATGGAGTTAACCATTGTATGACTTAATGGTAGGTTAATAAGCAAGCCATGGCCAACAATGAACAAAGGAAATAAATATTGATTTAGAAATACTCTTAAGACTTCCAGTATGAAATTATCAATGCTTCTGTTTGTAAACGAAGGCACATTAAAAGTTATACCATGTATACTGCTGTTTACAAAGATAATCATTACTTAATTGATATTATTGTTATATTTATCATGTTTGTTGCATTGATTTGTATTGATGTGGTACAGTAAATCAGGATGAACAACAGATAAGCACAATTAAAGTAAAAATCAAGCTGTCAAGGTGAATTCTGATCAAAGGGCTATAATAGATCCAGTCTTGAAAGGCTACTCCTTTGGCCATAAAAATGTGGGCTCTCAAGGCAGGTGGTCTTTGGTTACAGGTTCAATTACATTGAAATATGGGACCTGACAGGAATATCTGGGCTTTTATTGCAGGTGGTCTCTCATGGCAGTGGTCTGTCCAGATGGGTTTCACTGTACATGAATTCAGGCATATCATGCTGCTAGTACTAAGTTTTGACCACCTCAGAATTAAGACCATGTCTGAATAAAGACCACTTCGCAGCAGTAAGAAAAATATGTAGTTAAATCCGCTCTAAAGACCACATGCATATAAAGACCACCTGCTTATAAAGATCACATGGTTTTCAGGTCCCCAGGAGTATATTTTCCATCATATTGAACCTACATATAAAGACCACCTGTGTATAAGGACCACATTTTGTTGGTCCCGAGGCTGGTCATTATATAGAAGTTTCACTGTATTTTCAATGTTTTATAGTCTTAGAAATTAGACCACCTCACAATTAAGACCGGTTTATATAGCAGTTCCATATGTGGTTGTAATTTCGAGGGGATTTTTTTGTTTTATTGTTAAAAGTTGAAAAACTGTATGTGCATTCTCAAAGGTTAGTATAGCTTTAGTTATCCATCAATTCATGCACAATCACACAGGTGTACTAGTATCTTGGACATGTGTTCTGCAACATTGTGGGCATTGTGGGATATGCTGTTGGCAGACATTGGCGGTTTATCACAGATGAAACTGCCAACATAAAACTAGATAATAAGTTAATGGACCTGGGTGATATTTTAGAATAAATTCTGTGCGAGATTTTCCTATCGTTTGCGCAGATGATTGTTAAAATCCACCAGATGTCCTACTTTGGTGCTTCATGGTCATGCAATGAGAAGATGTCATGCATGCACTAATACCTCAGAAGTCTGTTGTCTTGAATTACAAAGTCATCATGTAATTACTGCTTCAGTAATCATGGCATAGTTAAGTCATGCAGTGACTCAGGGATCTGCGCAAGAAACTGAGACAATAAATTTGTAATCATGATTTATCATATGGTGTTATGTGCTCTTTGCATTTTATCACACTTGAAGAGGCTGTGCTGAATAACTTGAAATATGGCTTTCACAAATTGCATGTCTTCAGATAAAACATTAATTTTTTTTACAGCGAGTATGGTCACTTATTAGACGTTCTTATAGTGAGCTCTAAACATTATTTCTATTAATTTTGTGAACCAAAAAACTTTTTGATTTTTTTTTATATGTACATGTATTTGCAAACAATTTCTGAATAAACATTGGGTCTTGGGTAAAATATATGTTTGATGGGATATAGGTATTTAGTTTTGGGGGCGCATGTTTAATTTGGCAGCAATATGTACTGGTAACAGGTTGCAGACCAGGAGGCCCAAGGGCCTTGATTCTCAGCTTGGCCACTGCACAGTGTACCAAGCTAGGTTTATGCCTAATGGCCAGTTGTAACTTTAGGTGACAGACCTTGATATGGACATTTGAAGGACAAAATGACCTTTTCCATGATATAAAGTACAAGATCAATGGATCTTGACATTTTGCATTAAAAGAACAGTAGATATGATAATTGAACCATTACACATATGTTCCTCCTGTCAATTCTGTCATGCACTGAACGACCCCAAAACGACCGTGACAAATACAAAATGGATGATATCCCGTTTACGTGCTATACTAGACAGTACTAGTGTCCCTGAGACCCAAATTTCACTGTTTTCGTTTATGATTAGCTGTTTTTGAGTTCCAGGACTTTTTGAACAAGTGCACCAAATGAGACCAAAATTATCTTGAACACTATAAAGTCAAATTTCTGACTTACAGGGCATTTAAATTAATATCTTTCAGATTTAACCCCCATGTTAACTTCTGCCATAGGCGGTAATGGTAAAATTTCCAAATTTCATAGGCGGTAATGGTAAAATTTCCAAATTTCATAGAAATTAAAATTCACGAAATTTCAAAAATGCAAGACCGTGTCTTTATCTGGAATGTTATAGTGAACATCTGTATAAAAAAATGGTTCACAAAGACTCGTATAGCTGAAGGAGTCGTGTTTGCAAACTATCATTTTCTGAAAAAGTGCACCAAATGATCCCAACATGACATTGAACACTACCGGGTCAAAGGTACCCCAGATATATTTCACTGTTTTGCCCCACGATCGCTTGTTTTCCAGATGATTTAAATTTTTGGATTTGTTATATGCTATAGCGGTAAATTTGATTTTTAGCTGAATCACAATTTGTCTGTCGTCCATCCGTCGTCCATCCATCTGGCGTCCGTCCATCCGTGTCGCAATTATCTCTGAACTTAACGCACGGATTTCTTTCAAATTTTAGTTGTGGCTTCCCCTGGGCCATACGCTCGGACATTTTTGCATTTTTGAAAAAATGTTTTTTTTTTTATTTTTACGAATATTTTTCGTTTTCGTTAACATGGAATTCTATGGGAGCGAAAATTTCGAAACGCTACAGTACTCCTACAAATCGCAGCCGAAAGTTTTCATTCGGTGCACTTGTGATTTTTTTGTAATTTGGGCCTAATGATCAGAGAGAGGAGAATACATTTTGAGTGGCTATGAGAGCTAAGTGATGAGAGTTAG
>JAAUYG010129296.1_pt1 | contig 14087 bp, 10 predicted proteins | sample 7278091 | NCBI WGS metagenome assembly JAAUYG01 (sample SAMN14350201, study PRJNA611818) | marine sediment metagenome | isolation source: surface marine sediment (0.6m) | place: French Polynesia: Moorea | collected 2018-08
ATGGGAAGAAGAAGAAGAAGAAGAAGAAGAAGAAGAAGAAGAAGAAGAAGAAGAAGAAGAAGAAGAAGAAGAAGAAGAAGAAGGAGTGAGTGAGTGAGTGAGTGAGTGAGTAGGGCTTTGGGTAGCTTTGACAAATTTTGGGTCTTGCATTGTAGTGACTGAAACAAGGTTCATCCACTTCAATGGCTTGATCTATGAGCAAAGTCGGTTGAGAAGAAGAAGAAGAAGAAAAAGAAGAAGAAGAAGAGGAGGAGGAGGAGGAGGAAGAGGAGGAGTAGGAGGAGAAAAGGGAGAAGAAGAAGAAGAAGAAGAAAACAATAACAGCAATAAAAACAAAAATAGAGGTAATAATCAGGACTCACAATAATACAGGTAATAATGTGGACTCACCATTGGGAAAGTAGTGACTAAAATCACCACCAAGCTGGATGTGATGAACAGTCTCCTGTAAGGATAATCCCTGTCTAATCCGCTGACGAGAGCAAAACACACGGCGCCACGAAGACCACCCCACCACTAGCATACATGAATAGTAAAGAAAAACGGAAAACAGATATATCCACAGTTATAATGCAAAATTAGGAAGAATAAACGGCCACCCTCTAATTTCTATAAAGACACTTTAAAGATCATATTCAAATGTGGATTACGCACACGAAATGTCTAGTTTAAATGCCCTTAAAAGAATGCAGATATTTATTTTCAGTTAACAAAAGCAAAATTTCTACTCTGGAGACAGACGTCCAGGGACTATGATGCTTTATAATGACTCAAATGTCAGCCAATAGAAATTTTTATGTTTAATAGATATTCTGCAGAATTGCACGTTTGCTCTACGGTCAACACTGGAAAGACTAACCGAATGCTCGGTCCATTTAACAGGCTGATCGGCGCTCTGTTAATCATATCATAACAAAGCATGGACTCCATGTACATGTATGTAATCTCTATGCTAGATGAAACGTGGATGTAAAAGCACATTCGCCCATGCAATCTTTAGAAAGTACAAAGAGTACTTGATGCACCAGCGCCAAGCCAGAACGTACCTGCATCACCATTTCGTTCCAACGAATTTTTCTTTTTCTTCCTGTATTTAAAAGTGCCGATAAGACAAACACCTCTGGAACGAACAGAACTTTTCTGTACTACAACCATTGACGTGATACAGAGTGAACAGCCAGTTACAACAAAAAAGAGTACCCTGCAAGAGATGTGTTTGTGGATTAGGTAGCTAATCTGGCAACATCTGCATAAAGCTGGAGTTTTCTTCATAAAATGTTGTCACCATTACTTCATGTGTACTTGTACACTTATATCAAAACACACAGTTCCCTTCTAACGACTATTCACACAAGCTCGGGTGTATAATAACTTATAGTGCCAGTTAATCAGTTCCAGTAGTAAAACAGCATCGTCAATACATTGGCCTGCTACAAAACAGCACGACGTGTAATGTGACTTTTCTGATACCTAAGCAACATAACCTCTGCTCAGAAGCAAAATTATCATACCTTTTTAACTAATTGCATTCAACATTTCGTTACATGAATACACAAGCGTACCCAAGGCTCTGAAAAGGAGGCACAGGAATAGCGCCCAGAGGACGAACGCCGTATTCCAGTCGTCTGCTATTTCCAGCAGGTCTCTCCCGAGGAACATGAACACCATGGCCTCTGCTATCCAGCTTGGAGAAACAACGATAGATATAGGGGAGTCACGATTAGCGAGCCTTTGTATTAACGTGTATAATCGTATGCCTTGTTGGCTCGTACATTTATCGTATAATTTTCAAATAATTATGCCCAAATATGCAGTTTTATTACATCTTAAAAACCAAAGATCTGTATTTTAGACGGGGTAACACATGCATTATGTGCTTGCTAACCAAGCGTAAATTGGACCAAAATTTTTAATATGTCTTTTTGCATTGAAAGAAGATAGGTCAAAGCCATCGATTTGTATCTGGCGACTGGGACAATATCACTTGTGATTGTCCTTGATACATGATACATCACGGGTAACTAAGGCATGCCACTTCTTTCTTTCTTTCCTTCCTTCTTTCTTTCTTTCTCTCTTTTTTCCTTTCTGTCCTTTCTCTCTCTTTCCTCCTTTCTTTCTTTATTTGTTTACTGTATGTACCTTATTTTTTGCATGTAACATGTAATTATAAACGAGTCGCATTTTCCAAAATATTTTTCAAAACATCTGACTGAAGTATGTTTTTTTTTCTTAAGCATGGAAATAATGAGTATGGTTGCCAGGTGTTTAATGGTCTCGTGATCGTTTTCGAAACTTATGATCCTCTTCTATCTGTCCCCAGGTTGTATCAGCTCTCTCTAACATCATTCCTGGTATGTTTTCTACTATCAAATCGATCTACTTCCAATCTTCGCTTAAATTTGATTTATGGAGAAAAATACCAAGGAAAAAGGAAAAAGGCACCACTCACCTGAGCGTGTGCCCAAAATTCCTGACAGATACACAGACTTCGCGATGCATGCTGGGAAAGCTGAACTGCGACTGCAGCAATGCACATGTCACAAGGCTAAGAATTTCAATAGACATGAGACTGAGAAATGCATAATGACCACTGTATGCACTGTTGGTTTATTTACCATAAACAGGCATAGTATTTTTCAAAGGGCTGAAAATTTCTAAAACTAAGCAATATATACTTATATGAACTTTGTTGTATAGTTTTAGTAAGAATACTTTTAGTGGAAAAATGAAAATGTAATGATTTAACCCTAGTTACATGAACTTGTTTATACTTTGTTCTTCTTGCTTCATATAACACTTGTAATGCACATCGTGCAAGAATATTTGTACATGGACCCTGCTATAAGTGCAAACTTACCCAAGAATAGCACTCCAGCCCATCATATGCGGCAGGAGGTAACCCAAGAACGCCATGCTGTATATACACAGAAATTCCAGCACTGAAACCGTTCAGTAAATTCGGTTAATAAAGTGTTCTTGCAATTATAGTTTCCTTGATTAATTCTAGATATGTCCTGTTTTGGTTCCCGGATCTGTCCCTGAATTACATAAAACTAGACTAATGCGGCTATTTAATAGAAGGAAATGAATGCAAGATTTGAGGTCATTTCGGTTCGTCTTCCATATGTCCATGCAAGGTCATCACGAAAAATTGCATTTTATTTTTTTTTCCAATATTGCATGAGTGGGCTTTGAAGCCATGCACCTTGCTGTTTCAAAGAAGAAAGGGAGGGCCGACATTCAGATCACAACTCCGTCCAGGCCCGAGAGAGTAGTGGCATACTCGAAGTAACTTTTTTGGGATGCCACCGTGTTATAAAACACTAGATCTCATGCGTTCTATACACAAGTAGACCACAAGTATATAGTTTTGCCATACGAACAAGCTTTTGCGATGACGTCGTTCGCGGCATTGAAGAATTAGCATGTTTCCGAGCAAAAATTACACCGGGGCCGGGGCCTTTGCATATTGCTATTACAGTAGCCGGCGTCACTCAGCTACTCTCTCAACCAGTGCCACCACCCATAGCTCAAATTTAAGAATTCCAATATAAAGTTGGGACGTGCATAAAAAAAACATTGATGTACCTGCCACATATAACATAAACTCTAATAGATCACAACGCAATGTTATAGATCTGATTACAGATTCTGTCAAAATTACTCATTTAAAAGACTACTTACTACTTTATAAATATCTTTTATAAAGTGGTTAGTAGTCACCTGTCTTAATTTTGTTCTATAACAGAACAGAGTCAGTATGCAAGAGTTTCCTTCACACAAACATACCGCCATTCCTATTGATCAGTCGAATTATAAAAGCACAGATTATGCCGGCGAGTCCCCCAAGCGCTACCCCTCCCAGGACATCGATGAAGAAGACTGCCACGAACAGCCCGATCTGAAGACAGTGGATAATATTTCGTTTTAGGTTTGAAAAAAGTGGAAGTAAACCGCATCTTATTATTGTCATATCCTGCCATAATATACATAATTGGTGATTGAATGTAACAATGTCTTATGAGTCTTTGTATCCTACTCACCTCTCCATCAATTTATTTTAAAAGAGCCATTGACCTTTAATGCCGTTTAGCTTAATGCTTTTTTATTTTCTCGCCCGACTTCATTACTTGTCATTTGACATGTGATGCGTTTTTATAAGTACGTGCCTTTCTTTGTCTTTTCACCACGAAGTCACTTACATTTCGAGGACTAACCCCAGAGGCCCCCATCAGTTCATTAGCGCAGTTGAATAACACAACCGTAACTCCGTCTTAAACAAAACAATACGACATGGTTATGACCATAACTAAAACGGTATTTATTTTATTTTAGTATAATATATGCACTGTTTGGCTGAATAGCATTAGCGTGTATGAGTATATATATGTGGCCACAGCGTCACATCGATAGATTATGAAATACGCTATGTGGCCACTAAATGTCGCAACAAAATGCAAACAAAATGTAAGAGAATATATATGGCCACAGCGTCACATCGACAGATTATGAAATACGCTATGTTGCCACTAAATATCGCAACAAAATGCAAGCAAAGTGTAAAAGTATATGGCCACAGCGTCACATCGACAGATTATGAAATACGCTATGTGGCCACTAAATATGCCTGCTCATATTCAGTAATTGGCACTACATATATTGGTATGTGTTAATTAATGGTATTAGGCTGCACATATCTCATTAATTTGTGTGTTAATTTTGTCTCATTAATTTGTATGTCTACATATATATTCCGATGACGTCAAATCTTACCGTTGAGAAGGGCTTCTCCGAAGACTAGAAAGTATAAGATCTGGTTGACGCCAACCTCGTTAAATATGGCAAGAACCTGTAACATGAACGAAATGTCTCCCCCATCAAGATAATAAAAACAATGTTTTTGTAATCTTGGGTGGGGTTATCAACGGTAGAATGCCCCTATTAATGGTAAAAGTAAAAGAATGACCTCCGGGACAGCGGAAAACCTCGCACGCCCACAAATTATCTTATGTGATTATGTAATTATCTCATCCACATTAATATGTTTTTAGCATAAAGGACAGATCTACCACTTAAAATCTAAGCGACCTTGACTTTAACCTTTCAAGCTCACTCAAGGTCAAATGTGAAAATGTCATTGGACTCATCCATATATGGTTTCCTAATGCTTAATAATAACACAGGGCCTAGCTACGCTCCTGTACGAGATATAAGGCTTTGAAGTCTGCGTCATCTTGAATTGGATCTTTCAAGGTCACTCAAGGTCACATGTGATGGTGCCATTGGACGCTCCATATACATGTGTATGGTTTCCTATTAATGCTTAATGGTAACATAGGGCCTAACTAGGATCATTTACGAGATAAAGCTGCAAAATCTGAAAATCTGAATGACCTTGACTTTGACCTTTCGAGGTCACTCAAGGCCAAATGCAACGGTGCCATGTAACTCCCCATATATGGTTTTATATTATTGCTTAATTGTAACATAGGTTTTAGCTGGGCTCCTTTACCGGGTATAAGGCTTTCACGTCTTTCAATGTCAAATATGATGGATCATTAAACTCCCCACACATGGTTTCCTATTAATATTTAATGGTAATATAGGGCTTAACTGGACCCCTTACGAAATGCAAGGCATCAAAATCTCAGTGACCTTGTATCTGACCTTTCAAGTCGTTCAAGGTCAAATCTAATGGTTCAGTTGGACTCCCTATATATGACGTCCTGTTATTGTCTAATAGTAAACACATTCTGTCTCCCACCGTTTAGCTTTTATAGCCACTCGAAATTATTTTCTTATCTAAAATTATCATTAGCAATTAGCGGCACAATTCAGACCCCCCCCCCCCTCACACAGACACACACACACACACACACACAGACACGAGCCTTTTTTTTCCAAAATCGACTGGTTTCCTTCCTGGGCCAGAGGGAAGGCTTCCAGCAAAAATTTCAGTTTAAATTTTTGCTGGAAGCCTTCAATGTTCAATGTGTTTTTTTTTTGTTGTTGTTGTTGTGTTTTTTTTTAGATATTTTTGTAAGGGATACAGACATCGACACTCACACAATGTGGCGGGTCTAACTACCGATCATTGATACATGTAAGTCAGATGCAATAGCTTCTTTATACCAGAGGCATATCGGGCTAGGGGGTCGAAAAATACCTAATCATCACACACTTTTCTAGATCGTTAATTCGAGATATACACTGATGTTAATGACGAATACCCAGAGACCTACCGCCACGGGATCAACAGCGACTATGAGAGATCCGAATATAAGGCAGTCCACGTATCCGATCTTGAAGCCACCCATGGCTCCCGATAGAGATAGCCCGTATAGGGTTGGAGCTGGGACAAAAACATATGCAGTGTTAATATGTGTTAATATGTTCGTAAATATGCAATTGCATATGTTGTATTAGTTATCCAACCTGTTCTATTCTAAAGACTGCCGTATAAAAGACCACCTGTGCATAGGAACCAGATTTTTGTCCCTGTGGAGGTTCTTTATGTACAGTTGGCAGCAGCAGCAGTAGGAGGAGGAAGACGAAGAGGAGGAGGGACGAGGAGGTGGAAGAGGTCGTGGAGCACCAGCAGCAGTTTAGCATATAAAAATGCAGAATAATCATTCTACCCACTGACTGATTTCTACAACAACTTTTGATAAATTATATAGTGACCACTTGAATGGATATGGCTTTTTACAAGCTTCTGTCTACAACGCTTGAACTTACCTATAGTAACGAAGGCCAATATCGTGCCCTGAAAAATTGAACATTGCATAAACGTGCATCATGGGCAGTAATTAAAAGCTCCTGTGTGTAAAATGTACAAAAAATGACATAGTGTATGAATTTAAGTAAAACTGTTTATCTTGGTATTTGGTGTTATATCGAGAACAATAAACTGTGTATTTTACACTTGCATGTCTATTCGACACTCAGCGTACATAACTTTTTCTGCCGTTGTTTTACTGACCATAAAGGCGTGTAGCAAAATTGCAAAGCTGTTTTCAGCAAATTCTCGGGTGTTCAGGTCGAATGAGGCATCCAGGATAATGCTAAAAATCAAGGGTCATATACAGAAATGAGTATGCGATACAGGTAACAGAGGGCATAGCAATACATTCACCTGTAAAACTCCAATTATGATGCAATACTTCACCGCAAATAATGCCTGCTAGCTCGTGATGTTTACATGCAGCAAATTAATAAGTATTTGTAATTGTATTTTGCTATACAATGCTTTTTTGCTGTACAGTATAAGAGTGGACAGATCAGCTTAAATAGAAATGTAAGATTATCACGATTAAAGTTTAGCAAAGAAATGTCAAGAGCACTCACAGAGCATCACAATTAATTGCATGTAACCATATGCATGACGTAGTCCTACCGCTTTAAAGAAGAGGTCTCCGGAAATTTACGTTGAACTTCTGCTTGACGACAATATGGTCAATTGAAAATATTGAACAAATGGGGGAGTATGCCAATTTTGAAACAACTGTACCAAGTGCCGAAGATAATATCAATCACTACAAGATCAAAGATTGTCTACATAAGTTACACTTTTGTCCCCAAGCCCTATATTTCAGACCGGTTCCCTCGACAACCACCCATTTTTGAGTTCTGTAACAGTTACAGCAAGTTTTGAGAAAGTGCACTGAAATTTGTACTGCACAAAATAGCCTTAAACCCTACAAGATAAAATTTACCCCATAATTTTTATATGGCATTTCAATGCATCTGGCTCTACAGCTGTTTTCGAGTTACAGACCATTATGACAAGTACATTGATTGACCCCCCAAATGACATTAAATACTACAAGGCCACCAAAGGTGTCCGATGTATGTATAAACAGTGCCCCTAAAGTTTAAACTCCCTAAATTTCAACGTTTGGTTGAGAAAAAGAATCATAAATGATAGAAATAGCGGTTTGAAAATGCTATTTTCGGACAAAAAAGCCAGATGACCCCAAAATGACCTTGACTACTAGCAGATCACAGGTATCTTATGTATGTTCTACTAGTATCTCCCGAGTCCCAAATTTCAGTCCGGTCGATCTGCGATTGATCGGTTTCCAGATACTTGAAGTTTTTGGTTTTCCATAAGGTACAATAGTGAATTTAAAAATTTCAAAAACAAATTAAACATTTGAACGCCAAAATTCCAAAGATCCCCAACCAAAGTTTTAGGGGGCCACCACCGAAGTCTGCAGACGTTTCATGGCTGTAGAGGAAGTAGCATTTTGGAAATTTTGACTCTCAAAAATGTTGCAAGTGTACTAAATGATCCCAATATGGATTTGAACAGTTCAAGATTAAGTTGTACGCCATATATATTCTACTAATGTCCCTGAATCCTAATATTTGTATTTTCTTCTTTTGGTCCTTCTGTTTTAAAATATTTGCAATATTTGATTTTGACATTGACCACAATGCGAAAGTTAAATTTATAATAATTTTAGCCAAAACGTCTTAAACCAGCTTACATGGGAAGCATCATTGTCAACCTCTAGAAAAACAAATGGCTGCCAAAACCTTAACTGCAGAAAAAGTAGCACTTTGAAATTGTCACCCCCATGGGGTTTCATGATAACGAAAACGAAATCAGCAAAAAAAAATGATAATGAAAATTTCACAAATCCCCAACCAACTTTTATACGGCCAGCAACAGGAGCACGTAACAAGCTTGATTGGCATTGCAAAACAGCAACTGTAGAAGAAACGGCGCTTGATTTTTTTACTCCCATGCTGCTCCAAGTGGACGAAGAGAAAAAATTTCAAAAATCCAGGATTTTGCAAAAAAAATGTACATGGTCTAGGCGTATGGTGAATATTACTATTTGACTAAACCTGGCTTACATTTGCTACGGCTTCCGAGAAAAGGCGTTTTAAGGACGACAAAAACAAATTTAAAATATGAAAGTCAAAATTCCAAAAATCCGCAACCAAAGTTTTTTGGGGGGACCATCCAAAGTCTGCAGACGGATGACGGGCCCCAGTGCACATGACAATAACTGTTAATACAGTCAAGCACAGTAAACCCTGCCCCGTTGTGTCAGCAGAGATAACCAACCCTGTGACTTTACCGTCACTTCGTTTGGTGCACTACGACAATTTGTTAGTCTAGACACCGCGTGATAACACTAACTACCACTTCACGTTTCAAGAACGACATAAGAGTGCTTACTCCCTTATTTACACTTACGGTGGCAGAAGTAACAGGAAAAAGCTATGTGTCGGCATGTGCAAGAGGTCCGGACGATCAAGGGCCCTGTTGTGAAGAGGCATTTGCATGAGCTTGTAACATCACCGTGAAGCCCTTTAACTTCATTACATGCCACTTACATTGCTAAATAAATATCGCTCTTGACCTCTCTACGTGAATTATATTATTCATCACGACTTTCTCGATAAAGAACTGTCTTAAACACATACTAATTAGAATCCTGTTCATGTAAACTTCAATGCAATGGTTCAAATTAGCTTGTATGTAGTGATGCGTTTTCTTTCTGTACTTTTTGCCTTTAGTTCTATCAATACATGTATATATATAATTTTAGGCTAGATTTCTGATAAAACTGACTGTACTTTTAGCTTGATTAAAGACTTACCTCAACACCAGGCCAACAACCAAGCCACAGATAATGAAAACACTGAAATAATGCAATAACATAAAATAACAATGTAATAACATAACATATCAGTAGGTTCAAACGGGTCTCGGAAATATTAACGGGCGAAACCCAAGTAATTGCCCAATAATATATAGTTTATACACATTAGAAACGTTGGAAAAAATAGCAGGCTGCTATGCATAACAAAATAAAAGGATCATAACCGAATTGTATGAATTTGAATATCGAAGTTTAAAGAATTCTAATTTCAAAGTTATCTTTTTACCATGATTCCGGAACTACATCGGATAACGCCTTGAATCTCCGATACACTGAAATAAGAACCAGCGATGTATTTAAATAACAATACACATGAACAACAAGCGATGTATTTTTGTCCTTGAAATTCTTTTCTGCCTTTCTTTTCTTTCCTTGCGTACTTATTTCATCATCATCATCATCATCATCATCATCATCATCATCATCATCATCATCATCATCATTATCATCATCATCATCATCATCATTCATTCATTCATTCATTCATTCATTCATCCATTCATCCAGCCATCCAACCATTGATTCATTCATTAATTCGACAAAATTTGCTTACAAGCGCTAAGCAGAAGAACCCCGAACACAGATAGGCAAATAACCAGAGGCTGCGCGACCACCTCCCATTCGAACTCTAAAAGACTGATGACAACTTCTTCCTCTTCTGCCACGGATCCATTCCACATTTCTGTAGTTCCAAGGCTATCGTCTGCCAGGAATTTCTCTGTGACACTCATGACGACCACCGCAGCGCCCCAAAGTAACAAATGTAACGTCAGTGCAGCAAAATATATTAAGGTGATATCCGGTTAGCCACTATTGATCCTTTTAGAAAGGGATTCCCAGGTGCAATGATGTCGCACTATCTTTCATTGTCGCAGCAGCATCTTTCACAAAATGGTTCAAACCGAAGACTCGCCCCTTTGATGTATACGTTTCGATCGAAGTCGGCTGTAAATGAAAGCTCTAATGAAGACATAAGCACCGAAGGTGGTTTAGAATTTGCAGGCACGGTTTATTTTGCTTGTCTAACCCACGGAGAGTTTGTTGACTAGGAAGTTTGTTCAAGCCAACCGTAAGTGACCATGGCCAAGGTGTGGAGACCATTTCGTCACACACTTCATGCCTGTATATTCATACGTGCGGTCAGCTAAAATATATAGACAACCAGTCGGCGTTTATGTTTACACTTATTACGTATTGCCTTAGCGCGTGCGACCTATGCCAAAATGGTTCTAAGAAACATAATAAAAACTGAAGCATGTTTATTTAGCATGGCATGATCGCACAGGATTCTTCTGTACAGGTCCTTTCTTGTTCCGATTTCGACCACACACACCAGTCTTCTATTTTTATCAATGCATTATCTTGTCACTTAACCACTTAACCATACTTAATGCAATTTGCATCCTTAATTAGAAGCATCATGCCTATTGCGAGAGGCTGCAATTTATTTTAAAGTGATATTATTTTATATTATTTTAGAGCTACCAGACCCCTAAACTCAAGCTGAAAGTGGATAAGTGTATATTTAACTCTGAGCTGCATGTACAATAGGCAGACCGCGTTTTAACCACCGCTCCGTGTGTTTGAATAGCCTACAAGCTAAGCAAATAGCTGTGTGGCCGTACAATCGATGTGTGATGCAATGTTATGCATTTCCTTTCATCTAGTTCAAATATAAATATTCTTGAAGCCTATCACATATTAGATATTTTAAACAAATAAAAGGTCTCACGGGTACTGGGTGGATTTACTGGCATTCAGGAACAGCGTCAAACTACATAATCCTCGAAAACAAAAAGGCAACATAATGCTATTAGTCTCTGTCAAAAATGATTTGACCCTGTGACCTTTTCGGCATCCACTCTCTTCATGCTCTTAGCAGCGGTTATTTTGTATTCGTCAATTTCACATCACATTTCCGGTGACGTGTCATTTGAGATGCTCCGTATGAGTAGCTACTATAAACGCATTCGTAAGAATCCGCTATCCATCACAAACAATGTGAGACATCGGGAAATTCTTAAAGCACCCTGCAACATCCGCTTTGCGGAATTCATTCTATAGGCAATTTCGCGAAATGCACACACGCCGCGACCTCTGTGCAGCCTCTCCCGCAGTCAACAGACCTCTGGCTAAAGCAAATACTTGAGTGCACCTCACTCGAACCTACGGGCAAAGATATGTCAGTGTCAAATGCTACGTTACATGTCATTTTACTAATTTATACATGCTTTTTTTCAGTTAAAAATAGATAACCTGAACTCCGTGGGGGTGTATGTGGCATCGATATGAATATAATCCAAATATGTTGGTCAATCGAAAGGACTTCACCAGCTCTACGGTCATGGCAGTGGAGCCTGGGAATTAGGGACACCCAATTAAAGTCACTGTGAAGAAAACTGCCCTTAATTCTCAGGTTCATATCCATACACTAAAAAGGTGAAGGGACTGACGCAGCTGCCCATGCTTTTTTCGTGTTGTCCTTAAATCTCAGGTGGTCTGATAGACAGATTTCACTGTATATTTATAAACACTATACACAAACCTGTACTTCGATGGAAAAATCTTCCACACGATGTGGTCACTACAACATCACATTTAGCATGCAACGTTATACCACACAATTTATTCTTGTCATAGCTGATGTAAAAGCTCACTAGGTTCTTCTGGAATTTAGTTTCTAACCGTGCCAGTGGTTTCCAAAGGACCCACGTTAGCTTTGGGTTACACGTTTTATGCGTATGTGGGGTTGTTACAGAGTCTAAAACTGCTGACAGGAGCCTATTTGTAGTAGCTTCCTGTATGCATAAGTAGCTTTCTGTATGCATACGCATCTTATGCATTCGCTAGTTTCCATTTCTCATAGCCAAGAACTGATTTAACGTCTTAGCAAGGCTCTTCCGAATTATAATTTGTTTGTACACCCCCCCCCCCCCCTCCCCAGGACGTTGAGTAGATAGTAGTTGGTGACTCACGCTGAACGAGCCAGGTGTGGGGGTTATCTCGTATGGGTTTATCTTTGGTAATGGTGATGTGATGTAACCGACAAATGAATCGTCCAATACCCGGTTTACACTGGAACAGTGACCTTGCAACTGACCTTCCAAGGTCACTCAAGGTCAAATCGAATGATGTCATTAACTCATGCTCCTCATATATTATTTCCTATGAATGTATAGCAGTAACTCCATGTCTATCCCTCGCCGTTTAGGTGTTATGTCCGGTCGAATTTTTTTTCTCTCATCATTAGGCCAACATTTTATAGACTCCCACCCCACCATTACCCCTTTGCGGTTTTTCTCAAAATCGATTCACTTTATCCTCATCCTTGGGTCACAGGGAAGGTCTCCACTAAAAATGAAGTTAATTGGTTAAATACTATATTAAGATATGTTGCTAATAGACAGACACGCACAATATCATCGTAATAAATCACTGGACTGGTTCAATCAAGTACCCTGTTTAATAAAGACTTAGCTTTCGGTCCAGCTATATTATGTAAGGCAAACCGGAACCGAAGTAGTTTTCTGTATCGGTTTATTTTTATCCGTGCAACGGACATTCTGTGATATAAACAAAATCGAAGCGAGTGAAAAAATGAATAGTTTCATGAAAAGAGGGTATAAAGGGTATAAAAGTTAGTTTTCAACAACAACTACGAAACAAATATTTACTCACTCTTTATTGTAAACGTATAAATATATATGTTGAAACATGTGCGTACAAAGAATGCCTTTGTCACTTGAGCAAAATATATAATATATAAATATTAAAGAAATCAGTCCGACGAATCAGCGATTCCTCGTTTGTGTCCCTGTGTCATCTTTGTACTAGAATCTCCAATGGTTGGACGTCCAGGCCCGTGTGATAAACACCGCTCTGTGCGTGGTCCTTTTGAGAAGGCGTTTAATTTTCGGCACGTGAACATAGTCAGCAAGAACGTACATACGCCAGACGAAAGCCACAGATTCCGGCATTTCCGGCAATCAGGACTATATGTCACACACGTACAAACGGGTAAAGCGCTCCCTGCTTTCCCTGGCGATTTCTGATCAGAGCGCCGCAATATTTGTGCTGTCCGTGGTTTCGGTTTCGTTGTTCAACTGCTCGACCCTGTCAGTATCTGCGCTGGGCAACAAAGGGTTAGCATTAAACTGCAGATTTCAATACGCAAAGCCCAAGGGCAATATATAGAATAACGTCCAATAAACTACCTAATGGTTATCTAAGGTAAGAATCATCCAAAGTAAAAGTACTGTAATTGTGTTAATTTCGTTCTCCTTGCTCTCTCGACCTGACAACAAGAGGCCCAGGGGCCTTGACGCTCTGCTTGAACTGAAGACCCAGTACACAAGAATGTTTTGAAAAGTTGTAAATAGAATAAAATTATGTTACCTCAGGTACTAG
>JAAUYG010174842.1_pt1 | contig 14083 bp, 9 predicted proteins | sample 7278091 | NCBI WGS metagenome assembly JAAUYG01 (sample SAMN14350201, study PRJNA611818) | marine sediment metagenome | isolation source: surface marine sediment (0.6m) | place: French Polynesia: Moorea | collected 2018-08
CGCCATAGCAACCAGCACGCAACAAACAATGGCAGGCACCAGTTACAGTGCCCGCTACGCGCTTTCCTATTCTAGACATTTAATGCTCGGCGATTACTTGGCCGGCTAACCTCAACTTGGGAACCGCCTCGCAGGGCGAGTCTGGTTCTATCTATTACAGACAACTAATACCAGAGTAGACACTGCTTATACTGAGAGAAAGGGAGGCTGAAATACCACAGTATAACTAAAACATATATCGTTTGCATGGTGTTAAACAACGCCTATGCATTTCAGAATTTTTTTTTTTTCTTTTTGCGGAAAGAAATCTGGCATGCAGATTTATGAGTCACATCACATGGACATTTGAAATGGGCGTTTGTGCCTGTAATGGGTCCAGAAGTCCCTTAAGAGCCATCACCTTGCAAAATAATAATCAGTAGTGCTTGGTGTGACTTCAACTGGGCATTGTACAGTACATGATACAGCTACTGAAATAGCTTTCAGGCTGTATGGATGCCAGGGCATTCATGCAATTAGGCTATTTGTGGCCACTGGTTATGGCATTGTGCTCACAAGAGAGACTTACTTAATCTTTGTCACAGCAGTGAGTATTATTTATATAGCTTGAAAATATGATTCCTTCAGTCTTGTGGTATTTTTCACCAGTAATATGTATCTATAGATATGTCTATAAGCCCTAAATAAAAGAAAATGGATACAGACACCAATCTGTTTGGTAACAGATAATAATATGCCACGATATGAATGTCATGATCTGTGGACATAGGGATGACATGAACAAAACCACTATTGGATTATAAGCAAGTTACAATAATGTTGTACAATAATGTTGTGCGAATATTCCTCTGTACGTAGGTCATGGCACTGTGTAACGTTATGTGGCTAGCTGGGATATGTCAGGATTTCAATAATAGCTAGACCAATACAGCCCAAAATATATTATGCATACAGCTGCCTGTTGCCCTTGTTTGTTCGAGTGTTTTCTTATTGACAACATATTCAAATATTGGGGAATTCTCGACACTTAATAATTATCAAAGACAATGGTGAGAAATTACAGCTCTTAATTAACATTTCACTGAAAATTTATCACTTATTTATTTATTTATTTATTTATTTATTTATTTATTTATTTATTTATTTATTTATTTATTTATTTATTTATTTATTCTCACTTATCATCACTCACTCACTCAGTCATTCGATATATACTTGCTTTGTCACTGGACAACAGAGAAATGTATTTCTACATAGACTCACCCATGCTTACACTGATATTAACCTTATATGATTGCCCTGACCTCTAGATATCACATTTCCCCCTCAAAACCACACCTATGCAAGACTGATACAGGCATTTATGTAACAGTTTATGCCATCAAAATTAAAGTAAGCCGAGTTGAAAGGTCGTTTGTGGTAATTTACAGATTGTTGTTAATTCTTACACAGTTTATGTGACATGAATAGTGTAATCAAATACATGGTAAATTAGCAAATTGAAACTTTCATCACTATGTTTATGTCATTTTGAGGCTAGGGACCTCAAAACAGAATCCATTCAACGTTGGGTCTCCATATCCACAAGAGAAAAATAAATTTGAATGGATGAAAGGCAATCACAGTACGAATAAAGGATGATAATAAGTAAACAATTTAACCTAGCCCAAATCATTCACAGGTTATCTGCATTCATTAGAAGACACGAAATAATTTGATATTAGAAATTAATACTTGGAACAAGATCCCTGATATTATTCAATGGATACTGTAATATTTGGGCTGCGTTCAGACCATTGAACGTTTTGTTATCTGCTTGCAACAGCAAACGGTTCGCTAGCTGAATGGGCACCGTTTAGTGAACGGTCACGTGTCACCAATATCTTTCAATACTTCCCTTATCGCCCATGCGATGGGCGATATAGGGTTCTCTTTGCCATTTTTGTTTGCTATAGCAAACTTGCCTCCATTCACCAAACGTTCGCTGTGAAAAGTCGTTCAGTAGAGCAAATGGAACAAACGTTCAACCAAACGTTCGAAACGTTCAACCAAACGTTCGCTGTGTTCGTTGGACTGAACAGAGCCCATGGCTACATTGAGTCCAGTGAACATTTTGTTTTCTGTTTTCAACAGCAAACTGCCACTCAATGAATGATCACCATTTAGCAAACGGTCACGTGCCACCAATACCTTCAATACTTCCCTAAGCTTATCACTCATACGATGGGCGATTATTTTCTGTCTTCTCTTTGTGTTATGTGAAAAACTCTATGAGTGGCGCCATCTTTGTTCGCTATAGCAAACACTCTGGCTCTATTCAATCCAGCAAACGTGTTTTTTTTCTGTTTGCGATAGCAAACATAAAGATTCTATTCCTATTCCCAGTCAGCTTGCTGAAAGATTACCATTTAGCGAACAGTTACATGTAACCAATATCTTTCAATACTTCCCTTATCACTCATGCGATGGCCAATATAGGGTATTCTTTGTGTTATGAGAAAATGTCTATTGGCTGTGCCATCTTTGTTTGCTATGGCAAAGACTCTGGCTCCGTTCAGTCCAGCAAACGTTTTGTTTTCTGTTTGCAACAGCAAACAGTCCGCCGCTGAATGATCAGTGTTTAGGGAACAGTCACGTATCACCAATATCTTCCAATATCTTCCAATACTTCCCTCATCACTCATGCGATGGTACCAAAGACCGTATCTATATACAAAAAAAAAAAATTTTATTGGCTCTGCCATCTTTGTTCGCTATAGCAAACACTCTCATTTGTCGTTTGCTTCCGTTCAGCAAACGTTTGCTGCAAACATTCGTTCAGTAGAGCAAACGTTCGCTATGTTCGCTGGACTGAAGGGAGCATCCGATTTGGCCCGGATTTGGCGTTTGCTTACGTTCAGCAAACGTTTGCTGCGAACGGACGATGTTGTGACTTTATATGGGAAACTCAGACATCCCTTTGCTTAATATTTGAGAGTATAACCCATAGCTCCAATTTTCCTGCTTGGGCCTGTTATTTGTTCCTCATCCGACGTACGTGGTTCCGGAAAATTAATATAGTGATTACAAACAGATTAACATGTTACAGTGTGCATTATATCATATTTATCATTTTAGTGCCTCAGTGTAAGTAGATGTTATTGCGCACATCACTGCGCAAGTAGTGCACGTTTTATGCAAATGATTTGTTGTTTACGCCATCTTGGAATTTTCGTCGCTGACATTGTATTTGTAATCCGAGGGTATCACAACGTTCTTAAGCCATCTGGGACATCTAAGTAATTTTTGAGATTATATTTAGCCTTATAATGGCGACGACAGATGGTAAGCTGTCCACGACGGACAGGGTAGTCAAAAGTAAGTATGGAAGTGACCCCAGTAGTCTAATTATGGATTCAAAATATTCCGCCATTTTGCCCCTTACCGCTAGCTGTCAAGTGTATATTACGTATCTTACTTCTTCTTGCACGATATTTATGTTACATAAATGTTGCAATCAAACGCATGGCTTAGTAGAGTCAAATCGTGGCGATTCTTGTCTAGCCGATATCCTGTTTGTATTTTTTGTATGACTTCGTACCGTCAAGTCGGATTTTGACAGATTGACAGAACTCAAGTTACCATAACCACTGATCAGTGCTGATAACCATTAGATGTCTGTTGACATCCATGAGTTTAAAAACATCAGCCGAGAAATAAGTAGCTCCTATAGCATTGTTCAAGCATGGAATAGAAATGACGTGCCAATAACTTAGGTGCAGAAGTCACCTACAATAAATAAGGCTTGAAACACTTGCAGGAAGAAAATCTCTAGGAACTACATTTGCATTTGTTTAAGAATACCTGATTACTGACTGTTGGACGTTTATTTCGAAACTCATAATTTTTGTGCTTATGTAGACCTTTGGTATAGTAAAATAGCTAGTTTGTTGTCACTAGTGTTCCAAAGGTGTGTGCCAGTGAATGTCATTTGTAAATTACACATTCCTAGTATGAACTTCACAATTTAATATTCATATCTTTATTATCATTGGGGGTAATAACAGTACAACAATAAGCAGTTCTTAAAAAGCGGTTTTTCATATATTTCAAATAGTCCCACATCCATATCAGTCAATCAGTTATCCTGGGCAGAGTCTGGCAGACAATTCCCTTCAGACCTTGCACCTGAATACACGTTACAACTACACGGCATCATGGACATGGGTAAACAAATTCGCCTTCTCTGTTATGTGATAATCCACAGCGCACAATTCAAGTGCAAACCTTGTTACGTTCTTTCAACGTTTTTATCTTATTCTAGGTGTACCCTTTCCGCCAAGTCATCGGCTTACCATGAGTGAAGTTTTTGACTCAAAAGGTAAACCAAGACCTGATGTACTGAAGCAGCATTTCATACTTGAAGGCAGAGTGACAGAAGATGTTGCATTGCGGATAATAAACGAAGGTGCTGCATTGCTCAGACAAGAGAAAACCATGATTGACATAGAGGCTCCAGTGACAGGTAAGCTTTGACTGAATACCAATTCCAAGTAATTGACAGCACCTGATGATTATTTCCAGTTGCTGCTCTTTTTAGTTATGCACTTGCCTGGACTTTGAGCCATCTGGCACATGAAGTTTATGTGTCAAATAATTTTAATTATATATAGAATTATACATGTTATAATATTTTTACATTGACAACATACACAAAATCTTCACCATACCAGTATATTTTGATAGAACTTCATAAATAGTACTTTTCTGAATTTCAGCAACACTAAATACAATAAGTCAAGCTGTGGGCAGTCCTCAAAGTTATTGTGAATGCTACAAATTCAGTCAGAAATGAGTCACTGGGGTTGCAGTGCAATGCATTGATCAATGATCATGAAGAAAAAAATATAATGGTGGCTGAATATTGTAGTTGGAAAGCTAGGCTCCCAGGTGCCGCTCCTTGTGCTTGAGATTTTGTTTTGAAATCGCTCCAAATCACGGATGTCAGAAGAGTGGTCATATTGAAGTGACTAGCCAACTGAACTTGAAGATGTCTTCCAATTTCAAGTCAGGGTTAGCAATATTGGGATCAGTTGAATTTGAGTGTTTTTAAATGGCTTTGTATCACATTATTCTGGCAATAGGGTAGCTGAAATTTTCATATGGATCCTCTCTCTCTAGATGGCGGGCTCGTGCGACAAGTTTAGGGACAAGGGAGCTAGTACGATTAGAACAGTTTTAAATTTGAACCCTGCTTGTGCCAGGCCTCTGCAACCATTGTGTTTAACATTATAAAGGAAAATAGATATGGGGTTGGAAGAGTGAGATTAATGAAACTCTTCTGCCAGATGACTCAATGTATCTAGTGTATGTGATTTTTATCTTTGACATACTTGTACTACATGTACACTGTACTACATGTACTACAATTGCCTGTGTAACATGGCACCAGAGGGGAGGTTTGCTGTGGTGCTCAGGTGATTACCACCCCACCATTTTGAATCCCTTTTGTAATTCAGAGCAAGAAAGACTACCTGCCCACAAAAAAAAATTGTACATGACATGTTGTAAGTAACAGCACATACTGCTGATACTGGTAGCATTGATTGAATTAATTTTACCATAGTACCAAGAATCGGACAAGGACAGTATCTCGGTAACCTTGAAATTGATCTATAGACATCTGATCATGGTGAGATCTACCTGTAATAGCGCTGCTGAGCTCAAGATCATATCTAAAGTTTGCAATTGGACTCCCCGCACTCCCGTATATGACTTCCTGTTGATATAAATAGTAATTAATCTGAACTAGTAACCACATGTTTACGTCTTACCATTTACCTGTTGAAAAATTATCATTGGTCCAAAAGTTAATTTTGGACCCAGGCTGTCTAGTTGGCATTTATAAATACAAATTTGTACTAAACCAGAAAAAAAACACATTTGGTTAGTTTACCTTACATAAATGTATGTGGTTTGAAGTAGCCTTTTAATGTTTAACCCACTCCATGCTAGAGTGAGCCGCTCTTGGTAAAGGTGTTCTTTTTCACTGTTTTCAAGATATGACCTACTTAAAAGATGTTAAAGTTCTAAGCCCTTTCGAAAAAATTTAAAAGTTTATGATGTAGACAGGCTATAAGAAGTTTCTTCCTTCCTCATGTTCCCCATTGTCATGATTAGAAATGAGCTTATTCGCTGTACTAGCAGCTATACTACATGTAGTATGTTGTTTGGGTCAGATGCCAAGTACAGGCTGTGTATGTAAGTGCAGCTTGGGGTTAACCCTGGCAAGATGAAAGCTTGCACAGACATTCCGAATACCTGGATGTAGCAAATACAAGCTTTGATGGGGAGATCTTCTAGGTGGCAACTTTTTTCTAAGGAAAACATGCACATTGCTGGATGTTGATCTGATTGCCATGGTGCAGATTTACATTCTTGATTGAAGACCAGATTAGAAAAGTCTTTTTGTATAGTTGCTTAGATGTATTTGAAGCGGCTGTTTTCAACATTTGCATGTAAAATAGGGGAGTCCCTGGATGCAATAATATATGCGGCTATGAATATGCTAGTAGAATATCTTGTAGAGGTTTTTCTGCTTGCATGCCTGGTGGTAGGAAGTAGCTTGTTACAGCAAATTTGAAATATTCTCAACAGTTAGTTGCAGTCCTTGTTCCAAAGTTAGGGGCTTATGACCAGCTGGTTATGACTTAGATCACTACTTGTTTTAAAGCAAGAGTAACCCTGACACACATAGTGCTGCAGTAATATTTAAATATCTTAACAAGGTGCCAGACTTTATTGTGGAGCTGGGTCGATTATTGCTACCGGGTATTTATCAATATATTATCCATGATGACCACCTGGCCAATTATCAATGTGTTTTCCTTAGAAAAAAGTTATCACTTAGAAGATCAAATGCTCTGCAGCAGCAGAATGTTTTCAGAAGTAGTTGAATACTCTGTGCCAGTAACACATTGTTTTGTGAATGCCTAGAGATCGCCACCACTAATATTTATCATTTCATCTATTTCAGTTTGTGGTGACATTCACGGTCAGTTCTTTGACCTAATGAAGTTGTTTGAGGTTGGTGGCTCTCCAGCAACAACCCGCTACCTCTTTTTAGGCGATTATGTAGACAGAGGATACTTTAGCATAGAAGTAAGTACTACTACTGCTGAAGTATTTTTGTTTGAAAATGTTAAACAAGACATTCTTTTGCCTGTTACCAAACCAAAATCTGATTGCTCAATGTCTGGTATCCTGTATATGATAGGCTTGTTGTTACACAAAGTGATACAAGTAGTAACGTATGGAAGAGGAGATACTTAAGTAATCCTTTGGTGTTCAGAAACTGTGAAGGAACAATGATAAAATTAAATTAAAATACAGTTAAGAATTCCACATTTTAGAATAACCAGTTGAAACTTCTCTTACAATGTATTGAGTTTTTAAGAATGAATGGCACAAATTATGACTGCTTGAAATTTAAATAGACTCTTTACGAAATATCTGAACAACTAGTATATAATTCATGCTGTCCAAAAAGTTGGAACACCAAAGTCAAAATCAAAATGGTAACATACAGAAAGTGTACGGGTATACATGGTATATAATTTGTTTCTTGCTGAACTTTGAGCCTTCCCAAAAATAAATTTTAGCTGTGCAGATTGGCTTTCCACTGGAGCAAAAAAATGTATTGCATGTGAGATTATCGTATGTAAAACGTTTGTAAAATTGCATGTTAAATTATTGGGTTTGTGACATGTGGGATGGATTTTGATTAATCTTATTGTGAAGAGTTATCTAACCTCGATGAATAGAATCAACACTCAGGGCTCTCACGCGCAACTTATTAGCTCTGCTTGACTCTGTTAGCAGAGCTCATGAAATCAAAATTCATCTGTCGTGGTGGACCAGCCTAAGAGAAAAGGAAACATTACATTTCTTGGCCAGTGCTTTTTGCAGAAACAATGCATGTGAATATTCTTCAGTAGCGTTTTAAAGAAAGCTCAACTTTGTAAAAAGTTTTCTTCAGTGTAATTCCGTCTGACCAAATATAAATGGAAACATTGGGTTGAGCTATATAATATTTTACATATAACTAACTTACAGAACTTTACACTCAGGGGTGGTTCGGAAGATATTTCAGTTGTGATAATTATCTGAGTAAAATTGCATAAAAATGCATTCTGGGAGCCAGACATAGTAAAGGAAATATCAGGTATTAATTTTCATTGTATATCAAACTAATATTTCATATTTAAACATACTTAATATCAGCACGAAGGAGTGCTTGGGAAAGTATTTCATCTGAAGTAGCTTTTCATTGAGTCAAAATGACTCAAAAATGTATTCTGTCAGACCAAACGTGATGGCGACCTCATTGAACTAGGAATATTTACACTCTTACGTCTGGCCTGCTCAGTCATTTTCTACTGAGTTATTTGAGTAAAGTATTTTCATGGAGTTACTTGAGTAAAGCAGCTGAAGTAAAGTTGCATTCAAATGTATTCCATTGGATCATGCCTAGTGAATGACACTCAGTGCAGTGTGTAATATTCTACAGAACCATACACTTGGGCTAAGAACCGCTAGGGATATGGTAGGCAGGAAGCTTTCTACATCGCAATTGGTGTTGATGTGTACAGCAATTTCGGGGGAAACTCATTTAATGCCGGGGACTAACGGACAAGCAACGGACGGACTGGGCCTACAGAGGCTTACAGTATTCCATTTCCTCTAGGCCTGGTAGTCGAGCATGGGTTAATAACCTATGCCATGGAGATATCTAAAGATAGGTGTAACAATATATGTTATCTGCTAAAAATAAATAATTCTCGGTGATAATCAACTTTTTGCCCTTCTTTGTTGGTGTAGGTATTTTTTCCCCAAGCAGGATGCCCCCCTCTTGTTGCATAGCAACCACCTGCCTAGTTAACCAACTTCTGCTTGTGATGCAGGAGGAGCAGGTTCCATCACTGGCCATGTTGAGCCTCACATGCCAAAAACGGGACCTTCGGGACTTTTTGTCAGCTGTGTGATCTGTCGATCTTCATAGTCGAAGTCACATGTAATGGTGCAACACAATCCACGTTATTACTTCTTCACTAATAGTTTCTGAAGTTAGTCTTGGTATAGGATAACTAGCTAATATAGTACATAATAATTGTACCTAACCTTAGTTGTGCTGCTATTGTTCGTCACTCAAAAGAATGTATGTCCATTGCAAACAAGGGGTTTAATATTGATCAACTTCCATTGCAAGACCCAATATTTGAATTAATTTCTGAAGCCTGATGGTCTGATGCCAGCCATAAAGTTGAAACTGAATGGTTGATAGCAAATCATGATTCCAGTAATGTTTTTTATTTGCAATGGGATATAAATCTAACCATGATGTTAATGTTTGATGAGTGACAGTCACACTAGTCAAGCTTGCTGCAGTGCAGTCCCATTGATCCTGACATGTGCCCACAAAAACAGTCATTGGCACTCCTCCGTTACGTGTATGTTTGTGTGACCGGGTTCCTACTTCCTAGCAAGTGCCCTGTTCGGGGCTGTGCTGCACTCTGTGCAGCAGCAGAAGTGCCTGGAGCATGGTAAATAGGGCAGAATTTGCCTGGAAAATCATATTCTGTCCCAGCAGCGAATCCTGCTACAGTTGTTGGCGGCAGGGAGTATTGATTTTGTGTTATACGGAAGTATATTACTTCTTGCTGGCGTATTGATGTCCACAGCGAAGTATTGTTTTCACGGTGGGCCAGTTTAATAATTCATTCCACAGATACCAGCAAGAGGTGTATAACAACTGCCGCTATCATGGCTGTGGCGTGGCATTGTTTTCAGTTGAGCAAGGGTGCTGGTTGGGTTCATTCCACCACCTCGGGCAGATAGATCGGTGGCTGTGTGTTTCTGTATATACTGGGCCTGTGATATGGTGAAGGAGGCTGTGGGCAGGTGTTAGGGCAACATTGCTCCTGTGAGAGACGTCTGCTACATACCACCAGTTGTCCTCTGCTTGCAATGCTGCTATACACAGACCTACACAGAAACAATTGTACATTCCTGGCAGCTGCACAAGCTTAATAAAAGCTTTTAAGAAATTTTTCTTTTTCTGGGAGTGATATTTGTATGAAGCAACATGTTATATACTTAGGTATTGGAATGTTGTGGCAATAAAATTGGTTATCCGGTTGAACAGCTCTGTGTTTAATACCTTTCAAGCTTCAGGAAAGAAATAAAAATAGAATTACTAAAAAAATATTTAGCTATTTACATGTCTGGACTTACGTGGGTATTTATCTGCAAAAATACATTTATTTTCTGTGATCCAACTGAATGAATCATGTGAGAAATAAGAACTAATTATTATAAGAACATTATTATCACACATGCATCCGGCTATAGTTGGGATATTTAGCATCCTGCAGTACAGTTAATTGTTTGGGTAGTATTAAAGCAACTCTTCAAGGGCATTTTAATAGTCAACAATAGGCAACAGGATGTGATTTTGGCTCACCCGGAGGTGGTGATTGACATATGGAATTCTCATTCAGCCCTCATTGTGATAGGGCCCCTTTGGCCATAATAAAGTGGTTCCTCAAGACAGGTGGTCTTTATTTGGCAGGGAACAATTTACTTGTATGGCGAAAAAAGCAGCTTTGAACAATGTACTCTTTAAATGTATAATGTAATATATTTAATGACAGAAATTGCTATGCATTTTGAACGTATGTAGCATTTTGCTGATTTTGTGTATCATTCAAACTGCACCGCTACACCGCTTAAATTGTTCCCTGGTCTTTGGTGACAGGTTCAATTAAATTGAAATCTACGATCTGCCAGTAATATCTTTTCTTTCAAAACAGGTGATTTGTCATGGCAGTGGTCTCTCAAGACAGGTTACACTGCGCTGTGTATGTATGTAATTTCTGTATGATGTGGCTCTGTTTTAAATATGTGTACATCGTTTCTTTTCCAGTGTGTGTTGTACCTGTGGGCTTTAAAAATCCTACACCCCAATACATTCTTCATGCTTCGAGGCAACCACGAATGCAGACATCTCACAGAGTACTTCACATTCAAACAGGAATGTAAGTCTTCCAGTAGCAGCTTGCTTCATTACAGCTTGGCTGGGGTTAAATCGCTTTCAAAACAGGCAGGCAAAGGGGTGGCTGGTGTGCTGCTCTTGTCTTCAACGTTTGTCTAATAGTTTCAGTTGTTACTTTTAAGAACTTCTATTTGGGGGATCCCAAGAAAAATCTAGAAAATGCATTAGTCCTGAATATGATTGTCTTTACTTGCTCCATGTATAATATCTTACTCCACAAGAAGAATTTTGAAGCTCGAACATAATAAATATTTAACATTTCTTCTTCCCTAACTTATCATTTTGACTATAATCAGAAAAGCTAGTGCTTTTTGTTTTCAACTTTTGCTGCCAGTCCCATGTTTACAGTAGAGATTGAAAATAGAAGACATTGTGTCGTTGACTTTGCAGGTAAAATCAAGTATACAGAGCGTGTGTATGACGCCTGTATGGAAGCGTTTGACTGCCTACCGCTAGCAGCTTTAATGAACCAGCAGTTTCTCTGTGTGCATGGTGGCTTGTCTCCAGAAATCCACACACTAGATGACATAAGAAAGGTAGGAGCGCATTAGTTTGTAACTTTTAAATATAATTTCAGTAAAACCTGGTGATTCTGATACTATGTATTAACTATAGTAAATATAGTACTGTAAATTCATTAATGTTTGCGAGGGATTTATTTGGCGAAATTCACGACCATCTTTAAATTGCAAATATAAATACATATACGGGCAAACATAATTCATGTGTACCTAGATAATTAACGAGACCTGAGCTAGCCGCAAATATTAATCCCCGCGAACATGGTTTTGTCTCAAAACATTAATCCCCGCGAACATTAATAAATTCGCAGTACATGTATAATGTTTACAATTTATTTTAGCAGGAAAATTGTATTACCCCTGTATAGTGACCACTGGTATGTATAATGACTGGCTGTTATGTCATGCTCAGCTTGGCTTAGCATTGCTAAATGTACTTGGAAAGCAGATCAAATTACCAAGGTCTTCACAGCTAGATTCCAGTTACGGAGTTCCTTCTCAGATGTTGCCTGTGCATGGTATCCCTTCACAGTCAACATCACAGAGAGTACAGTAAATGCGCCATTAAGAGTATCTTTTTGGCCTGGTATTTAGTGTCATCCTAAATCACCCAGTATTCAGCATAAAAGGTTGACATCACGGTAAAGGTCTTGACTAAGGAGAGACCACAGTCCCTGGGGTCAGGTCGTAATGCCAACCTTCACCTTCGGTCGACCAGCCGAAAGTGCAATTTCCCCTACATTCTGTGGGTCACCTGTACTCTTAAAGTGCAAAAGTCTTACTTCTCCCGGCTAGGCTAAATGGCTTCCCTGGGTACTGAGCAAAGCTGGCGGGTGGTGGACAGGCGGGAGTTGGTTGCATACCGAGGACTATTCATATTACAGAGGACAGCGAGTAGGGAGCTTTCCCCTCTCTCAGATCACTCGCTCGCCAATATAATTTGACCGTGATTTCCCACAGGCGACCTTCCTCCGCGAGTGCTAAAGTGCAAAGTAAAGCACTGTGTGAGAAGTTGCTTGCAGACGGGTAGCAGTTCTATGGGGTGAAGTATATGGCGGTGGACGGCAAGCCGTTATGTGATGCTAGATGGTTATAGATGACCTGCACAATGTACTGGCACAATGCACAATTGGCACCCAGAAAAGCACACCCCCGGATTTGTTGCGACATTGCTTAATGAACTGAATGAACTCTGCTGAGGGAACTTCACTTTTCTCATAAAATGATTTATTTGCAGCAGTGCATTATCAAACATTGGCTTATATATTTAGCTTTTGTTTGATTGTAGTTGGACAGATTCAAAGAACCCCCAGCATTTGGCCCGATGTGTGATTTGTTGTGGTCCGATCCGTTGGAAGACTTTGGCAATGAGAAGACGACCGAACATTTCACCCACAATAGTGTTAGAGGTTGCTCATATTTCTACAGGTAGGCTATTATGGAGCAGAGCAGAGTTAGGGTAAACTATCACACATACTATAGTAAACTATTAAGCTAAGATATATCATTCTCTATAAATTTTACAGGGAATCCAGGAAATGTGGATCAGTTTGTTTGCACATATATGTAGTTTGCAGCTTACCAATTGTTTCTTAGGTCATGATAGAATAGATGTTATAGCTACTAAAATTTTTATAGTTAAATATAACAATGGGCAAATGAGTCACTGATTTGCCTTCTTAATTACGGAATAAACTTCGATGCCTGAAAATTATTTTACTGGAATGTATTTATATGTTTCGTTATTCCTACTCTGTGGGTCAAAATGCAGTTTCCAAATTTATCAGGCATCCGTAAAAATGGAAGCAAGATGCCAACTGAAAATTGAAAATTCAGGACCTGTCCAATCTATCTGGCTTAATGAGCAGGAAAATACATCGGAAAATCATAGTGTGTCTGTGTCTCAGGTGTTTAATGGTGAAACTAAAACGTTTAACGAAGTTTAAAATTGTAAACCTAGACTTCGTGGCACAAAGGGGACCAATAAAAAATAAAAGGCCGAAAGCAACCCTTAACTTTGTTAAATGTCTACCTTTACTGATTTGATAACGATATAATTGATGGTTTATATTCCAGCTATGCAGCATGTTGTGATTTCTTACAACAAAACAACTTACTATCAATAATTCGAGCACACGAAGCCCAGGACGCAGGGTAGGATCCTCTATGGAATGCATGATAGAAATCTTTAAAAGAGACTAGCGGCCATGGAATATTAATTTAAAAAAAAAAAGACTTCCAATCAGGCATTTATTATACAGACTCTGTGCTGCCTAAAATAATGCCAGGGGCCTGCATGTACATGCATGGATTATCTTCCACTGTAGATTATGAAAATTGTTTGCAAGCTATGTAGGTTTTATGTATGCTTTTTTATGTAGTGGATACTAGTATTGTACTAGAAATCTTATACTGGTAACTTCTGAAACGGCACATTTCTTTGAGGAAAAACTCTTGGTTTTGGAATTAA
>JAAUYG010199475.1_pt1 | contig 14080 bp, 7 predicted proteins | sample 7278091 | NCBI WGS metagenome assembly JAAUYG01 (sample SAMN14350201, study PRJNA611818) | marine sediment metagenome | isolation source: surface marine sediment (0.6m) | place: French Polynesia: Moorea | collected 2018-08
ATGGCCACTAATCACTGAGCCGTCTGCTTTGTACGCAACGAAAAGAGGATTATTTCTGTGGGGGTTTAGGGGGATAAAGAAAAGTTAATTGAGTTAGAGAATGCTACCGGGAAAGCTTTGCTCTTTTGCGACCAGATACAAATCTGCGATAACAATTAAAAACTGTTGTATTGTCTTTTAATCTTTTGAAATCAGCTTTAGGGCTGGAAAACTGATTACTGCTGTTCATTTTGGCATCGGTGTCACACCTTCACTTTTTTGCCTGAGGAGAACAGAAGAACGGAATCTTGATAAACAGCTCTTGTAAACAGCAGAAAAGAATGGCCGAAGAATGTGCAGTTCCAGTAGCACCAGAGGTAAAACCATTGAAATTACCATAGATGTGTTGATTTCTGTTTGTAGGTATGGACAGCATGGGCCCGATGGTGGACGGCTTTCAGCACGGGCAGCCTCCGCGACAGAAACGCGTGCGAACTTCCTTCAAACACCACCAGCTGAGAACCATGAAGTCTTACTTCGCTCTCAACCACAATCCAGACGCGAAAGATCTCAAACAATTAGCACAGAAAACTGGTCTCAGCAAAAGAGTTTTGCAGGTAAGAAAGATGTAAACTTCCACTTTGGTGATGTGTCTTCGGCTGTCAGGAGGGCAATGCGCGATACGCTCTGTGTACTTTCGTGTGTGGCCAAGATGATATTGAAGGCTGCTTTTTGCGCACTGTCGACTCTTTTTGTGAGGTTCAAGTTGGACAACACGTAAAAACCACCTGGAAAAAGCAGAAAATCAAGAACCCAGTTGAATTATGTTTTCACGTTTTGTCCCAACAGGTGTGGTTCCAGAACGCAAGGGCGAAGTACCGGCGGAACATCTTGAAGCAGCAGGGCGACACGTCCCCGCGCGAGGTAAAGAACCCAGACGGCAGCTCGAAGACGAGCGACTCCCTGGCCAGTGACATGAGCCACGGCTCGAGATCTCCAGCTCTCTCCGACATCAGCTCCAGCCCGTCTCTCTCTGATCTCCAGAACTCCAGCATGGAATGCGAGTCCATGGACCACCGGCATCTGGAGCACTCGCATCCGCACCACGCTCTGGAGCCCAATAACAATGACAGTACCGGCACTAGTCTCACCGAACTTTTCTCAGTTAGCAACAGCATCGCTTCTATGAACTGACCAGTTGCATCTGAAATGTTGTTGTTGTTTGTTCCTCATTACAATGGGTTGTAAATTTCTCGTGGCGGTCACTTTAGTGGAGAAAAGTATTCAGTCCCTTTTGCGGTCTGACAGATCCATCTCTACCGATGGCACTTCACCCCAATTATTGCTTCATCCTGCGTTGCAATTGTTGTATACTTCGATAACTTGTACTTAACAATTAGTCGAAACCAAAATCCACACTCCATTGCATTGTAAATAGATCTTTCTATTTCCATTCTCTCAGTAGTTTCTCAAATGCAGATTGGATTGTACACTTTCTCACGTTGATCATCTCAAAGCTGAAGAAGTGTGCCAGGGTAAGACCCAGGTTAACTCGAGATGTGAGAATTTGCGAGAAACGGTAAACGAATGCAAAAAAAACTGTTTTAGTTTCAAATTGCGGACCTAGGGGTTGACCTTTGGCCATTGTGTTGCCCTCGGGGTAGGGAATAACCAACGCCCTGTAATCATCTTGTTACATTTGACATGAAACACTGCAATCTGAAGATTGCTGGAACAAGGAAGCCAACTGCTGCTCCGCAACAGGGCAACGTCTGCATCCGTGGCAGGTGATGGGAACGGAACACGACAAACGAAGAAAGGAAAAAGGAGAATCAAAGCCTTGAGACATTCTTGGAAATTAAATGCAGACATGTATGTAAACCAGATCCCTGTGACATCTTGCCCCAATCTTCACGCTCTGACACTAGCAATTAGTTCTAAGTATTCAACACTACTGACCCGTACACGCTCCGGCTGTGTTCTTGAAGAGTGCAGATACTCCGCTGTGTCATCTTGTCATCGTTAACTTTGAACCGCAGTTCATTCGACCTGACAGTTTCCGTGCTCTGTTGTGACTTCATCTGTCATCAAGCTATTTGAACCCGAAGCAAAGTTTTTATTGTCACCCTTCATTAAACGAGTGAGTGACTTGCCGTTCGTCAATTTGTAACCTTTTCGATTTTCCAGGATTTTACGGTTTCTTATCGAATACGTTTTGTTCCTTCCCCCAAAAAAGAGCAGAAAAAAGAAAAGTGAACTTTTGAAGATAAAAATTTTGCGAACGCGCAACAGAAACCAAGGAGCCGAGAGGGGGAGAATAACCTCGGGTTCCGTGAAGATTCAACAGCAGGTGCTGGTCTTTCAGCTGTACCTGCTGGATCTCAATGCCTTCAATTTCCTCCAGTTTGAAAAGTACACATTACCGAATTTTGACGTGCAGTTTGTGTGATTCTCTGCGTCAAATGTTTTGGCCTTCATGGGGTTAACTCTTCCTCACAGAGCAACGACTTTCAATAAAAATATGGGAGTAATTGTTCTGATCTGAGGTCGCGACTCCCTTTGTGATTGGTGATCATTTGCAGTTGTAAATCACGAGATAGTTGGACATTTTGAAGTAATCACAATGATGTTAAACTATTTGAACGTCACAGACAGTTTGGTTTGGACTGGAAGAAGCTAAACATATGCTCAGTCTCGGAAACCGGATCAGGCCCATTGTTGAGGAGCTTTTAGCAAAACTTTCTTTCATCTCCGATTGCTGTTTTTGAGCCCAAAGTTATTGTCTTTGATTCAGTCAAGTGCAACGGCTGCGGAGTGTGGACAAAACAACCACCACTCATGGAAAAAATACGAAGTGCTCACATCTTTTGTTTCACACATCACACAGGGTTGTGGCATGCGTATAGTGTTTCAAACTTTGGCAGAACAAGGAAATTTAAATTTCAGAAACGATTATGTGCACTTTTGGCTTCCAGGTTGCTCTGCGTCCTTGCGGCTTCGCGTTGGAGACCATACTGTAACACAGATTCTTTGATGGAAAGACTAGAAACCAATGCAGTTCAACATTTTTTGGGTTATGCGGTGTTTTGTTCCAACAAAAACTGTCCGTAACATCCTCGCTGACGCTGCTTCTTTCAATTTCTCAACATGTGGTCGAAATTGAATTTCAATGCTGTCAACCAAGGTTGAAAAACATTGTCTTGATTTGTTGTGTGTGAAACAACTAGTTTCCCCTGTTTCATCGTGCCATTCGTCAACAACAGTCTTCTTTTTTGCGCTTCTTGCACTGGTTTGTGGGATATGAAGTGAAAAACCCATTGCATCAACTTCAGTTTCGTGTCAAATTAATTTATTGCAATCTCTTGTTTTTGTGAATACTTATTTATTCTCAGTTCCGTTCCTTTTGTGACTGTAAATGATTGGACCTGTCTCTGTGAATGTAATACAATTGACAAATTAATAAAAACATTTATAAAATAGTTCGATTTTAAATGGTGTCCTTCTGTTGAAAGTTTGCAACAAAAAAGACGAGCAGACCCTGCCAGCCTCCGTGATTTTGGCCAAAAGCTTGATGCTTTTCCTATGTCGTGGTCAAATGGCCCATGGATGCAGCACTCAACAATCCCAAAGCTCCAACTCTTTCCAAGAGAAAGGACCAGCCTTTTTCAGCTATAAAATGATTTTCGCCACCAAGTCTGAAATACCCTGTTGCTAGTTCTATCCAACAGACAAAATTGATGTATTTGGGGGACACCAACTGACTTGTTAACTCAGGTGGCCACGAGGCACCTCGTGCCAGAGCGGAGTTAATCTGAAACACTGGAGGTTGGAAAGAAGAGCCTGGTACTTGGGAGCTGTTTATGTTTGCGTTAGTGGTTGCAATTGATGGAAACATCTTGCGACTGCGATACTTGAAAGTATACTTTACACCTAGGGGCTCCGTGGGATGTTTATGTATCACACAGGATTCATGGTAGGAGAAAAAGTAAATATGTCGCGAGAAATCCAATGCCTGGTGCTTTCACTTTTTCAAATCCAAGCATAACATTCATAGGTTGCGATTTCCTCTTCAGCACAAAGTGGAGGTGATATTTTATGATACTCTCCCCTTGTTCAAAAATATCCAGTTCATTTTTCACGGGGATGAAAGCACTTGTTCTGGACGCACTTACTGACCTGCAGAATCCGCGCTGGTTCTTGAGACATTTGGACTCGTGCTTCAAGCCATCCGAATTCAGCAACAGGCCCAAAAAGTTTTTTTTCCGTTTATTTTGAAACATCAAAAGAGAACATTGCGAAAAAGGCCTCATAATGTTGACCAGGAACTACAGGTACCTCACGCTTTATCCAAAACAAGGTCAATTTGAAATAATAAAGGTTCATCCCAAAGTGTTCTCAAAACCACATCTCAATCTCCCACTGTGTTATATACTGTGCACACTAAATTCAAAATTTGGTTACTCTGAATTTTTTGTAGGTTTTGTTTGTTCAGATAAAGCGTGATGTACCTGTATTGCGTTTTTGCATTTTTATCTTTCATCAGAACTGAAACCAAGCTGAACCAAAGGTGACATCGGCAGTGAAAGTTCCTCACTGCTCACAACCAGTCTGACATCTTCAGTTGATTTTGCTGTTTCAAGTCTGTTTCCCATGTTTCCATTCTCCGTCTGATTCTGTGCAAAATAGACACCGAGGATTTTGATGTTGTTTGGTTTGAAGCACTCGGCCTCTTCAAGTCAAATAACATCAATGTCCAAGGAGATGATTCCGCAAAAACAATAAAGTTGATTGACAAGACAATTGACAGTGCAAAATCATTTTATTGTCAATTGCAATTCATCTGCTTCTGTGCATTTCAACCACTGCAGCACAAATTCGAAAGGAATATTTGCACCTCCAAACAATGGAAATAAAAACACTAATAAAACACTTCGTGTTTTAATTAACTAAGGTCTATAACAAAGGACAGTGATTGGTCAGTTTACCTATTATTTGGAGCAAATGAGTGCAAAAAGGGACTGAGAATTTCTGTCATTCGTTACGCCGAGAGAAATCACGTGATTGGCCACTCCGTTATTTCTTTTCCAAAATTGGTCGTCGCACGGCAATCATCTTGTGCACACACACGCACGCACGCCGCACACACACACACACACACACACACACAGCAAAGCTGTTTGGATTTCTGTGGTCTCATTGCGTGCTCTGTTTTTGCTTTGATTTTCGATGATGATTCAGAATCTTGTGACCATAAAAAATGGTGGGGATTCCCTGGCGTGTGACGCGCAACAAAAAATTAGGACGTTTATTGATATTTTTTCGAGAGGAACCCAAAGGGTCTTGTGAAAGAGCAAAAACGTGAAATTTTAATGAGCAGAGGACAGAGGCAGTGTCAATGCACCAGAATAAACTGCATCATTCCCTGGCAAGACCTTGCCTTTCCATGCTTTCACAACGGACTCATCACGGCCTTCCACAGTGTCGCGTTTTGTTTCCGCGCAAGTGTAAGGCTCCCGTGCGATACCTCCAGGAAGGCTTCACGTGGCCAAAACATGTGACCAACGTTCTAGAACATTCGTCAGAAGTCGTGTGATCGTGAGTCATCGTCTGTCTGCACATCGCTATAAAAACCACGCCTGGGTTCGAACCGCCATCAGATGCGCTTTTACACTGCTACTAGACTCATCGAATCGCAACACAACAGTGCGCGATTGCCGAAGCACTTGAACTGAAGTTTAGATTTGAAATTGATCAGAAGAGACGAAACAAAACGACAAAATGGGACGTTCAGAGATAAATCCACCACCAGCGTCAGAAAGCGAGTCAGAATCCTACTCGGAAGAGTCTCTGACGGGCGAGTTCGACAAGCTGGAAGATGCGGCGGCGTTCAAAGGTGCAGAGACGGGTGCCGGCGCAGGCAAAGGCGCGGGCGCTTGCATGTACGCGCCCTGGGCTCCTGTGCCCTTCCTGAGACGCGCGCGGACCCCAGAGCCGGACAAGCAGTCCTCTGGGCGGCACAGGAGGACGCAGAGCGTTCCCGAACCGTCGTGCTCCTCTGCGATTCCTGCCGAGAGCGGACAGCAGAGCGGGGACAGGCGGCGTGGCGCGAAGGCTGCACGCAGACGGGCGCAGTGGCAGGCGTTTATGCAGTACATGGCTGACGTGTACTGGAGAACCGAAGCTGCTGAAGCTGCTCTGTGCGATGACGACACTGATTCCCCCTGGAGGAAAGAGCACCTTTCAGGTTGGTTTGCATTTCTTTTTTCTGGATTTTGAGATCCTGGAATCAGACTCTTTTGCATGTTTTCCCCAACATCCAAGAAAGAGTTGATTGCATTGCAAGAAATAAAAAACACCAGCCTGTGTAACAACTGACGAAGCACCAGGTTTTCTTTTTCAATTGACATCATGACAAAAGGCCAGATTCATAATGTGGTTGATTTCGTTGTTGTGTGGATAACAAAGGATCTGTTCCAATTGACAGATGACGAGTCTGACGGAAGCTTACAGTGGGACAATGACGCTCACTGCACGACACTGCCCGGAGACGACGAAACAGCAGGTAAAAACACACCTTTTGAATTTTTTCAGTCCTCTTTTCAAGAGATTCAAATTCAGCTCTTTGACAACAACATGACTCCCCACAGACTCACTCAATTGTAAATTCCTTGCATGGTTGATTCTTTAGGTCTTCCCTGTGCGATGGCAGAGGAACAAGTCTTGGCAGCACGAATTGAGAAAGAATCAATGCAGAAAGTCCTTGATGCCGCCAATGATGACACGGCGTCACAGCAGAAGTTTCGTCAGCTGGTGAAGAAGCTGGGTCCTGCTCCCTGGATGCTGAGAGTTCTAGGAAACAATGGAGTCTCATCAGCTGCTGAAGTTGACCTGAAGGCAGTGGCACCCCAGATGACCAAGAGTGAAGTCACTCCTGAGAAGAGGAAAGAACTGAGACAACTGGTGAAAGAAGTCGGACCAGAAGACTGGATGACAGAAGTTGTCTTGGAAGAAGGGAAGCAAGCCCTGGGAGTTGGCAAGAAGGAAGAAGAAAAGAAGGAGAAACCTGACAAAGATGGAGACGAAGAAGCATTTCCATGTGGTGTCAAAGATGATGAAGAGCTGAGAAAGAAGAAGGAAGTGCTTCGTCAAGTCTTGAGGAACATGGGTCTTCGTCCATGGATGCTGAGGGTGATTGGCAACAATGGTGTGAAGGAAGCCAAGGAAGAAGACCCTGAGATGCTGCGCCCAGCTGTGGCTGACACAAAAGAAGTAAGGCAGGCGAAGGTACAAGAATTCAGACGGGTGGTGAAGAAGCTGGGAGCTTGCTGCTGGATGGTAAAGGTCATCAAAGAAGAAGCAGAGAAGCAACAAGTTGAGAAACAGCAAGCTGCACAGGAAGACCCTAAAGACACATTCTGTTCGCTGGTGAAGAAGCTGGGCCCTGCACCCTGGATGCTGAGAGTTTTGGGAAACAATGGCATCTCCTCAGCAGCAGAGATTGACCCCAAAGCAGTGGCACCCAAGATGGCAAAGAGTGAAGTCACTCCTGAGAAGAGGAAAGAACTGAGACAACTGGTGAAGGAAGTCGGACCAGAAGCCTGGATGACAGAAGTTGTCTTGAATGAGGGAAAACTGGCACTTCAAAAGACTGGAAACAAAGAAGAGGCTGGTAAAGAAAAGGTTGTGCTCAAGTCTGGAGTCGCTTCTCCGGGGCAAAAGGAAGATGGTGGCCTGCCGTGTGGTGTCAAGGATGATGAAGAGTTGAGAAAGAAGAAAGAAGAGCTCAGAGGAGTCATCAGAGAAATGGGGCTTCGACCTTGGATGCTGAGGGTGATTGGCAACAATGGCGTGAAGGAGGCCAAAGAGATGGATCCCAAGATTCTTCGCCCAGCTGTGGCTGACACCCAAGAAGTCAGAGAGGCAAAGCTACAGAGGTTCCGCCAGGTTGTGAAGAAGCTTGGAGCTTGCTGCTGGATGGTGCAGGTCATCAAGCAGGAACTAGAAAACAACAAAGCTCAGAAAGAGGAAGATCCCAGAGCCAGATTTAGCCAACTGGTGAAGAAACTTGGTCCTGCTCCCTGGATGCTGAGGGTTCTGGGAAACAATGGAGTCTCCTCAGCTGCTGAAATAGATCTGAAGGCAGTGGTACCCCAGATATCCAAGAGTGAAGTCACTCCTGAGAAGAGGAAAGAACTGAGACAACTGGTGAAAGAAGTTGGACCAGACGCTTGGATGACAGAAGTTGTCTTGAATGAGGGAAAACTGGCACTTCAGGAAGAACAGAAGAATGATGTCAAAATTGAAAAGGAACTGAAACAGAAAGGAGAGGCAACAGCAGAACTGAAAGAAGATCCTCTTCCCTGTGGTATCAAAGATGATGAAAAACTGAGAGAGAAGGAAGAGGAACTGAGGGGAATCGTCAGAGAAATGGGTCTTCGGCCTTGGATGCTGAGGGTGATTGGCAACAATGGTGTGAAAGAGGCTAAAGAAGTCGATCCCAAGATATTCGGCAGGCCATCAGCTGATTCTCCAGAGGTCCGACAAGCGAAGATTCAAGAATTCAGGCAGGTCGTCAAAAAACTCGGGCCGTGTTGTTGGATGGTACAATTACTGAAGCAAGAGGCCGAAAAGCAGCAACTTCCCACTGATGAGAAGAAACACGCAGCTGTCACTGATAAGCCAAGAATGAGATTTCGTCAACTCGTCAGAAAGCTGGGTCCAGCGCCTTGGATGCTGAGGTTCCTCAACGAGAATGGCGTTCCTGCTCCTGAGAACAGCGGCTCTGCCAGATTTCCAACCGGAAGTGAAGACAGCGAAACAAATGAAAAGCGCGCGGAATTGAAACAAGCGGTGCAAGACATGGGACCGAAACCCTGGATGATGGACGTGGTCATCAACCAAGGAAAGGCTGCGGCGCTGAAGGCGTCAGAAGAGCGAGGCAGCGGAAGTGACGCCAGTGGGTCTTCCGACACTCAGAAAGCGAAAGAAGACAGAGTCAGATTCCGTCAGGCCGTCAAGAAGCTGGGTCCGGCACCATGGATGTTGAGAGTACTTGCCAACAACGGTGTACCACAGGCGCAGGAGATCGGCAAGGCCGCGTTTGCCGAACAACTACCTGCTGCTCCAGCGGAGGTTGACGCAGACAACCGAAAAGAACTGCGAGGCGTTATCAAGGACATCGGCGCCAAGCGCTGGATGGTCAACATCGTGGTGAATCAAGCGCGCGCCGCCGGAAAGAAACAAAACCCGGAACCAGCTGCGCAAACGAATGCGAGCAAAGATGTTAATGAAGACAGGAAGCTGTTCCAGGAGGCCATCAGGCAGCTCGGTCCTAGACCCTGGATGTTCCGAGTCCTGGGAAACAACGGCGTGCCGGAAGCGAAAGGTGTCAACCCAGCTGAGTTCGAGTTTGCCTCCTCCGCAGAAGAGCGCTGTGAAACGCAAGTGAGGAGACAGCAGTTTCGTAAGATGGTTCGTTCCATGGGGCCCAAGCCGTGGATGCTGAGTGACCTGATGAGCCAATGCAAACCAGCAAAGGATGAGAATACCCAAGAGAAGAGGAAAGAATTTCGACAAGTGGTCAGGAAGCTGAAGCCGGGGTCTTGGATGATGTCAGTTCTGAGAAACAATGGAGTCCAACAGGTCGGGCAATACCCATCCGGGGTCTCTGATGACAACATGGATGTGGACGAGAAACGAGCTGAACTGCGGGAAGTCGTCAAGAGGCTGGGCCCCGCACCCTGGATGTCCCAGGTGATCATCAACCAAGCTGCCAAATTCGGTACGGCGGAAGTCCAGAAGTCTCCTGCGACGGGCACCACTGACGGCGAGCTTTCAGAAGCCGAGATCCAGGCCGAGTGGGAGAAGATGAAGAAGAAACGAAAGGCGTTTGTTGAGGTCGTCAGACAGATGGGACCAAGACCGTGGATGCTACGAGTCCTATACAACAACGGCCTGAAGCAAGCGAAAGACGTGGACATCTCAGCAGAGCTGGGCAATGCAACCGAGGAAGACGAGAATGAAATGAAGGAAAAGCGGCAGGAATTTCGGCAAATGGTCCTGTCGACTGGTCCAAAGCCCTGGATGATCCAGGTGATCGTCAACCAAGCACGTCTTGCCGCTGAGAAGGAGGTCATAGTGGAAACTACTGATGAAGAAAAGTTTGCGGAAGCTGTGAAGACTGACATGAAGAACAAGAGAAGAGAATTCGTGAGCTTCCTGACGATGGTAAAACCTCGACCCTGGATGCTGAATGTCCTGAACAACCACGGTGTTGCCGCGGCGAAAGAGGTTCCCGATGATATCTGCGAGGATCGAAGCTCTTTCAAGCCAGATGAGGAGAAAGCTCAAAAAACCCAATTTCGAGAGATGGTCAGAAGATTGGGCCCGAAGCCGTGGATGGTGAATGTCCTTCGCAACCAGGCTACAGCGAGGAAGGCTCTTGTCACAAAAGATATCTCCTTCCATTCCCCAGACAGTTCTTCTGAGACAGCAACAGACGCAAAACAACTTTCGGTAGGTATTGTCAGGATGGCTGGCACTTCACAAGTATCACATTTCATGTTTCCCGAATCTTGGCCTATCGCATTGGAAAATGTGTCGTTTTCTGATCCACTTCTCTGGTATTTCTGCAGAATGCAGGGGATTCTCTGCGAAACACAGCGACAGATGCACAGCAGAAAAACACCAAGAAGAACGCACCGGAAAAGGAGAAGCGGGCCAGGAAACACCAGGTGAAGAAACAAGAGAAGAAGCATCAGAGTTCCTCTCAGCTGAACAGAGACATGAGACAGGCCACTGGTCACTACGGAGCTACACTGGAGGACGACAGCGACAGTGAAGATGAACTGGACGAGGAGGAGATGGCGTACATGTACACCCAGATGATGAAGTACATGGGAAATGATCATGTACAATTACTAATTTCTTGACTTGTTATGACAACTAGACGTTTATTGACAATTGTTTTTTGTTTTGCTGTGGAAAATATTGTTTGTTTCAACTTCCTTGAGAAGGTGCACGTAATTAGTGGGGTTGTTTTTGTCAGAAAATGCAACTGAATCTTTTTTGATTATGCGTTTACTTCAGGTTCACTACGATGTCAGAAAAGTGACGCGTCTGAAGCAAAACTCAAATGACATTTTGTTAGATGTGTCTTGTGGACGTGGGAACATTTTTAGAGGTCAACATACAGTTGTAAATGGTCTTGTGTTTTGCTTTCATGTATCTTGAAAATCATTGTTTGTCTATCTCTAAAATATGTTCTTAAAGGGTTTCCTGGGAAGAATTATGTGTTGCAAAGTGGGATAACATGCTTCTGCAATAAACAATTGAATGGAGACCAGCATTTTCGTCCTTTTGCTTGAACAAATGTGCTCTGTGTTCCGCTGGAGTTTGATTTGGATGCAAGTGCGTTTGTGCGTTTCTAAGAAAGCCCCGCCTTTACATGGCTTAAACAGGGTGAATCAATTGAAGAAGTCCAATAAATCCAGAAGGAGACCAGCAAGATGCAAAATCTTGAGCAAATTGTGTTCGTTTGTCAATGACGAGTCACAGACACAATTTATGTTTAGGCTCATTCAATTCTGAAATGCTGAGACACAACTTTCAATTATTCTCTTTTTCGAAACGTCCCCGTGCACTTATATACAAATCACCCTGGGACCAGGGGCGGGGACTGTACTCATCTGTCCCTGCACAAAGAAACTTTGCGAGGTGTGTTCGTCTGAACATGCTTTTGTGTTTCTCATCAGGCCAAAATGACCACCTTTTTCAAGGACGCATGGAGCTGATGCTAAATTTGGTGGAAGCTGCCCTGTGTTTGTTGTTTGCTTGTTTTGTTGTCCTGTAGGAACGTTTGGTGCGCAAACCTGCCAGAAAACGCAGACGCAAGGAGCAAAAGACAGGTTTTGATGGTTATGATGATTCTTTGGTGACTCAGGCCAGTCCGAAAGTGTACATGGAACCCCAATTGGCGCATCTTGTGTTGTGAGTGAAAATAAAAGAACGGACATCCCACCGAACTCACGAAAACAATTCTCCACTGAAAGCATCAATGGATGTTCTGTGTCAGTGGAAGAGAAAGAGGTGTATCCAGCCAAAACTCCATTTGCAGACGAGGCTGACTCGACTGTTGTTTGCACAAACTGTTTTTTCCTGTCGAGGTTTGCCCACGTTGTACAGCGCCATCCAGTCTCAATGCCGAGACAATCAAGTTTGCAATGTGCCGTAAAAATGCAGGCAGAGCGCAATGTTCAGCAACCAATGATATCTCTGTAATATTTTCAAAGATATCACTTCAGTGGCAAGGATATCCGATCAGGAAACATGTCCGGTTGGTCGATGTGATCTGGAACATCAATCCAGAGTGCGTTCGTCACGCAATCTCTTCCATTCCAAGTTATTGCCCGTAACAGATCGACAGAGACAAGTTCATAACAGAAAAATTGTTGCCAAATCAAGGGCAGTTGCCAAATCGAAGCACCCGACGACAGTAGTCCATGAATGTTGTACAGTTTCCCATCTGCAGAAGACAAAGACGCTCACAAGAACACCAGGTACACGCGCAAGAATGCCGAAAACTGAACGTACAGTAAGATTAGAGAGGCCAACATAGTGAGTGAGTGTAATTCAGGAGGCTGACAGGGCAAAGAAGGTGGTCATGCATTGCACATTTCTGTTTCATTCCTGGGCCTATGCGTGAATGTTCTGACGCCTTCAAAATGACGTTTTGACGTTTTGTGCGCAGTGTGCCTGCCAGAAAAAGGGGCATTCCTGCTGCGTGACTGTACTTATTCTGAACACAAGCCAAAGGATGGGTCCTGGTCTCGTTACCCATCTTGTACTCAGGCAGCCTTTGTTCAGGCTAAAAATCGTAGAATGTTCACTCTCATCAATGTTTCATTGAAACAAAGATAACGGTTGAAGAAAATGAAATTTGGAACGACTGAATCCTTGTATCATGAATTTCGGGGAAATCGCTAATTACAGTAAATGGACTTCACAAATCGGGATCGATGATCTGGATAAGCTGGATCTCCAAGCTGTAGATTTGAGTCCGGATGCATGACACACTTCCAAATCACGCTTGCCATGATTCTGGTGCCAGCATCACACATCTAGTTCCAACTCTTTTCGAGAGTCATTGCGTCTGCCTTTCATCAATTGTTCTCTTCGTCATGAAGGCAAAATATGGAATTGGTGGGGGGAGGATGTTGTGGTCACCCGAAGACAATGGCATGAGCCTTTTGTGGTGATTCTTGTCTGAGAAAAGTTGTCCAGGCGGACATTGCTGTCAGCACGGTGTGAAGGAAGACCCACCAACTGAAAAGTTGCATCCCTTAGAAACAGTTGTTTAACTCAAACATCTTCTTTCCTACGTGTCACCCAGCTTTTCTTGAACACGTACAGTTGTATTCTCAAAAGCCAAAAACAAATCACATTTTGAAAAACCAAACATCTCGGCCTATGATGCAATCGTCACTGCAGATTACCTATTGCATTACAGGTAAAAGCTACCAACTCACAACGCTGTTGATGTTTGCAATGGCATGTGCTTCTTTGAAGCTGTGCTTTATTGTGCAAACTAAGTTCACATTGGAAGACAGAGAGGAAAATCAAGGGAAACAAAACAGCCGACACGCCAGTATGAGAGAATTGATTGCAACCACCTTTTGAACAGAAAGGTATTTGCAGGCAATAAGCTGGATAGCTGGTTGTGGTGGCGCTAAATATAAAGAGCACGAAGGGGTGCATTCAAACCTGTACAGCTGTATAGCTGTGAATATGCCAAGGCAACTCCAGCGTTTGAGTTGTATTGCCTTTGCAATGCGACTTGCAACAGCAGCGAAGAGCACATTTGCGTCTTGTGATCACGCAACTTGGATAACCTGTGCAGACAAAACGAACAGCACCCAACAAACAAGAGGACAAATTGTGGGTATCGGAGTATAAAATACCTATGTATAGCCTGTGGAAGAGGTGAGTATGTTACAATCTGTTATTGTTCAGGAAAGAGAAAGGTGTTAGCTTCGGTCTTCCGCTCTTGATCCTGTGCAAAATTGGCGATTGTGTCTCCAAAAAAAAGTTTGTTTGTTCAGAC
>JAAUYG010066469.1_pt1 | contig 14079 bp, 16 predicted proteins | sample 7278091 | NCBI WGS metagenome assembly JAAUYG01 (sample SAMN14350201, study PRJNA611818) | marine sediment metagenome | isolation source: surface marine sediment (0.6m) | place: French Polynesia: Moorea | collected 2018-08
CTCGGCGACCTCTGGAACGTGAACGTCTATTCCTCGGCCCGCGGGCAGATGGTGCCCCTGTCGCAGGTCGCCGACTTCCGGGGCGAATGGGAGTACAGCCGGATCGCCCGCAACAACCAGGAGCGCACCGTCACCGTCGAGGCCCGCCATCAGCACCTGAAGGCGCCGGAGCTCCTCGCGGCGCTGACGCCCAAGATCGAGGCGCTGGGCCTGAAGCCCGGCCATCGCTGGGAGATCGGCGGCGAGATCGAGACCTCCGAGGAGACCAACGAAAAGCTGTTCCGCTACATGCCGGCCTGCATCCTGGGCATCGTGGTCCTGCTGATCTGGCAGTTCAATTCCTTCCGCCGGCCGACGATCATCATGATGACCATTCCCATGGCCTTCGCCGGCGCCCTGGTCGGCCTGATCATCATGCGCGCGCCCTTCGACTTCTTCGGCATCCTCGGCCTGCTCAGCCTGGCCGGGGTCATCATCAACAACGGGATTGTCCTGATCGACCGGATCGACAGCCAGAGGGCGGCCGGGCTTTCCGACCACGAGGCGGTCGTGCTCGCCGCGGTGTCGCGCTTCCGGCCGATCCTGATGTCTGCGACGACGACCATCCTGGGCGTGCTGCCGCTGATCATCCTGGTCGATCCCTTGTTCTACTCCATGGCCTGCGTGATCGCCTTCGGCCTGGCGCTGGGCACGGTGCTGACCCTGCTGCTCGTCCCGGTGCTCTACGCCCTGTTCTTCGCGGTCAAGGTGCCGGCCGAGCCCACGGGCTAATCGTCTTCCGGCCGCTCCCCGGCAGAGCCCTCCCGGTCATGCGCGTAGCGCATGATCTCGGAGAAGCCGAAGAGCAGGAGCAGCACGCCGCCGACGATCTCGATCGCGGTCAGGGCCCGGACCAGGTCGCTCGCCGGCGCGATGTCACCGTAACCGAGGGTCGACAGCGTCACGATCGAGAAATACAGGCTGTCCGAGAAGTCGATCTGATAGGGCGTGCTGTTGAAGTTGAAGTGCGCGCCCGGAACGTAGAGGTCGATGATGCGATAGACGCAGGCGAAGAGGATCACCAGCATGGAGTAGAAGGTCAGGAAGGCGAAGGCCGGCACCACGAGACCGACGACGCGGTCGAAGAAGCGCTCGAACATCAAGCCCGCGAGGAGCAGGAAGGCGCTGACCCCGGGACTGAGGGCGAAGACGATCAGCGCAACCGCACCCATGGAGATCAAGAGCGCCAGGCTCTCTTCCCCGCCGCCCCAGGCGAGCATCGGAACGGCGAAGCCGAGCAGTCCGATGACGGCCAGCGGCAACAGCCAAAGCAAGCCTCTTGCCACGTCGCCGGCCGCCAGGCTCGGCTGAGCCGCGATGATTCCCCGGATCCGGCGACGATGCAGCAAGGCGCCGCCGATGAAGGCAAAGATCGGCAGCACAAACCCGACCCTGCCGGCCGTCTTGGACGCTTCGACGAAGTTCGTCTCGAGCACGAAGACGTAGATGCAGGCATAGACCGCCAGGAAGTTGGCCAGCGAGATGGAGAAGAAGCGGCTGCCGGGGAACAGGAGGTAGAAGGTCCCGACGCCGCCGCCGATCACCGCCAGTATCAGCAGCCCGAAGACGAACTCGGTGCCGCCGCTGGCCAGGGCGATCAGAGCGATGACAACTCCGGTCAGGATCGGAGCCTGAAGCCACTGGCGGTCCGGTTTCCGCATTTCACGACCTTGCTCTGCTGAGTCGGAGCCCAGGGGACCTCTGCCCCACAGAGGCGGAAGCCCGGCGCGCCGTCGTCACTTCGCCGCTTCTGACCGGTACCTCCTGAACTCCTCGAAAGTGGCCACGCCGTCGCCGTCCAGGTCCATGGCCTCGATCGCGGTCACCTTGGACTGGTTGAACTCGAAGCCGGAGACCTGACCGTCGCCGTCCTGGTCCATCGCCTGGAACTCGGCATCGCTCAATCCCGGCAGCTCGGCTCGGGACAGCTTGCCGTCGCGGTCGCGGTCGAGCTTGAAGAACACGCCCATCTTGTGGGTGCGCAACTCGTCGCCGCTCACCGTCCCGCTGCCGTCCTTGTCCATCAAGGCGAAGATGGCGTCCGGCGTGAGATCCTCGGCACCGGCGCCAAGCAGATCGTCGATGTGGCTGTCGGCACGAAGCGCCGACCCCGCGCCAAGGACAAGGAGCGGGGTCGCGAAAGCGAGAAGGAGTCTTTTCCTGCAGGCACTGGTCATCGGGCTCGGTTCCTTGGCACGCGTTGATAGTTTCTTAAGAGGTAGCCTATTTCTGCGTGTTAGGCGACGCCCAAGCTTGAACTCTGCCTCCGGCCCCCCCATAGCGCGCAGCGCTAGCTGGAGCTGGCCGAAACGACCGACGACGGGTCGAGCGCTCGGGCCGAGACCAGGCACCCTGACACAGGGCGTCAACTGTCCAGTCAAGGATGTCCGGCGCGTCGTTACCTGTGAACGAGCCGACCCCAAGGGCGCCGAATCTCGGCGCCTGCGCGGCTGCAATCTATGGAGGAGAGATAGCTGACCATTCGGCATATGATACAGCCTTGGATTGCAAATTGTGCCTATACCGTGTTTTTCTTTAGGTCTTTGCTACTATCACTTGGACGCTAGAAGCGTGGGAGGCGATGGCGGCGTCTGAAGGAGCCTTGTCGGGAAAAACTGCAATCGCTTGGCCGGAACGAGAGCTGGTGGCGTCGGAACCGGCTACCGCAAGTCCGAAGGGCCGTCTCTTCCTGTCAGGCGCTCAGGCAAGCGTCCCGGTGGTTTGGTGAGAGGCGGTAGCATGGGCGGGACCTCACCGAGCGAACGTGATCCAGGCCGGGGCCAACGGCTGGAAGAGGCGCTCCGCATCCGCAAGATCAAGAAAATGTACGCGCTGGCGATTGAAATCGGCGTCAACGAAAGTGCGATCAGTCGCTGGAGAAGAGGCGCGCCCATTGCAACGGATAACGTGATCAAACTTTGTCAGGCCCTCGATATTTCTGCGGATTGGCTGCTCCTGGCCAGAGGCAATATAGATCAGCATATTTCGCTTACCGTGAACCATGAAGAAAGAGCAATGCTGAGTCTTGTCAGGTCTTTACCGTCGGGATTCATATTTCATTTCAATCGCGCCATAGAGGCTATCTCGCCGGATTGACTCCAGGTTCTTCCGGGGACGACTCAGAGACCGGACACCCGCTGCGGGGTTGGAACCCGTCTCTTTGCCGACACTTTATTCGCGCAAACTCGCTTATCTGGCTCATCGACCCGTTGCGTCCGGCGCAAGATCCGGCACGGCGGCTTGATCTCAACGCAACACGCTTTGGTTGTATATAAATCGTTTTTATCTAAACATGGAGGTACGTTTAAGGGGGGAATATTCATGCTATCCGGAAGCGAAGAAATCGATGCGCGTGGAAACTATTTGCGGTCCGCGATTCTCTATCTGAGCGCTTCCGGTGCGAGATACCGTCGAGAACGAATCAAATACGACGGCTTGATCGGCTCCGTTTTGCCCATTCGGTTCCGGCTGAAGCACCCGCTTCAACTGCCGCGCCTGCCGCAAGACGGATAGTGTCCGATGAATCCCGTCACCGACATTCCGGGCCTTGGCACACTGGTCGAACAAACCGCCGGGGGCTCGCCGGACATCCGGATCGCGGTGATCGACGGTCCCGTCGATGCGAACCACCCCGCCTTCCTCGGCACCTCCCCCGACGCGCCTGCGCCGCTGATCGTCCAGCCGAGCCAGTACGATCTCACCCGCTCGACGCACGGCACGCATGTCGCCAGCGTCATTGCCGGTCAGCCGGGATCGCCGGTCGCCGGTATCGCGCCGCGTTGCACGGTTCTCTGTATTCCGGTCTACCGGGAAGACTCAGAGGGAAACCTGGTCAGTTGCGCGCAGACGACCTTGGCGCGGGCCATTCACCACGCGCTCGACAGCGGCGCGACGATCATCAACATCAGCGGCGGGCAGTTCACGCCGACCGGCCAGGGCGACCGCTTCCTGGAAGCGGCCGTCCAACAGTGCGCACAGCGCAACGCGCTGATCGTCGCGGCGGCGGGAAACGACGGCTGCCGCTGTCTCCATGTGCCGGCCGCGCTGCCGAGCGTCCTGGCCGTCGGGGCCTGCGACCGGGACGGAAAGCCGATGCCGTTCAGCAACTACGGCGACGCCTACCGCGACAACGGCATCCTGGCACCCGGCGACGCCATTCCCGGTGCCGGCCCCGGCGGGAGCGCCAGCCCGCGGTCAGGCACCAGCTTCGCGACACCCATCGTCACCGCGGTTGCCGCGCTGCTCCTCAGCCTGCGCCGCCAGCTCGGCGACGAACTCGACGCGCATGCGATCCGCCGACTGCTGCTCGACACGGCGGCGCCGCTGGATCCGCAGTTTGCGCTGGACCAGGGCCCCGCAGGCGTCCTCGACGTGGAATCGGCGATGGCTGCGCTCCAGCGGACCGCCCCGAGCGGCGCGCCGCAATCCCGGGAAAACCCAACGCCGCGTGTCGTCGCCACCGCGACGCCATCGACGTCGCCCCTGCCGCAGGCGGCAGGCGGCGCCTTGTCCGAATCGTCCCTGTCCAACAACCAGCTCACAGGAGAGGCAAACGCCATGTCCGCGAATTACCAGACACCTGGTCACGCTCCGGCCTCGATCCTCGGCCCTGACGGCGCTCCGCTGTCCGGGGTCGGCCCCTCGACCGCCATGCCTTCGGACCCTGGCCAGCCCCAGGTCGCCCCGTACGACGCCGGCGCCGCAGAAGCGACGAGCGCGTCCGCGCCGGGCGCGGCATCACCCGCCGAGGCCCCGGCGCCTGCCGCAACCGCAGTCGTGCCCGCGCCGGCAACGGCCATAATCCCGGCGCAATCGGCGCCCCCGGCACCGGGCCCATCGCCCGTGATGCCCCAGGGCCTGGCGCTGCCGGCGATGGCGCCCCAAGTCCCCGTCCCCCAGCCCGTGGCACCACAAGCCGCAGAGGGCTGGCCCGGCGGCATGCCGACCTCGGCACCACCGGCGGCGATCGCGCCGAGCCAGTCCTGCTCCTGCGCCGGCGTTCAGCCATCGCAGGCGATGGGGGAGTCGGCGGTCTTCGTGATTGGGCGGCTGTTCTACGACTTCGAGAGCGAAGCCCGCTTCGACTATTTCGTCCAGGCGATCGCGGAGTGGCGCAAACGGGTGAACCCCGAGCAATACGATCCGAGCGGCGACTACGCCGCGCCTTGGAACCCGCAAATCATGATCCAGTTCCTGCTCTACAAGGAACCGAAGAGCGGTGTGCTGACGAACTTTCCCGACTCCAACGCATTGATCTGGACGGTCAATATCGACACGGCCCCGATCTACGCCATCAAGCCCCATAGTGCCTTCGGCCTGCCGATGTACATGGAGCTGGCAACCCTGCTGTGGCAGCAGGAATGCACCCAGCCGATCACCAGCATTGACGACGTCGCTCAAGTTGGAGCGGAGCCGAAGGACAAGTCCAAGAAGGACAAGAAGAAGCCGCCCGTCGAGCGGGTGTCCCAGGCCGGCTACGTCGACGGCGAAATCCGGTTGATGAACGGGACCGTGGTGCCGCAACTGCTGCCGGTCTGGCGCGGCATGTTCGGTTGGAACATCACCGACATCGCCGGCGATGATCCGCCGGACAACTTCAAGGAATTCCTGGAAAGAATCTACAACCAGTTCCGCAACGTCGGCGTGTCGCCGCAAGACCGGGCGATGAACTATTCGGCGTTCAACGCCTACAACACCAAGAAGATCTTCGAGGAAATGGCCCACAGCGGGATGTTCCTGGACACGGTCTCGGTGGACCGGAGCACGATCTGCCGGCCCGACTCGGATTGCTGGGACGCGACCTGGACCTTCTTCAACCCGAAGGAGACCCTGACCACGGCGCGCCACGTCTTCCAGTACACCGTCGACGTCAGCGACGTGGTCCCGGTGACCGTCGGGCCGCTGCGCGACTGGTCGATCTTCTAGGACGGAACCCACGCGGCGGCAGCCGCGGGGAGCCGACACCACCGGTGTCGGCCTTGAGCGGGCGGACTTTCCGCGCAGCAGAACGGTTCCGCCCATCCATTCCTCTCCAACCGCAAGGAGACTCGCAATGCGTAAGCCAATCCAGTGCGAAGGCGTCGAGCGTGGCCCTGCCAAGACGGCGCAGATCGCCGTCGCCGGCAGTGTCAACCCGGCGTTCTCCCTGGGCAGCATTCTGCCGGTCCTCAAGAACGCCGCTCTCGGCGCTCTGCAGGGTGCGCTCGGCTGACACCCGCTCGTCGAGTGAGTGCAAGGGCGGAGCCTCCGCTGCTCCGGGTCGCTCCGCCCACCCTTCTCTCAAGCTACCAGGAGGTCTGCAATGCGTAAGCCGATCCAATGCCAAGGTGTCGAACGCGGGCCGGTCAGAACGGCTCAGGTCGGCGTCGTCGGCAGTGTCCAGCCGGCGTTCTTGGGTGCCCTGGCCGGCATCGCCGTGCCAGCGCTCATCGGCGCGGTGAAAGGCGCCTTGAGCGGCTGACACCCGGTCGGTGGGAGCGGCCTTCGGCCCCTCCGGACCCCCGCTCCCACCGCCGCCGCCACAACCCGAGGAACGAGGAGACCCGTCATGGAACACAGAGGCACGCTCTCGGCCAGCCGAGACACGGCCACCGGGGGCGCCGTCGAGCCCAGTGCGGCCGGAGGCAAACCCTTTCTCAGCAATCCGGTCGGCTTCGACCGTGTGATGACCGAGATCGCGGAGCGCAACCCGATCGTGCGTCGGGCGCTGCTGCGCCGCGCCGAAGGTTGGACGGGCTAGGTCATACAGCTAGAGCAGCTTGTCTGCGTTCTTGCGATCGCAGGCTGCTCCAGCCCCGCAGCGACCAGGCCATTGACAATCGCCATTCAGAAGAGAGGCCAAGACCATGCCAGAGCAACCCAAAGAACCAAAAGGCCAGCAGCCCAGCCGCCCGCCGGGGGGCCCGGACGCGGCACCATCGAGTACCGTTCCCGTGCGCACGCCGCCGCAGGGCGCGGGCGTCGACCCCAAGCCCTTCGTCTTCGGCGCTCCGCCACGCTACGTGAAGTACAACATAGCGGTTAGGGTATTGGCGGACCCAGTAGCCCGGGAAACCTTCTCTCAGCCCTACTCCGGCCAGCGGAGGCTTTGGGGAAGCTGAGGCTGGCGTTCCCGGCCGTCCAACGCCGGCCCCCGCGGCCGGGCGCGGACGACCGCAAGAACAGGGCCTGGGAAGCAACGCATCGGAATAGGCCTGCCGCGGGCCCTGATCGAGCGCGGCGGGCCTAGGGGAGAAAGACATGACCTACAAGATCCTGTGCTGCGACGGCGGCGGAATCCGCGGCCTGATCACCGCTCTTCTGATCCAAGACCTGAACGAAAGCTTCAAGGGCTTCATCGAAAAAGCGGATGGTTTCGCCGGCACCTCGACCGGCGGGCTGATCGCCCTGGGCCTCACTCGGGGCAACGACATCGACCAGATCGTGGAAATCTACAAGACGAAGGGAAGCGAGATCTTCACGCCGAACGGCTGGTTCGGGGCGAAAGCGGATCGAGACGAGCTCACGGATGAAGAGCTGCTGGCCGGTCCCGGTCTGACGGGCTGCCAGTACAAGAGCGACGGTCTCAAGAAGCTCGCGGAGCAGCTTCTCGGAGACGCCCGGCTCAGCGACTCCAAAAAGATGGTCGCCGTGAACGCGGCCCAGCTGTGGGACGGGAGCTCCTGGCACTCCCGCACGCTCTCCAGCCTTCCCGGCAACGCTTTCCGAGATGTGAGCATGGTCGATGCGGCGCTCGCCACCTCCGCTGCTCCGACATACTTTCCGCCCCATGAGGTATCGGAGGACCTGGGCTACTTCGTCGACGGCGGGCTTTTTGCCAACAACCCGGTGATGACCGCGGTCAGCGAGGTGCTCGGCGGCAATCGCGTCGACGACCTAGAGGACATCCGGGTCCTGTCGCTGGGCACGGGGCAGGACTCCCAGGGCATCCCGCCCTCCGTCTTCAAAGCGTACAAGCCCCTGGATTGGGGCGCACTCAAATGGCTTTGGCCGAAGGCCTGGGGAGAGCACGTACCGGGAATGGCGTTGATCAGCTTGATGTTCGACGCGACGGCCACCAGCGCCACCGCTGAGGCCGGGAAGCTGATGGGCGGCGCATTTTGCCGCGGCAACGTGCCGCTCGGAGCACCCTACGCGCTCGACGACTACGAGCACGTTGCCGACCTCGAGAAGTGGACGACCGCGTACATGAAGACAGACGCCTGGCGGGACGTCCGCGGGTGGGTGGAGGCGAACTGGATGTGACGCCTGCCGTAGGGCCGGAGGCTTCGGCGGCGCAAAGCACCTATCCTGTGAATCGCTCTGAGAAGCTCGCCGCCTGACGTTCGACACGACACCCGGCCGCGCCAAATCGGGCTTCACCGAAACCTCGTCGATGCGCTCTGCCGTCACCCTGGGCCTTGTCGCCCGCTTGGGCGTTATCCGATCAGATTGAATCGCTTCGCGATCAATCTGGCCGGACGTAACGCCCTAACGTCAAAGTGTTAGCGCACTACTCCCGGCCAGACGCGAACGCGTCTGATCGGGATCTGCGCTAGGCTCCCCGTCCTTGCCTCGGCCGGAGGCACACCGCATCATCGGCGGGCAAGGGCCGGATAGACGCCGGCGCCCAGAGCACTGGAGGCAGGTATGGACGCGGCAGAGCTGAAAGAGACCCAGGCCCCGATCAAGGCGAAGTACCGGGACGACCCCGAGGCCGCGGTGGTCACCCTCAAGGCCGAGGGCCGGATGGGCCAGGGCGTGACCTGCAAGGTCGATACCGGCCGGGCGCTGGTCGAGGCCGGCCTGCACCCGGCGACCGGCGGCAGCGGGGTCCACGCCTGCTCGGGCGACATGCTGCTCGAGGCCCTGGTCGCCTGCGCGGGCGTCACCCTGAATGCCGTGGCCACGGCGCTGGAGCTGCCGCTGCGCGACGCCACGGTGACGGCCGAGGGCGACCTCGACTTCCGCGGCACGCTGGGCGTCGACCGCGAAGCCCCGGTTGGCTTTCGTGCCATCCGCCTCGCTTTCGACCTCGACGGCGACCTGAGCGAAGAGCAGCTCGCGACCCTGATGAAGCTGACCGAGCGCTACTGCGTCGTCTACCAGACCTTGAAGGCCGGCCCGCCGATTGCGGTCACGGCCGAATCAAGTTGATGGGACGCGCGGCGTCAGTGGTCCTGCTCGCGCTGCTCCTTTGCGCCTGCGGAGCGCGCGAATGGTCCGAAGAAGACCTTCACAGATGGTACGCGGATTGGGGCGCAGAGACGGCTTCGAGACCACTGCGGCCGCTTTTCTATCGCGGGTCTGACGCGACGCATCATCATTTCATCTGCCGGCCCATGGACAACTGGGTGTTCATCACGGTGCCGCGCGACCAGATCAGCCTGCCGGAAGAAAAGCCCTCGATCGCAGGCCTCTCGACAGGCCCCTTCCCCGGCTACTTCGCCGTAGACCCCTTCAACGGTTACAGACGCTTGAAACTTGGTGGCTGAGGTCAGACCGGCCTAAGGGCTTCGCCGCATGTCGATGTGCGGCACCTCGCCCTCGTCCAGGTATTCCTCCGAGACCACCTCGAAGCCGAAGCCCTCGTAGTAGGTCTCGAGCTGGCTCTGTGCCGCGAGCGAGACCGGGACCGCGCCGAAGCGTTCCTCGATACCTGTCAGCGCCTGGCGCAACAGGTCCGAGCCGAGGCCCTGGCTTCGCGCCTCCGGGGCGACGACCACCCGCCCGATCGAGGCCTCCGGGCGCCCGGCGGCGGGCGGCAGGACCCGCAGATAGCCCAGCAGCTTCCCGCCGCCGGGCGCCGTCGCCAGGAGATGGAGCGCCTCCTGATCCCAGCCGTCCAGCTCGCGGTAGAGGCAGGCCTGCTCGAGCACGAAGACCTCGAAGCGCAGGCGCAGCAACTCGTAGAGCCGCTCGACGCCCAGCTCGGCGAAGCGCTGCCAGGCAAAGCTGGACTGCAAGGTCCGGCGGTCCGCCTCGCCGGTCATCCTGTTCCCCGGCATCACAGGTCTTCGACGTAGCGGCGCATGCGCTGGCGCAGCTTCGGGTCCGGCAGGCGGCCGTAAGCGGCGCCCATGTTCTCGCGCATGTGGTCGACCCGCGAGGTCGCCGGGATGGCGCAGGTCACCGCCGGGTGCGAGACCACGAACTTGAGGAAGAACTGCGCCCAGTTGGCACAGTCGATCTCGGACGCCCAGGCCGGCAGCGGCTTGCGGCCGAAGGCATCGAAGAGCGCGCCGCGCCGGAAGGGCCGGTTTATGATCACCGCCAGGCCGCGCTCGGCCGCCAGCGGCAGCAAGCGCCGCTCCGCCTCGCGATCGACCAGGTTGTAGGTGAACTGGACGAAGTCAAGCGGCTCCGTCGTCATCAGCCGCTCCAGCGCGGCGTGCCGGCGACCGTGCGACGTGGTGAGGCCGAGATAGCGGACCCGGCCCGCCGCCTTCCAGGCCTTCAAGGTCTCCAGGTGCCCCTCCCATTCCACCAGGTTGTGGACCTGCAGCAGGTCGAAGCGCTCGACGCCCCAGAGCCGGCGCGACGCCTCCATCTGCTCGGGCCCGCGCCGCGCCGAGGGCGTCCAGACCTTGGTCGCCGAGAACAGGGTTGCCTTGTCATCGAGCCGCGCCAGCGCATCGCCGATGACCTCTTCGGAGGTTCCGTACATCGGCGAGGAGTCGATCATCGCGCCGCCGGCATCGAAGAAGGCGCGCAGCACCTCGACCCGCTGGTCGCGCGCGGCCTGATCCCCGCCGACGTCGAAGGTGATCCACGAGCCCATCCCGATCACCGGCAAGGTCTCGCCGCTGGCCGGAATGGGCCTGGTCAGCGGCCCCTCGGTCGCGAGGGCGCGGCGCGGCGCGCGCAATCCCGAGCGCAGCCAGCGACAAGAGCAGAGAACGGCGGCTGAAACGGCTTGCACCTCGTGTCATGCCATGACCTCCCGTCTGTCTATCTAGGACCCTCCGCCGGATCCTGCGAGCCCCTTCGTCGTCGAAGCGCGGCAATACTTGTCGCCGAGCCAGCGAGATGCCGACGAAAACCGCCCTGCGGACAGTGTTCCCAACCGAGTAGAAACGAGGCATACCGCAGCCAATTGCGATTTTACTTTGGAGATTCAGAAGTTATGGTCTCCATCGAGGTCTTCCTTCTGGTACGGGGGTAAAGAAAATGAACAGCGAGACCGTGACTGCAGAACCCAGCGACGTGGAACCTCAGGTCAAGGAGCCCTTCGCGAGTCGGGACGAGTTCGTGACGGCGTTGGAGATGGAGCGCGAATTCCTGACCGTCTGCCTCAAGGCAGCGGCGGATGCAGGGGCGTCGGCCGGCTCCGCCTCGATAAAGGAGTGGTTCGACACCTGGGAAGATCGGCTCAAGGAGCTGCAGGACCTGGTCGCCGACTGGCAGCAGAAGCTGAACGCCGGCCAAGATCAGGCGGTGCTCCAGGAAGCACGGCTGGAGCGCGACATGCTGGACGGCCTGATCGGCGTCTCCAAGACCACGCGCCTCGGCTACAAGAACGCGCCCGACGATTCTCCGGGCGAGATCGCCAAGGAGATCCTGGACGCCTACGTCAAGGATGCACAGAGGACCAAGGCGTCCATGACCAAGGTGATCGGGGTCCTGAAACCCTAGAATGCGGGCCAAGCCTCAGGCCAGGGGCATGGGCCGCCGGTCGAGGCTGACCCCGCCGCGCAGGGCGGAGATCATGCCGGCAGCCTCGAGGTAGTTCTCCGCCAGGTGCACGGCCGCGCCGGGACCGGCCAGCTCGGCGACGGGATTTCGCGCCAGGTTCTCGCGGTCGCGCACGAAGATCACCGGTATGCCCTGGGCAACGGCGGCCATGACCGGCAGTCCCAGGCAGCCCTCGGGCAGGACCAGGCAGTCGACGTCGGCCACGGTCAGGGCATCGCTCTGCGCCTGTCCGGCCGCGTCGAGGGCGACGATGCGCGGGCTGCGCCTCAGGCCCTTCAACACGGAGAAGAAGAAGGGCACCGAGATGCCCTCGGCGGCGACCCGCGGATCCATGATCCCTGCGCTTTGGTCCCAGGTCTCCCAGTCCTCGTACATCGGCGCATGGGCCGAGGGCAGATCGTAGAGGCTGGAGACGGCATGGGTCAGCATGGCCTCGACACCGCCGTAGGGATTGACCACGGCCAAGTCGTGGAAGTAGCGGTCATGCAGCTCCCGCGAGACCATCACCCGGGAGGATATGGCCAGGGCATCGAAGTCGCCGAGCTCGGCGTCGATGGCACGACAAAGCGCGCCGAAGCCTTCGATCGAGCCGACCGCCCGGCCCCCTGCGCTGTAGCTCGCGACCATCTCCAGCGGCTCCTTCAGCAGCACCGCCTTGACCACGTCGATGCCGGCCGAGGCCCGGGCGGCATTGCAGACGTTGATCGCGCTCTCGACGAAGACCTGGTCCTCGTGCGGACCGATCACTGCCAGGACGCGGTTGGCGCGCGGCTGTACCAGCCCGATCCCGCCCATCATCATGCGCGATATCACGCTGCCCTCGACGTAGAGCATGTCTGGCGACATTTCGTTGATATCGGCGGCGTTCAGGACATTGGGATGGGTCACCAGGACGTCGCTCGCCGCGGCCAGAAGCTGGGCCGCGGGCGTGGCGTCGCCGGAGTGGCCGCCGACCTCGGCACCGATCCCGGTCGGCACCAGGAAGACGGTGACAAAGCGGTCCTCGCGCCGCACCCGCCGAGGCACGAACTCGAAGATCGAGGCGGGCCGACGGCCGGCGCCAAGCTCGGACAGCGACAGGGTGCCGATCTCGCAATGGAAGGACTGGCGGTCGCTCCGCGCCACGGCGAAACGCAGGGGCCAGGCGTCGTTGGCCAGCAAGGGCCGCAGGCTGCGCTCGACATGGCCAAAGACCTCGCGGTCGAGCGGAACCGCCGGGATCGAAACCTCTTTCTCCGAGATCATCGCCGCCTGGACAGGACTATTTGAGGGGAGCCGGCTGGCTGTAGTCGGTGCCGAACCATTCCATCGACAGCCGCTTCACCGTGCCGTCGTTGCGCATCTCCCGAAGGATCTCCTTCAGGCGCGCAACCATGGCGAACTCGCCCTTCTCGGCGGCGATGGCAAGGGGCTCGTTGAAGACCTGGCCGTCCAGAAGGCGGATCGGGTAGTCGTCCTTCAGCATCGCGGTCAGGGTCGGCTCCGACGCGATGACCGCATCGATGCCGCCGCCTGCCGCCGGGCCGAGGGCTTCGGCGGCGGCCCATTCGTCGGCGAAGGCGCGGGCCTCGACCTGCCGCAGGGCCAAGGCCGGCTGCGGATCGAAGCTCTGCACGATGTCGAGCCGGCCCAGCACGTAGTTCTCGTAGCTGCAGCCGGTGCAGACCCCGATCACCTTGCCGTGGAGGTCTTCGACATTCCGCAGACGGCTGTCGTCCTTGAAGACCGCGGCGCGGACCGGCGCAAAGTAGTAGGCCACCGCGAAGTCGAGGTTCTTGGAGCGCGGCTTGGTCGCCGCCATAGAGTTGACCGCGATCTCCCAGCGCTCGCGCCAGCGCCCGGAGACCACCAGCTCCCACGGCGGCGTGACGAACTCGATCCCGACCCCGAGGCGCTTTGCGATCTCGCTGGCAACCGCGACGTCGAAACCGCGCCAACGGCCATCGCCGTCCTGAAAGGACTGCGGCGCGTAGTCGTCGTTGACCGCGACCACGATCTTGCCGCGCTCGAAGACCCGGTCGAGGGCACCGGCGGCATCGACCGGCCCGGCAAGGCTCAGCAGCGCCGCTGCGAACAGCAGGCCCGGCAGAAGGGTGCGCAGGGCCGTCATTCGCAGCTCCCGGGCAGGCCCGCCTTGGCCAGCCCGTCGCAGAGCCGGCGACTGTCGACCGCGCGCTGGAACGCCCAGTACTTCACGTCGCGCAGGCCGTAGACCGAGGCGCCGGCGTCGCGTCGCAGGCTCTGCACGACCGCCAGGGCCTGCCGGGCGTCACCGCTCTTGCCCTGCTGCCCAAGCGCCGCGGCGAGGACCAGATGGCCCCAGTCGTCGGTCTTGTTGATCTCCACCGATTGCCTCAACACCCGCTC
>JAAUYG010103904.1_pt1 | contig 14079 bp, 10 predicted proteins | sample 7278091 | NCBI WGS metagenome assembly JAAUYG01 (sample SAMN14350201, study PRJNA611818) | marine sediment metagenome | isolation source: surface marine sediment (0.6m) | place: French Polynesia: Moorea | collected 2018-08
CTATGTACAACCTAAACTTGTGGCTAAGTCTCTGCAATGTCCATTCTATCAATGATAAACCAGATAAGATAAGATAAGAGAAGAGAAGAGCAGAGAAGAGAAGATAAGAGAAAAGAAGAAAAGAGAAGAGAAGAGAATAGAAGTAAAGTGAAAAGAAGAGGAGAAGATAAAAGAAGAGAAGAGAAGAGAAGAAAAGAGAAGAGAATGGAAGTGAAGTGAAGAGAAGAGAAGGGAAGAGAAGAGAAGAGAAAATTTATTTAACGTTGAGACATGTCACGTGGGATTTGACATTGAATGAAATATACCGTTAAGAACGCCCTGCTGAATTAGGATCACGGATATGGTCGAGGTCAAATAGATCAGATAAGATAAAATATATTTAATATCGGTATATACAGTAAAACAATCAACATTAGTGACCAACACTATTGACCGACAAATGATACGACGTCTGAAGATAAATAAATGAGGCCATGTACCACTGACAATGCAATGTGTGTATCAAATCATGGGGATTGCATAAAATACAATTACATTCTTTCCAAAACCTCATATATGACGATTACAGCTACACTAATGTTCCTTGACTTTGTCCTGATTCTAAAGTCATTTAGGAGATGCATTGTTTTTTAAAATGTCTCAACAGTTCCACCACTCGAGTTCCACTCATAATTTATTGTGTTAAAATGGGATTGCTGCAAATACAGATAATATACCCTGGCACCTAGTAATGAATAGTTCTCCCATATAAGCTGGGTCACTTGGGGCATAAAGTATCCATAGCTACAGCTTGGAAACCAATCATTATGGATAGAGTTAAGGTTTCTGAAATTTTGTGGCATGAAAACCTGTATACAGTGAAACCTGCGAGTTAGGGACACCCAAGGGACTGTCAAAAATGTCTTGAATTCTAAGGTGGTCTTATTTCTCAGGTTCATTTCTATGTACTAAAAAGACTTATGAACTGAAATACGTGTCCTTAATTCCCAGGTTGTCCCTATTTCTCAGGTGGTCTTAAGGAGTTTCACTGTATATCTTCGGCGCTATTGTTCGTGTTGTCCAGATGACTGCTGTTGTGAAGTGTGTGATGCGGCTACAGACAGGTCTCAATGCCAAGGTACTTGCCGAGGTGAAGCTTGCTTTCTGAGGAAGTGTTTCGGCAGTGGCAAGTTCTGGTCTGGCTGTGATGATGGCTGTGTTGGTCAAGAGGGGCAGTCCAGCTGTTTGCCAAACTGCAAGCATTGCAATACTTGCTGCGATAACTGGCATTGTACCGTTTCGACGATGTTGACTCAAGTGGACGACGAACACGGTAACCTTCACTCTCTTTAAATATTATTCCGTGGTAACATATTAGTTTCTTTCCTTTAGAAGCGCGATACATGTCGTTCTTTCTATCCATCTTTCTTCTATTTTTCTTTATTTTCTTCTGTTGTCTTTTACGTTTCTTTATTCCGTATCACCCTTTTTCTCCCTTTCTTTAGGAAGTGGGACTGTTCTTTCTTGTTTTTCTTTGCTACTACTGAAGCTCATTTTGCTAATGACGCTATTACTATTGTTATTACTGCATCATTTTAACATCATCTGCTATATTTTCCACCAGGTTCCTGCTAAATGACTTACAAGTGAGAGACAAACCACTGCCCCTCAGATATGTTTTTCGAAATGCCTTGACTTTAGTGTTTAAATGTTTTAATGGCATATGTTCACCTTCACACGATCTTCATTAGGCTTACCTCCTGGATTCATTATAGTGTATATAAAAATTTACATTCAATGAGTAGCAGCAATTATAATGGCAGTGGGAGTAGTAGGATCCTCCTCCTCATCATCATCATCATCATCATCATCATCATCCATCATCAGTATTAACATCACTTGAAGAGTTTAGTACCATACTTATATTCTGTCTTAAATGACTTTTTGAATACTTTCGAATTTTGTACTTTCGTCCCAATGGGTGCATGCCATGGTGCCTTTTCGCGTCTTCGTAACTTGACAAAGTCTTAAAACTAAGCTTATAACTGCTTCCAACTGAACATAGAGGACAGAATGACACCGAGTCCTTAACAGCAGTTCTGATTTCAAATTCCCCCGCGCAGCAGGCCGTCTCCTGCATGAGCCAGCAGGATCGCGGCTGTTTGATTTAATTATCGTGTTTGCCCTCTTCAGAGCAGCGTTTCCCACTTGTTACGGATTGATTTCACATGTCATGTCACACGTAATATCACCGTACAGCCTCCTCACACCACGTGTTGCACCTACGCCAGGTTGTCATTACAGCGAAGGGCGACACGGTTTTAGCGGAAAAAGCTTTTTTGTTTCCCTGTCAAGGAAGGAAGAGGACCCCATCTTCAGCGTCAATTAAAATCTTGGCTGCGTAACATTTTTTTGTTTACGCAGCCCGTTAATTGCGATATCCCCACCCATTAGGACTTAGCCATTAAGTACTTTGTGGCAGTCAAATGATACACCAGTGACCTGTATACAGGAGACGGCGAAAGCTGTGGCATATATTGTGGAAGACAGGCACCAGATGGGGACAATACGGTGGAAGACAATGGAACGAAAGCATCGTGGCATGTAGACTGCATGGTCAGCGACTGAGCCCTTGGTGACACATAGCAGAGAAGACACCAAGCTCGACTTACTATACGTCCCCTCTCAATATTCCCTGGTATTACATTGGGTGGACACTATAGCCCTCAAAACTCCCACCTATAATTTAGCAGCTATACCTTTCTCTGGGGCCTCGGCACAAACTGGCCACCATATAGCAGGCCTGTACCTGAAATCCGAGTTGTCACATGAGGGCAGCGAGATGGCCGAGGCTCTCAGCGTGACAGTAACGAGGTCACAGAGCGGAGGGCTGAGGTGATTTTGTGTCGCCAAACTCCCAGGCCACATAAGGCTTCCTGATGGGGGTCAGAACAATAGGCCCATTACCCGGTCACAGAAAACAGAAAAGACCGGATTAAATCACAAAATGCGTTCTTCACGCTTGCCATTGTGGCCGTTGAGTGGAGCAAGTTTGAAATATCTGCGGGACATCGATACCTAATCAGTGTCGCCATGGACCGTTGTTGTTACTGACGATTGATAGGCATTATGGGGATTCAAAGTTGTCCTATAAATACATAATATTCATGTTATATGCATGGGGGTCAGGCACCGCTTTCCCCAGCTGTTGCTTGCTGAGATGTATATGCTCAGTCGTAATGGGTAATACGGTGTACACGACATATATGTGCAAGTATATATGCAAATTAGTATATGAATTTGTATTTCTTGTTTAACTGAAACACTGACTGATAGAACTGTTAAGAGATTCCATCGAAATTAAAGGGTTACTTCTTCAGATACTAATAAATACCATTTTAAAGTCATAAGTGCCAAAAGAAATGGACAGCTGAATTCTACAACACCTTATAGAAGGAGCATTTTCCTGTAAAATACCTATACTGATATAAAAATCTGTCATGCATGACTCGTCTGAATGAACGCAATCGTTCCCGAACCATCACATTAATACAGCCTTCTATACCTTATCTAATAGCGGCAACTGAATCAGATAGAGTTATCTGAATTAGATCAAACGACTAATCCCATGCGTGCACAATAAATAGACACCTCTCTTGCAGTTGGACCTTGTCAGTTCAGGTACATGCACATCCTTCTGTCGTGTTAAAGCGTGAAGCTCCCTGTAAACAAGCTGATCTCAACTTAATCAATTGTGGCTGAGGTAAACGTCTTGGGAACTACCAGTCTATGTCACTGCTGGGCAGGAGGAATCGTTTGATCTTTTCCCTGGACGGTAGAGTACTCTCCCAACGGGCTGCTCACACGTACAGTGTATGCCGTGGTACCGATTCCACTAATTCCTTCAATATCTTTTGTGGTAATCAGCGGTTACGGGCCATTCGCTGTGAAATCGGCCTCATGCATGCATGAGACCTTATATGGGAGGGGGGGGGGGGCGTAGAACAAGTCATTCTGTGTTCATCGGACACAGACCTTAGGGCTCAGTTTCTCTAGAATTAAGAAATCCTAAGTGTCCAGAACATGCCATTCTCTGTTCATTGAATACAAAGTTTAGAGCTCAGTTCTTCCAGAAATCGTAAGTCCAGAAAAGGACATTTTGGATCACAACGACCTTAATGTTGCATGCCAACCATTGTACCTTTAATGTACCTCGACGGATTTGCGTATGCCCGTTGAATTCAGAGCCTCTTACTTGAAATTCACTAAATGATCATGACAGGAATTTTCGTGCTTGCGAGAAGGTTTGGAGTTATTATTAAAGGACTATCCAGAAACAGCCTCTGAATGCCATTTCGCGTGTGCTAAACACGCCTGTGACTTATCTGAAGCATCAGAGTATGCAAACCACAGGGCTACTACATTTATAGTACACTACTACACACGAATTCAAGTGTGTTTGTATTCGGTTACGTCCCTCGGGGTTGGGATCAGGTGCCGAGAGCCCGTTCCCTGTAAACCTTGGCTATGTTTCCCCTATAACATGGGTCAGCACAACAGGGGATTCCTGTACGGGAGCCCATAGGCACGACGCGTCTTTTTCCCGCGGACATAACGGAAGCCTTCGTGCGACATGCCCTTTGATGTCGTCACTCTAGAGACCCATTTTCACTTCAAAGAAAGGCGTTTGTTTTACCCAGCAGACGCCAAGTGCTGCTCTATCTTCGTAAGGAGTCACTTTCCGTGACTCTGTTACGTGTCTACGTACTTCGTTTTGTGTCCCATATACCGGAAGCGTTCGGGGATGTTAAAACGCCCCCAAGACAACAGGTGTCTATGAGCTCCCCATTGACGCAATTTTAGCAGCCAAGCACGATTATTATCCCTTATGGAACCTCCATTGAACCTCCCTTCAAACACTTCCCTTCGCACATAAAAGGTAAGTTCAAAAGCCCCAAGCCATTCCCATTGGGCAGGCAGAGCGTAAATCTTCCAAGAGAGTTTAAAAAAGCGAATAGTTCCGAAAGCGCACGTCAATAAATCAGCGACCAAAAGAGCCAGTGCTTTCTCTTGCATGTATGGGTACAGATAATGCTTGTTCCGTGAAAGACACAGGAGTTTTGACAACTTCCACAAAGACTTTTATGGTCTTTTCCTTGTAAACAAACCTGCCTGTGTTACTGAGAAAACAAAAACACCAACTGCAGTGTCGCTCATGGGCTTGCCGTCAACAGAAAACGTGACAGAACATTTAAGTTTTTTTTTTTTTTTTTTGCATTCCGTTAAACAAAACTTAAACAAAAGATTCCCCAGGGATTTTTTATACTCTTTCGCTGTGTCCATTATACGGCTCCTTACATGAATCATCCAACGCATAACCGTGTTTGGACATTCACATCACCATTACGAGTATTTGATAGAAATGCGATTTTCATACGGACGCTTACCATTCGAAATACATATTCCTGTGACAATTTAAATACAAACACTTGAATTAAAACTGCCCATACACATAAGCTGGGGTCATAACATGCTCTGCACATTTTTATAGCCATATTTCTGAATTTATATTTTCATATTTCTCCAATCACCCCAACGTACATGCATGTGTAATTTGATATAACATATATTGATAACATAACAGGGCGTGACAGGTCACAACACAGCCAGGGTGGGTGGCCTCAGACTGTATCGTACATGCAAACCGGAGTAAGATATATAGATATGTATCCATTGATTCAGTTTGAAATACACATGATACGTCTGTTTCTACTGACCCGAAACCAAGCACGCCCCAAAAAATAAAACTCCCAATTACTCTTTGGAAAAATTAACAGACCTGCTGTTATGTCAACATGATTTTCACTAAACGGTTGTCCCTGGTGCATATTTGGCTTTGTACCAAATCTGATGTAGTGAAGATACTGTTACACCACATGCACCAGTTCCGGAAAGTAATGTAGGCCTACATCATGTTCACGATGAGTGGTTGTGGTTGCAATATCTTCTTCCTCGTACCCAGCCTATTAATGTGAAAATTGTTCCCCGGGACATAGATGCGACTATATATACCACTACATACATCCACGTAATTTTGAGTTTATATGAAACGACACTTTTGCAGCATCCTGTATAGCTTTGTTTTTTCTGGAGGCCTATGATTTTATATGGATATTATAAACTTTATTTAGAGTAAAGATTGCTCTAGTTTTCTAAACTTTACTATCAAAATAATAAAGAGTTTACTTAGCTCTAACTCTGCAGTTGGAAAGTGTGGAAGAAAAGTCAAAGTTTTAGCTGCCTCAGAATAGTATATTGGTGTCATGACCGCGGTAAAAGGGAGGCACCGCTGTATACGAGGCCTATATGTATACATCTATATGTAACAGGTCCTTGTGTGACTTACCAGTCTCCGTTTAGGTTTGATGAGGGGCCGGTTTTGTCCGTTCATTTTGTGGTAGAGACCGCAGGCGTTGCACAGGTAGTGGCCCGTGCCGTCTCGGCGCCACAGCGGGGTAGACGTGGCGCCACAGTTCACACATTCGCGGCCCTCTGACGGCATAGAGAGAAAAAAAGAAAAAAAGTTAACGATTCTGCGCCCAATTTTTATCTCCCTGTCCCATCAAACTACTATGGGGGCCCCGTTTCGTGAAAACAAGCCTAAGTTCTGGGCTCACGAAACCTTTTTACCCAAGAAGAAAGGAAAATTGCGTTATAATATTATATATGTACGCAGAGACCGAGAAAAAGAGATAGCTGATGCAGCTCGTATTATTCCAGACTCACGATTTTTCGGGAATGTGGGGCCCCAGAGATATATCTAGAAATGCGTATATATATTGTGCTTCGCATGATTTTCCGTTTTTATAAGGCTTTATTGCCGCCTTATTCGTGAGGGGCCATGCATCTAGATAAGCGTTTGCATGGGGGCAGTTTATATAGTCTCCATATCTTGTGATCTTTCGCTGCAGCAGGCAGTTTAATAAGGCTTTAAGAGTCGCGGACAATATGTCGCATATCATCGCCCGTGTAAGACCCTCGGATACCATTGGCCAATCTCTAATGCACATCGTCACGCTGTCTGCGATATTTAACCACTCTTCCCCCCAAAAAAAAAACAGAATTGCTTTTCTTTAATAATACTAAAGGGGGGACCAGTCCAATCCCCTGTCCATGCCTTTCAATGGACCCCCCCAACCGTGGGCAAGCCACAGGTGCCCGCTAAGCCCCCTCCCACTCCAATAACCTGCGGTGGTGTGGCGCCAAAGGTCAGCCTTAATCCTCAAATCATGGGATTCCAGTTTGGCGTATAGCTATGGCCCTGCTGGGTCAGCAGTATAGCTATATAAGGCCTGCGGCAAAGCCGGCCGACCGCTGGTTGGAGGTGCAGACCGCTCTGATCTTGCCCAGCTTGGGGGAGAACAGAACGGCTGGACAATGGAAGCCAAGGGGGTCACCCAGGGTTGGGGTCACCAGGGTAACTTTTATGGACAAGGGATCAGATCGATTGAAAAATTACCCCAACCCTTCCTAAAAAGAAAGTCCATAAACACGCACAAAATGTAGTGTTTTCTCGGTATTGAATTAATTTCATACGGTTATTATTAACGAGGCAAGGAAAACGATTGTGTTGGCTAAATTCAACTATTTTGCTTATAAACAGGTATTCTTAATGATATTATTTTGATGCTTTCCTTTTTCATATCAGAAACTGTTAGTCATACTGTCGCACTATTTTAATACAGATTAATACTAGCCTGCATTTCTGTGAAACTTGACGTGTGTATTTATAGTCTGATTATCCTGATAAATATTCTTGGTGATATGCTGCCGCATTATTTTGTAATGGTACTATACCGTCAGATCTAGATTAAGCAATGGATAGATACACCCTTCACTAACAACTACTGACAAAGAGAAAATATTCAGATGTTTAAATGTTTACATCTTCGTCATAATAAGTGAAATTACACTGATATTACTATCGAAAAAGCGATGTCTACATGTGGGGAATGTTGTCTACATACAGTACACAAAAAGACTTTTTTGTGTAGTTGATATATGCTATACGTGCACCGCATAGCATATATGAAGTACACAAAAAGTTAAGGATATTTAATATCCTTAACTTTTTGGGGTAGTGTATATAGCTTATGCCTTATAGCGGCATCCTACAGTAACAGTGATCTACTAGTTAACACATGCATTTCAAGTTAGTTTCCCTTTTCCCATTTGTTTAACTATAATGAAACAAACATAACTTATTCCTGGCCGGGTGTTTTTATATTGATATGTGACTCAGGGAATATACATAAAGTCAACAATTAGTGACGTATATATTTTGCTAGAGCTACAAATATATGCTACAGTATACATCCTTTTCGTTGAATTTTGTACTATAGTATATGTATATTCTTAGACTATGTCAAATTTCTACGTATCTAATACATGTACATATCGCAGTCTGTGCTGTGTGATAAAAGTTCCAGAAACAGCTGACATTTGAAAGGTAAATATTATGAAATATAAGAACGAAGATGTAAAGAGAAGTATAAAGAATTTTGACTGACCTGTACTGGTGCGGGATTTGGTCCGTACCCTGGCCAGGGTCGCAGCCTTGAACATGCTGGCAGGGTGGAACAGGGAGCTGCTACCGTAGTCAGCCCCAGTCATATAGGCTGAGTGGTAGCCCGGCATGGGGTAGGACGGGGTTCCCAGGCCGGAGTCGGAGTAACCCCCGGCCCCAGGGTCGGACTTGGCCGGTTTATTCTCCGGACTGTACTCCGGGGTCGGGGTGGTGCTCCCCGGCTGAGGAGCCCCGGCGTGAGGTTGCTGGCCGCCGGGGACGCCTTGATGGTGGCCCCCGCTGGCTCCACCGCCCATGTCCGGGGTACTGTCTTTTGGCGGGGTCGGGGGGAAGTTGAAGAGGCCTCCGGTGGCGGAGGTGGAGGGTCCTCCTACCCCGTTAGGCATGGAGCTGCTGGGGTAGACCGAGAGAGGGGAGGTGGGGCTGGGATGGCCAAGGGACTTGCTGAAGGGGGTCATCCAGCTGGAGTGGGCCGGGGGGACCATGGGCTTGCTGTCGGCACCTGTGATCCAGGGATGGAGGGCGGAGGGGAAGGGACGGTGACACATCTGACTGGCGCTACCTGGAACAAAGATAATACACGTTGGTGTTGACTGGATCAGACTGAACGACATGGGTGTGCCATTGGGCCAAACTATGGCACCATGCTTATATTAAGAGTTATCTTAACAGCAAAGTCATCTTAACAGCAAAGCAAAGTACAGGCTGCTTTCGCGAGTGATGTGGTTATGTGACACTTTCGAACTCCTATCCCCACCCCCAGTATACTCTCCAACCTCTGTCATTCCATTCACTTTTTGTTGGGGTCATGTCATAATACTTCATTATACATGTCATTCTTGCCATGTTTGATATATTCCCACAGAGGCTGATCGATCATGGACCCAATCAACAAATAGTAACACGGTGTATTTGGTAATCAGGGCCGATTTCAAGATCAACAAGTATAGAACCGCCATAGCAGTAACGCATAAGAAGCTATCAAAAGATCATTGTGGAAGAATCAATCCACTATAGTATACGGTCTTTAAAATACTGAATGTCGATGTTCCTGATGCGGTCGCCTTAAAGAAATGTTCTTGCTGTATATGCATGTTATTGGTTAAAATGACAGGTGTTAATTTATGACAGCAGGTCACAGAAAAAAAATCGATATTTATAAAACATAATTCACCTTGAAGCATGATCCTGCATTAACAGTCTCTTTGATCTGTACATGACATGATCGATTCCTCATTTCAGGTGATATCTTTCAACATCTCAGCGCATGCTCAGACCACCTCTACATGCATGTGATGTGTCGTTATTACATTACAGTATGAGAAGGGCTTAGCCTCATCATGTAACTCTAATAAGACTGTCGACTCCTTGAATGTTAAATAGCATCTGTTGAATAAGATATTTTAATCTGATCTTTGTGCCGAAAAGTGAAAAAATTGACTCAGAGCTGTATGCAAAGATAGCACTGGCATGGCCGCTTGATTGTTCATATCCAATTAACGTAATTATGATGGTATTGAGTCAAACCTAGATGGGAAACCAGATAGGTCAACGCAATGTCTTCCAAAACAAAAGTCTATATTATATCCCTTATAACCTCGGAATAGGGTCCGGCTATATAAGGTCCATTACCGGCCATGCAGGAATATAACCGAACACGATCTGCGGGCATGACAATATTGAGCCCAGTAAATATCTCCCACATGGGCTGACACGTTGGTGAGATTTATATACGTCTAACTGACACATTTGACTGTAGGAGGAGCAGGAATTGTGTGTAAAAGAATTAAGGCAGACATTGAAGGTCACGTTTGTTTAGCTGATTTCCGCCCTCAGACATATAGCCATTGGTTGCTGACCATCCAATGACCACCAGCAACCGCTCATTATTTAGATTTCGGCTTTTGGGGTTTAAACATGGAGTTACAGCTCATTCAGTGTTGGCTTGGGGTCATATGTACCTATCGTCCCGCATATATAGAGAGGATGCTCTCGAAGACAATCCAGTTTCTTTTGTCAACAGGAGTTCAGTGATTCCTTTGTTCGGGGCGTACTGGCGTTGATAAATGGCTTGATTGTAATTGTGACATGTTTTAGTTAAAAATCTAAGGGTTAAGAATAAAATATATAGGCACGATATAGGCATATTGCCTTAACTAACAACTCAAACAGCACGGCACATTGTATGCTGGAGTGAAGCATTCAAGTAGTGAGAATTTTTGAAACATTGCATCTGCAGATTGCAGTTAACATTATCTCGTTAGTTTATATTTGTACAGAGGCAAATACTATATGATATCCGTATCGTATACTAACTGCCGAAGAACTTAATATGCTGCTTGTTTTCAGTCTTCTAAGACTCCACATCAGCTCTCATGGAAGTTTCCACAAAACGGTAACTAAGTTTAACTTATCTTAGTTTTAGAAATACACATGAAGAAAATAAGTTGATAATTCTGCAATTTTACAACAATGGCTTTGTAACGTTATTCAAATAACCTTCAAATAATAAAATGAAGTATGTAGCATTAAAGAAGGCATTTCTGTTACATAGACTTCATTGAACTGTTGATAATGTAATGACACGTGCAGTTTCTACACAGTTTCAAAAGAAACCAATGCTCTCTAAAAGAAACTCCAGCAAAAAGAGACTGGGGGATTATGAGATCGATTATTTAGCTTATCTGTCTTGCCAGCAGAGGTTGTACATGTACATACCATAGTCTCCGTTTGACGTCCTGTAGCCGTGCATTGCCCTGGCCGGGTTAGGATAGTAGCCCGCCGCCTGGGCCGTCATGTGGTTGGCATTGCTATCCATGGCCGATGGGTGAAATGGGAACATGTCCGGCGGGCCGGCGGTGGGGGCCGTCATGTCCTCGCCTCCCAGGCCGCCAAGGCTGTGAGGGTCTCCCGGTCGCAGCCACGGCGAGGCCTGGGGCTGGTCACCAGCCACGGGACCTACATCCATCATGATCTGGATCTGTGGATTTTCAACAATCTGGAGACGACTGGATCAAGTCCCTATGTCCTGCTGTCTGTCAATATCTGAAATTGTTTCCTAGAATTTCGTGCCCTGTTGCTACCTCATGCCGTACTCTCGTGGCGGTGTGCGCTCTCCAAGGGCCACTTGAGCAATCTCCGGACGTCCTGCGCGTGTCCTGACACCGCCAAAGTCCAGGAGCTACTGATCCAGTTCTGGGTTCCCAATCCTGTGGCTCACTGCAGTCTCAGTCCTTACGCCTGGGGCTGCGGACGCCTGGCTCCACTGTGGCGGGGACAGACAGGCATCGGGGACGGGTGCTCCCTGGCCGGGCCAGCACAGGCCACACTGGGCTAGGCGGGGGTCGGTGTGTGAGGGGGTAGCCCGGGGGTACAACAGGCACCGTGCGGGGAAGAGACCGGGATACCACCGCTCTCTTTCTCTCTCTGGCTCTCTGAAAAGAACGAAAAACGTAAATACAGATCACTGAGAACGCGACGAGATCAAAGGCAGCCTTGGCATGAAACAGGAAAAAACGTTCTCTGATAGAGAGAGATAGCGCTCCCTGGAGGTGCTTTGCCCAGTGACCACCCGGATTTTAGACGACAGTACAGCACGCTACTTTAACATAGGGGATAGACAGGGAAATTCCCCAGAAATGCCCTCTAACCAAAACTGCACACATTTGGGGGGAAGTTTAGTTAAACTTTTAGACCAGATTACCACTGCTTTAAAGTAGTCTCTTCCCGAAACTTTGTAAGATATCGGTGGTCGATCTCCACCCAGCAGGCTTTTACAGTGTCCATTCTGGAGTCCTGTGTCGCTAGCCGGTGTAGCCGGGATGCAGAGTCCGGTGTGACGTGGAGTGTGACGCACGGCGGCGTGGCAGCCACGTGCTGTCGTGAGGATTACACCCCAATCCAGGCAGCCGCGAGTTTTATCTCTGCTTTCACAGATAGCGCTTGCCGCGGCGGCCGTGGCCTCTTATCGGCCGAGGACATCTGCCTCAGAGCTCCCGGGCTCGCTAAACAGCGGTCGCTATCTCAGTCCAAATCTGGTCACCAACGACATTTGCAGGTGAAACTAAAGCGCTACATTCCGATATATGTACCAACACAACTTCTACACTTCCTAGTTGAGTCACACACCGCTCGGGAATACCGAGACATTAATCCCTGCACTCTCTATTGATCGCCTCTAAAAGCTCAGGTATCGGGTCCCAGCCAACCAAGCAAACTTACGTTCCGTCTTTTTGATGACCGACTCCAAGTTTTTCTCCTGTTGCTTGCACGTCGAAAACTTTCTCTTGAAGTCCCTATCTCCGTCGCTGCATATCACAAGAGAACACACACGGATCCTACCTCGTATTGCACACACTGATCAGCAACTGCGCCGTGCTGATAAAAGTTGCGATTGTGGTTTAAGAAGCGATGGCCAACAACGATAATAGCTTGTGCAAACGCAGCCCTCCTCCCCCTTTGAGCGGCCATTTTTTTTGGCCAGTCCCACCGCGCCTTGAGCCCTCCTCCCTGGGTGAGCGCCCCAGCCAATCGCAGGCCGCGTTTGCTCGCTGGGCGGCAGTGTCAGCCGCTATTGGCCATCAGTCAGGCCCCAAGCCGGGCTATAGACAATATGAAAGCCGTCAATCATTTGCGATTGTTGGTCGCGAAATCTCCCCTTGGACAGTCAGCTGCAGACAGGTCGGCAGGAAACGGACGCAGAAAGAAAGGGATTTCTACAATAAAAGGACTTAGACAGGAAACGCCTTATGGGATATAACTGGCCATTGTTTTGCCAAAAGCGGAAAGCCCCTTTGTACTTTGTTCGTATGCCTCAGCCCAAAAGGACGGCACCGTTATCTCGACATCGGACAACAGCCTCCCGTACGTCACACAGGAAGCCGGAATGCGGCATGCTGTCGGGACGCCAAACAGTTTGTAGTACATCAAAATCATAGGCACGTGCATCAGTATCTCTTTTCTCGGTCAAATGAAATTATCAACAGTTGCCATCTTGTTTGTAGAGCGAGAGCAGATAGCTGATAACCTATCTTGATTGGCCCTGCACAAGGACGCCTAAGTTTTGGAGCAAGTGCATGAGAGGCAGACGACGACTTTTCCGAAAGTTTCCTATCTTCGACTTCTTTATTTTCTTTAGGCTGAAATTGTGTCACAGATATTGGCGTTCACGACGATCAAGCTCCCATGTCATCGTCATCACAAACACAACAGCATAATCATCATCATCATCATCATCATCATCATCATCATCATCATCATCATCATCATCATCATCACTACCACCATGATCATCATCATCATCATCATCATCATCACTACCACCATGATCAATGATCATCATCATCATCATCATCATCATCATCATCATCATCATCATCATCATCATCGCAACGACACCAAATTCATCATCATCATCATCATCATCATCATGGTTAATATGATCCGGGGGGGGGGGGCGGGGGGGGGGGCGGGGCGCGGCCGGGCGGCGGCGCGGAGGGCGGGGAGAAGAGAGA
>JAAUYG010106659.1_pt1 | contig 14076 bp, 7 predicted proteins | sample 7278091 | NCBI WGS metagenome assembly JAAUYG01 (sample SAMN14350201, study PRJNA611818) | marine sediment metagenome | isolation source: surface marine sediment (0.6m) | place: French Polynesia: Moorea | collected 2018-08
GTCGGCCCTGACCCTCCCTGCCACTGAGTCGGCCCTGACCCTTCCTGCCACTGAGTCGGCCCTGACCCTTCCTGCCACTGAGTCGGCCCTGACCCTCCCTGCCACTGAGTCAGCCCCTGTAAACCACTCCCCGTAGCCCAGAGTATACTTAAACTGGTACTCAGCATGTAAACAATAGACCAATGACGATAAATATTAATGCATGTATTGTTGTATCCCGACTTCTGAACAGTCCAGAAGAAAAGAAAGCTGGGTCAGACGGTAATGAATACCTGGACATGCGCTCGATCATTCCGATGCACGACCGACCGGCTGCACTATGGCTTCTTTGACGTCAATTGTGTGAACCGCACACTGGCAGGCGAAAGCGTGGCAGAATGCGACACTGTAAGTTGCGAGCCACAATGATCCCTGATTGCTCATTATGTTAACAAGCCGCCTTTTTGCACACATGAGGGCTGCCTAAATGGGCCAGAACGTGGCCAATGAAACATGGCATGTAAGTCGCCACCGATAGCTCTGTAGCCTCTCGGAAGAGATGGCAAATTCATGAGGGTCGCGCTTGACTGGATCCAAGATGGCCGCCTCCTTCTTCACCATCCTTCCCTCACATATAGTGAGTGAGTGAATTGGTTTATTTAACGTCGGTTCTTAACAGCCAGGGTCTTATGAGCGACGGACCGGTCGCCGGGCAATGAGACGAAGGATGAAAGGGCCCCAGGCATGAATAAACCACGTTTCGAACCCGTGACCCAGTGGTCTGAAGTCGAGTGTTCTACCGCTCGACCAAGCGCACCGCGCTTTATACATTCTGACCTAATTTGTAAATACTACAATACTGCTACTTGCTCCTACATTGTATGTATATGACCAGCACCTTTAATGCAAAGTATTTTTCCTATACAACATTTCAACATGTTACATTGTGTTCCTCGTTATAATTCTAGCTGGATGTGAAGTTCGTTGACTATGGCAACGATGATGTCATACCTCTGACGTCAATCCGGAAGATCCCTAAGGCAGATGAGGATATCACTAGGATGCCATACCAGGTGAGATACCGGTACTCTATTTACTCTATTTACTATTTACTATGTACTCTAGATACCGGTACTCTATTATGCCTTGGTGTAATAAAGCCTAGAACAGTGTTTATACACATTAAGAAACCAGATAGCCTCCAAAGAATAATCCTGGTGTGCCTTGGTTTGAAGGATAAATGTATTGCCCACTGTGAAATTATAGTGTTTGGTTATCCAAGGAGTTTTAGGTGTACAGTTCTCCCTGTGATTTAAGACCATTCTATGTAACAATTCCCTCCATTTTAGGACCGTCCACCAGTGACACAACTTATATATTCAATATAAATGTTCCTCTATTTTAAGACCACTTTCAATTTAAGACCACGTGATCTTAAAATGCAGGGACTACTGTATTCATCTTTGTATTCCTCTCAGTAACTAATTGTCATAACTTAACGATCGTTGCCACGGTTACCTGTCAGGCCGTGGAGTGTCATCTACACGCTCTCCCGCCCCCCAATGGGACCTGGAATCCCCAAGCACTAGATCATCTGGCAGACCTCGCGGCACCATCCGATCTCCGGATTCTGGAAATGATCCAGGAGAACTGGGGAGAAACACCCACTGTCAGGCTGTACCTTACTGATGATGATGGCGAAATGATCGACATCGGAGATCGACTGCGAGCCGAGGAGGCAATATTTTTTGAGTAAGTTCTTTGTCACTATTATACAGCTTTGGACCCCGGAAACTTAAGACCAAAAGCGCATTAGATGTAGTTGACTGCAGGAGGGAAGGCGGTGTGGTTAGATGTTGTCACATCTAGGGTTTTAAGAAGACGGTTAAGTGTTTGTCGACAAAAATGCATGTTTATACTTCATCTGTCCGAATTTAGTATCAAAAAAGCTTTGTAAGAAATCAGATTAAAAACATCCACCTTTCAGTTACAAAATTTCTATTGTGGAATCTTTACTTTGTTGTTTTGTTTTGTTTTGGTTTTTTTTGCAGGTTTTCAGATGATGAGTGGGAAGATGTAGAACCTGAAGAAGACGTTCTGGATAAAGTTGGTGAATCAACAGAAGTAAAGAGACACGGTCTCCAACCACAGGACGACCTGGATCAGCTCCCCTCACAGCCTTCTCCAGACACAGGAGACAGCCTCTTGGAGGACCTCTGTCATGAGAGGAGTCAGGATTTACAGGAGGCCGCTGCGTCGAGCCCAGGATCTGATGTCACAGGTAATCAGTCTGAGCCCAGTAAAGCTGCACAAACCTTGAACGGTGAAGACAAGGGCGCAACGGATGTATTGACTTGTCAGCCAGATGTGTTACCCGACGAGCCAGTGTTTCTATCAGAGCCTACAGTTGACCCCAGTACGGTAGCCTTGCCAGATGACGATGATGAGGACGATGATGCATGTTTTGAACCCTGTACAGACGACCGACATTCTGAGAATACTGTTAATACGGACGCTGAAAACTTGCCAGACCAACTTGAAACCGCAGTCGAGAACTGCGAAAGCTTGACTGATAAACCAGTTGAGCAACCTGACTTGGCCTCTGGTGGTGATGCGCTTGTTCGGGAAGGCGAGTCAGATATTGGAATGCCATTGCCTGAGGATCCATCGAAGGAGAATGCTGACAAACAAGACGACACGTATTCTGCTACAGACTCAGATGATTCATTTTTCAGCGCAGCATCTGAAAGGCCCACTCCTGAGCGGGTCAAGATGGAAGGTCCAACGGTGCCAGCTGCCAGTCCGGCAAGGAAACAACTGTATAATGGAGGAGTGGAGGAGCAGCTATCTGCCTTTCAACAGTTGTCTATAGACAGAGTTACACAACTGACCGAGCAGAGTACATCAGCAGCATCGTTACCGCCTCTGTCACAGAGTGAGCCATCAGTTTCCACCCCAGTGAAACCCAGGCCTGTACCGTCCCAGCCCAATTCATTGCAGTCCGTGTCAGGAGCTGATATACCAGGCAATTCTTCACTTCGTGCTACTGCCGAGTCCTTCAGTCCATTACAAACTACAGTCATGGAATCTCCCACACTTACAGGTCTGGGTGCTCCGTCCACAACACATCCAGGGCTGGCTACTCCACCAGCAACATTTGCAGGGTTGGGTACTCCACCAGCAACTTTTGCAGGGCTGAGGACCACACCAGCAACACATCCAGGGCTAGGTGCTCCATCCGCAACGCCACCCGGGCTTTGGGCCCCGCCAGCAACATTTGCACAGCTGAGGACCCCACCAGCAACACATCCAGGGCTGGGTGCTCCACCTACAACACTGCCTGGGCTGAGGACCCCTCCAGCAACTTTTGCAGGGCTGGGCGCCCCACCAGCAACGCATCCAGGCTTGGGTGCTCAATCCGCAACGCCACCCGGGATTTGGGCCCCGCCAGAAACATTTCCAGGACCGGGTGCCCCACCTGCTTCATTTGCAGGACAAGTTGCTCCCTCAGCACAACAGGCAGTAGTGTTGGGTGCTCCAACAGCACCACAGACACGGTTGGTTGCTCCATCAGCAGGGCTGGTTGCTCCATCTGTGCCAATGGCAGGACAGGTTGCTCCCTCAGCACAACAAGCAGTGGTGTTGGGTGCTCCTACAGCACAACTTCCACAGTTGAGTGCTCCATCAACAGGGCTGGCTGCCCCACCAGCAACATTTCCTGTCCTGGGTGCTCCATCAGGGCCAGTGGTAGGACGGGTTGCTCCATCAGCACAACATGCAGTAGTGTTGGGTGCTCCGTCAGCACCACTTCCACAGCTGGGGGTTCCATCACCTACACTTAAAGCCCTAGGTACCCCATCACAGACTTTACAACCCACTGCTGAGCCATTCTCCCCCTCGGGGAAGACCCCATGGCAGCCTTCAGCAGAGTCTCCCCTGAGGCCCACAGCAGTGTCCTTCCATCCTTCCCCGCCAGTGCCAGGCCTTCGCCCCATCACCAGATCCCTGTCCCCACGGACCAGTTTCTCAGACAACATGCTGCAGCCCACCCCAGCCTCCCCAGTCCCCAGCCTGGGGACGGCCACCGGCAGGGACATGGGGGGGATACCTTCCCTACAGCAGACGGCAGCTACTGTACCGCCACCGCGACGAGAGACGCTTCCTAGCAGTGGAGATCAGGTGTTCGTGACCTGTGTTTCTAGTCCTTCTGATTTCTGGGTAAGATAAATCTAATGGAAAACCTACTGTATCAATTGAAGGCATTGTTGTTCATTGTTGGGTCTGCCCTCTTCACACACAAGCAAAGACACACCTACATGCTTAAACAAGAATGAATTTGGCATATTAATGCTGCATACTTCTATCGTAACATAATGAAGCAGTACTGTAATAAGAAAAATACCTCGGGGAAAGCTGGAAACTCCACACAACCACCAAATTATAATGATGAATGCATCTCGTTATTAAATTAAGCTTTACATTGATATGAAGAATCAGATAAGGATGATGTATATGGGTAGCCTGTATTCTACTTTTCAGTGTCACAGTGTGTCCTCAATGTCACATGGAGAATGAAGCTCAGCAGCTAGTGCTTGATTTGTAGTTGTAGAGGATGTACAAAGAACTAATACATTGCTTTGATAAGTTCTCATTATAAACCTTTGGTACCCAGTTTTGCTGAAGAAGCATTTTAGGAAAATGCTTGTTGAATTTATTGCAGTGTATAAAACAAAGCCACCAGGGGGCAATCACCAGACTGATGGAGGAAATGAGCCCATACGGGGAAGAAAATCAAGTAAGAACATACAATTAGCTTGAGAAGCTGCAGAGTTATGAATTGACCTCGTAACATTATAACAATATATAAGGACTCCCATGATAAGGACTCAGCACAAGATAGTCTCTCGGTTCAATGTGAAGATTGTTGAGTTAATTGTGGAACAAATTATAAATGTAGAGTCATATCAATTCCAGTTATATTTCTGAACTGTTATGTTGTCTTCTTTTCCCCAATAGGAACTAATACGTACATGTAAGCACATGGCACAATACAGTCATAGTGTACATACAATTTGTGTTCCATCTGTGTATCCATTCCATATATCACTGTAACCTGAGGGTTCCTACAACACCGCTTCATGTACATATATCATAGAAGTCAAGATTGTATTATAACTATGGTATAACATGTTATTCCTCATTCACAGCAAGCATACCTTTCCAGGGCCAGCATGTCAGTAGCAGTGAGCTGGCGGTAGGACAGCTTTATGCTGGCCTATATGATGAGCTGTGGTACCGTGTACTCATTGTCAGAGTTGTCGATCCTTCTTATGTAAGTGGTAGTGTTAGCATGTGTCAGACTCAGTTTGTATGCTGTTAAATACAGTGGTCCCTATGATTTAAGACCCCTCTATTTAACAATTCCCTGCATTTTAAGACCGGATATCAGTGACACCACTCATATATTTTCAGTGTAAACATCTCTCTATTTTAAGACCACCTTCAATTTAAGACCATATTTTTGCTGGTTAAACGGGCGGTCTTAATTGCAGGGACCACTATAGTTACTTATGAATGATTTCGTATCGGCAGCAGTTTGCAAGCTTTCAAAAATGTCTGTAGGGTAGCCCTTCAGCTGATTCCTCTTTATGTTTACTGCAAGCTAAGCAATGAGGTTTTTGGTATGTGTAGTTCAAGAGAACTGATGGTACCAGGATATTGGTAGTGTGTCAACATACTATGTAATATGCAGATTATGATATGTACACTTGTTTGGGAGATGTTGTCCCATATAATTAGAGCTTTGGCCAATTTCTTAAAGTTCAAGAGATCTTGAGTAAAAAAAAAAAATGTTAGAAAGCAACCTCCAATCAAGGGATTCTCCCCACAAAAATATTTCACGGAACAGCATCCTGGTGTGTTCTGTATATACATACCGGGTAAGTCCTTTTCTTAGTGGTCAGTGGCCACTCTCAACAGAGACCGCTATCTCGAATATGGCCATTTTTGCCACTACGCTCAGTGTATTTCTCTCTCTCATTAAAGGCCACCTCTCTAATGTGGCCACATTTTCTTGCAATAGCGTAGGATTGTTAGAGAGGGACTACAGTAACTGTATTTCAGAAACCGTTCGTTGGTGTAAGACATCGGGCTAGATGTAAAATCTTGCATTTAGTAACAAACATGAGAAATAAGGTAAATTCTTGCTTCAAACGGAAATTTTATAGACATTCAACAGCCAGACATTGGTTACTAAAGGCAAGCAACGAATGTTGCAAGCCAGTGACATCCAACATTGTTTACTCCGCCCCCCTCCAAGAAAAAAAAAATGTATAGATAAGTATTCTTTCCACCGGGTACTGGTATATGTCTTCACAAATCAGATGCTTCAGTTTCCATGCCTACAGTAGCAAACAAAATAATTTGTGTATGGCAAAATGTGACATTCCCCAACCTTGTACATATGTATCTAACCATAACACAAAAGTAACATGCACAGTGTGTGTATCTAACTGTAAACCTTGGTTCCTTGTTGTTTTCTCCATGTCAGGTGTCAATCCAGTTTGTAGACTATGGAGACTTTGAACTTTTGCCTGTGACGAGTCTGATCCCACTCCCACCTCAGTTCAGGACCTTACCCCTGCAGGCCTTCAAGTGCAGATTGCAAGGTAAGGTGTTATAACAGGTATTATAGAGCAGCTGTTGTTAAGACGAAGCTGCTGTGTTTTATACTAAACTTAAATACTGCAGTTGATAACTATATTGCAGTCTTAAGTGTCTCCTCCAAGATGAGGTCATTATGAATATAACCCCGTCCCGTCAGCACTGCTGCCGAGCTTTCTCCTGCAGACTACAGGCCATAACACACACACTACAGTGTGTGATTAAGACACGATACAGTTGACCTAACTCTGTGTACAGCACTGTAGTTTATCTGACAGAATGGAATAGAATTTGTGGTGCTATCAGTTGTGATGCTACTACATGTACAATGTATATTACGTGTACCTGTAAATGCAGGACTTAGGAAGGGTTATAGACAACACATGTACGGAGTATGGTCTAATGACTGCTGCTTTAGGAGGTCTCTAATCTTTGCCAGGTATCCTACCACTGGGGGAGATGTGGCTGCCTGAGTGCTCTAGTCGGCTTCAGGAACTGATTGAGTCCAAGGCGTTAACAGCGTGGCATCAAAACGCTGGGGACAGTTTCCCTGAGGATGGCTTACCAGTGACACTGGTAGACCCAGACAGTGAAGGCCAGGCCTTTATCCATTTAGTACTCGTCGAGGAAGGTTTAGCAATAAGGTGAGACTCCAGTTGTATTCTGCGACAACATGGATGGAACACATAAGACTCGCCAACACCCTACCAGTGCATGAATGATGTACATGTAGGAATAGGGTTAAAATCTCATATGTTTGTCCTGTTGTCACATGGCAAATCAATGAAGGAGTATTATCTGTCACTGTGGGTGTGACAGACTTGCCCAAACGGTCTTAGTCGGTGTTAACTTGCCAGTCAATACGGGCATTGTATGAGGCATGATATACTGGGTTACTGCGAAAGAATAAACGGGCACTCACAGCTGTTTTATTTGATGAACTGTGACAGACCAAACATTTTGTTAATAGTGTAAACTGTCGTAGTTATAGACTACAACTGTACATATTGATATTAGACAGTGAGTAAGATGGGTAAAAGAAGGATTTCTTCAGTAGTCATTTCATTAGTGTGTTTGGATGTCTGTCTAGATAAGTCTTAAAATGTGAGCCACTGGCAACATGTATAATTCCTAAACACAGAAAACATTTTCAAAAGGGCAATGGTCATAATAATCTAAGCAGACAAAGCAAAGATGCTGTGACCACAAAACAATATTGTAATCAAAGTGTGTTTTTTCACAGAATAAGTAAGTTGTACCAGGTAATTGCTTGCATAACTTGTGATAGACTGGTAACAAAGGCTACGTGTATCTGTTTGTGTTGAATTTATAAAATACTATATTGGTCTTGCACATTGTGTAATTTAAGGTCTGTGGCAAGTTCCGGTAAGGGGGAGGTCGACTTATCGTAGAGAATAATGTTTCTGGCTTGTCATAGGCAACACTATACTGTCAGAGCCTGACAAGATAGAATCACACTATGCCATTAAACAAGCTCAGTGTGATTGCCATATATCAGGCATAGCCAGTGGTGTGGTAATGGCCAGTATTAAGTTGATTCAGATAGTCAAGTTTGTACCAGTATATAAAAAATGCCTTGTAATTTGACAGCACCAGTTGAGCTGGTCCTGATCTACGGTATAGGGGGTGTGATGTGATGTACTGGTAATTTCAGTTTGGGGTTTTACTTCTGTATATTTCACCTCTGCAGTAATGCAATGAGAAAATTTTGTCTTGCTATGAAATCACGCTCTGGTGCTCCTTTCATTATGCAATGCATGTACTTTTACCGGGTTCTATATGCAACATTTGCATTAATGACCCATGCCGCATGTGTTACTTTTATGCATTATAGCTTTAGTGCCATATAATGTAGATAATGTTTTCAGTATCAAAACTCTGGTACTTGTAGAATACCACTGGCTTGCTATACCCGGTCATCTGTTCAACCATGACTATATAAAAGCCTATCTTACCATATGAACTAGCTGAAGCATAGAGCTAAAATGGTGATTCTCCTCTGTATTCTTGTAATATTTAGTTTTATGTGTCATTATTGCAATTACTCTTTGTTCTATACCAAGGACACCACAATAAAAAGAGCAAGTGTAGAAAACTTTGGAGTTTGGTGCATATTACATCATCTGACACTCCTGTATGTGTAGTATTATATACAGGTAAATACATGATCCCCTGATAACATTACACATCTTGTGTTAATTTAATTTCTGACCATTGCATATAAGTAAACATGTTTACATGTGGCCATATATGGTCCAGCTAGGCCTTGTCCCAGCCTGTTACTTTAATGTATTATGTGCCTTTGTTTTTAATATTACACTAATTAGTCGATTATGATGCATTTGTGCTTGGCCTATTTTATCTGAAAGGTGGAAAGAGTGAAGCTGTGTACAATGTCTGATCTTTAGATTACTGTCTGATCTTTTGACTACTCATTCACTGCCTAACACTAAGGGCCATCAAAAAAATAAACACTTTAGTCACCCTCTTATTTGGCATGAAATTGCGACCCCCTTTAGAGGGGTGACCTTTGGCAAGACCGGAAGGTAAATGCATTTACAGCAATAATGTCAAATATATTTGGCCACATAGGAAGAGTGGCCTTCATTAAGAATGTCCACTAAGAGAGGACCATTTTAGCACAGTTTCCTTTAATTACTTGAAATGTTTCCAGTTCATGGCAAACAGTCATTTTCCCTGTGAATCTGTACATTCACAATCAATAGAAAACACTCCAGACAATGGCCAGCTCTTCAGTGTTATTATTTTAACAGCAGGGTTGGCTACATCCCCAATATGGATATCTTGAGGTCATTTTGCTGCAGTCGTCAATCAGGAAATCAAAGCCGTAACACAACAATGCAATCGCTCAACACCTTGGCAAGGTCAGGGCCAAGCATAGTGGCACAATAAAGAAAAAAAGTTGCACAAGGAGGCAGAATGGATGGCTGCAGCAAAGGTTGCAAACCTCATCACTCTTATCTCTGGCCTTTGAACAAGCAATTTTTTTTATACGCTATACTAGTTGGTGAACAAAGGCGCAATTTTGAAATTCTTCTCCATTTACTTGCTGGAAAAGAGAACTTTGGGTGAATTCCATCCAACCCTCTTCTTGAAAGGCCGGAACTCCTGCCTGGGGGTAGAGAAGTTAAGGATGCAATTGGTGGTGTCCATCTGGAGGGATCTTAGTCCAGGAGCCTTTTTGATCTCCTTGCACTTGAAGGATGCTTATCTCCATGTGCTGTTCCGGCATTTCACAGACAGTTCCTGAGGTTGGCATTGAAGGACTGTCAACCAGTGTAGAGTGTTACCCTTCGGCCTAGCATGGCTCTCAGGGTCTTACTGAGTTACCGGTACTGGCCCCTCTGGCCGCCCATCTCCACCCCGAGACTATCTCTATGGGACCATCTTCTTTGGCCAGGATACGGCACCTCTGGTAGCGAGGACCAGGAACACTAGCAATCGCCTCCGTTCGCATCTCGAGTTAATCTTCAGCCTAACCAAGTCAGCGCTCATCCCCTCCAAGGTCATGACACTTCTAGGTGCTCTGTTAGACATGCTAACTGGGATAATCAGGCCCATGACAGACAAGGGACTACAGGAAATCTCCCTCTTTGGCAGCCTCTGGCAAAGGGTTGTGCCTCTGCAGCGAACCTACAGTGGGTGGTTGCATGGCTTCATTGCAGCGTGTGCTATTCCATTGTCTGTTTCAGTTCAGACTGATTTCCTCTATCTGGCCAGGAACTTTAAGGGGTGAAGGTTGGGCCAACAGAATCAGTTTCCCCTCAATGTTCCAGATTGTTGTGGAGTTTCTTCACTTCTGGTCCAACATCAAGTGCGGAATTTTTAGTACTGGTGTCTGGAACAGTGGTTTGATCCCTTTCATCTGTCTTCTGCTGAGGTCCTAGTTTAGCTGGAGCACCTGGCTCCAGTCCCTCTTCAGCATAACACCATTCTTGCACATGTGTCGATTCTTAGCTCATGCACGAGCAGCGTGGGGCTATAGGTTGGAAGTCTTCCTCATATTTCAGCGTGGGTTAGGTAGGTCCTTTCCCTGCCAAGAAGGTGAGGGTTCCTCCTAGGGAGCTATTGAAGGATCTATTGGCTGTCACAGAGAAGCACTTTGAGTCTTTGTGTTTGGTAGAGCTGCAGTACCTCATGTGTTACCAGCCAGTCGAATTTCTGGGCTTCTCCCCTTGTTGGTGGCTCCTCCGTTCATGATCAACAGAGCTCAGTCTTTTAGTCTTGCTGCAATCCGGCATTTCTCCCTAAGACTGACAGAGGCAGCTTTGTCTGCAGGCATCGAGCTTCAAGCTTTTCACCCTGACCCCTGGACATAGCTGGAACAGTTCTTCTCTAAGTTCTGGTGACGGCCTTGGACGTTTTGGAATGAACTAGCCTATCTGGGAACAGAATAGAGGTCTGCTCAACCACTTCTATCCAGACAAAGCTCCTTGGTCAAACTCCAACAAAAACACTCGGTCATCAGTTGACAGAAATGGTTTGTCTTGCTTACACTGCTCTCAGCCATGATATCGAGCTTTTTCGAGCAATTCCCCTCTCTGCTCATAGTGTGGTTTCTTCTTCCAATCAGTAGAAGTATCTCGAGTTCCGCCCCCCTTCCAAGATTTCCCGGGCCACTACTTGCGGTCATCGGCTTGTTCAGTTGCTCACCATTTTGGGCTGGGCTTCACCACTTCACCTTTTTACCAATCGTGTTTTATTGGCAACAAGAAGTGTGTAATCAAAATAGCAGGCTTGAGTTTCTCATTATAGACATTACACTGGCGTAATATTGATGTGTACATGATTTTCCAATGAAGCCATGCTTCTAAACTAAGCAGAAGTCTGGAGCAGCCTGAAACCCTTGGGAGAAAAACCCCTAAGGTTCTGAAAGCTGACGATGTTGGGTCATATTAATGGAAATGTTATGTGTGGACCATTATGCACCCAACGCGAATGACTTGGGTTTTGATGCAGGTTAAGCTTCATTTCCCAATCATGATTACATGATTATAAGAAGGCTATCAACTAACCCCCCCCCCCCCCTCCTGATGAGTTGGGATCTTGGATGGCACCCTAAGAGGTTAATGACTTGTCTCCTAACAAAGAATAACATTATGATCTGGTAAACCAGGCAGTAATCCAAACTCCATATGCAGCCATGAAAGTGTCTAGGCTGTCATCTGCGTGCTGCAGCTTCTATCTTGAAGTATGCTGAAAGACTGAGCCTGACTAGTCCTGATCTACTCGTTAGACATTAGCAGAAGACCTAAGCTTATGGCCAGCACCTTCATTGCTAATTATTTACCAATTTGTAGCATTTATTATAAGGACGGTCAATGAGATGAAGAAACAGGAGCAGCCGAGATTTGTCTGTGACCTCCAGAAAGGGAACATATGCCTCTGATGGCTATAGGAGAGGGCCCCCCATGAAGAGGGCCCCACTGACACACAGGCAGTGACAGCAGTACCAGTGCCCCGGCACCACCATCACTCTACAGACTCAATTGACACGACCTGGCCTCTGTGCAGACAATACAATACTCCCATCCTGTCTTTTAAACAAAATGACACGTTCAGACACTTTTTAACCTGATGGGCTTCAAATTTGTACAGTCTGCAAGCTAGATCAGTGCATTGTAATTATTTTTCTTCTGTGTACATTATGCAACAATAAAAAGGCAGCTATAGCTAGGTGCACTTCAGTGTGACATCGCACCAATGTGGTTGTATATGCACTATAGGCTAAAAGGTGTTTCTTCACCCAACTCTTATAAGTGATGCTACAGAATCAGCTGATACAACGGACCCAGGAATGCTGTTCCACCCCTTAATCATGTGGGCCAGGTATGAAGATTTAAATTAATCGGTGCTTGTCCTTAAGCCTTTAAGGTATGTATAGTTTATTACTTGTTACTTACTTGTTACTTTTGATTTCTGGTCTAAAGTGGGACCAGCTCAAGTCGGTCGTTGAAGGCCTGGATAGTCGGTGCTGACACCACAGAATCGGGAACGTTATATGGGTCAACAGGCTTTTAATTACAACATCAGATAAAGACTAGAGTGCAATGTTGTGTTACAATGTAATTGAAAGTGCTGAAAATAGATCTAGTGCGGAACCTAAAATCCCCGGCTTAAAACAGTGTTGTGTTTCCGCGTTGAGCAGTTGAGCATGTACGTCTTTGAATGGAGCACAGCGTCCATTTGTTTTGAACACTTTTGACACTAACTGTAAGATTACAACATAACCGCAAAGGTTAGAGGAAAGGTTGGGGTAACTACTAATTAATAATGAACATATTCGCATTTTTGCTGAGCTTAAAACGTGTTTATTCCGCCAGTGCCCGTATTCGCTGGTATTACGTGTGATTTTAATACTTGTAGCTATTATCGCCCTTAATGAATAAAGGGTGTGCCTGTTACTATATATATTACCCAGAGCAACCTTTCATCTTCCATCGTTCTAGATGGGCATAACCTCCAGTGACTGTCTACCTTATACTATCCATTACTGTACTAGACAGTCCCTTTACTTGACTCAAGCTATCGGTCATATTACATGCATTAGTTTAGGGTCGTTCACAACAGTGTAACTGTAACAGTGTAAGGTTAATCCGCCCCTAGCCTAGCCGTGGACGCCCCTTTTCTTTTACCTCCCCGGAGAAAAAGGTAGTACACCAGTAAACAGGAACTCGGGGCTACCCCTAGCCCAATGTGCGCACCTGTATAACTTTTGGCGGGAAACGAGCTTTGTAAACTCCGAATCTCCTTGAACTAGCTGTTCTCCATCAGTCGCTAGGGGTCGCGGCGGCGAATAATGGCGTCTTTCGAAAGGGTAAACTTCAACAGCCTTTTTTCAGTAAATATACCTGGAAGATGGCGTTTGTTTTATCTCGTTTTCGCAGCGCAACTTCAAGAACACTTTGTGCAGCAAAAGACGTAGGTTACAGTTGCGACTTTTTGAAAAATAGTCCCAACCCGCGATTTTGGTACAACACATTGGACTCTATATCACGTAGTATAGAGAGTCCTATTGGGCTAAACCCGCCCCCTGCCTGAGGCGACCCGCCTAAAACACTGCTAAAATTGTGTAGAAGACACGCTCTGTATCATGTATATATTGGCTATAACAACGGTATTCAAATGTTTTGCATAAGGGACAAAATATGATTTGATAGCAAAGAATTCGTTTGAAACACGATATGTTGAAAACAGATTCCTCGGCTGATGGTACATCAAACCACCTTATTTTGCAAATTTGCAGCTATCAGCTTGCCAAATTGGTCGATTGACTCATACATATTGTTACGGGCGATATTAAAGCCCACCAGGTTCTTTTGAATAGAGTTCCTGAACAAGCAACAGAAGACAGTGTAAGATACCAAATTTTATTATTAAGAATAAACTTCA
>JAAUYG010072765.1_pt1 | contig 14074 bp, 8 predicted proteins | sample 7278091 | NCBI WGS metagenome assembly JAAUYG01 (sample SAMN14350201, study PRJNA611818) | marine sediment metagenome | isolation source: surface marine sediment (0.6m) | place: French Polynesia: Moorea | collected 2018-08
AAACGCACGTGGTCGCAGCACCCGCTGGAGCGGGCGATCGTGGTGTACGGATAAGCCCGCTGTAGCGGGCGATCGTGGTGTACGGATAAGCCCTCTAGGGCGGGTCGTCGAGTTGAAAAGGTTAAATGCATATTTATGCTTGCTGAGAACCACACAATATGTGGGCTTCAGAACACAGACAAAAATATTAATTTCCATAATACAAGTGCCATAAGCACATGTGGGAGCACAAATGATCAGGGTCAGTTGTCACAAAAGTAAATCTTGTGAATGGCAGGTTAGTGAATTGTTTTACTCCAGCATTAGACCTTTAGAACGAACATATACTGGTAGTAGACTATCTCCCCCATTTCAGTGTCTTTGGCTTCATGTTATCAGGGATCAAAAACTGGCCTTCCACAACCTAAGCTGTACCCTAACCACTACACTTATGGGACTGGCTATATGAAACTGTAGGCTAAGATACTTACCTCGACTCAAGTTCATGTGGAGGATTAAGATTTTTTGAACAGCCAGATACAGCATATTTTCATTCGGTTCTTTTTACCAGACAGACTGTCTCCACTTACTTAGGATTCTCATTACAGATTGGCATTCCCAGGCAGGTCGGTGAGGGATTAGTAACTTCGCTAATGAGGCAGGATGATGCCTAATTAGGGGAGATCAAACACACAAACACTGATGTAGTTCCGCAGCGAGCAAGGTTTCTTCCTACGAAAGTGCCACCGTGCCACTGCTGAGGAACTGACAGAAATCCACACGAGATATGTAGTTTTCCAGAGCACAGTACATGTACTTCATCAGTAGGAAAAAGAAATCTCATTCTGGGTGGTATGAATAATATTCACATTGAACAAATGTTGAAGCTACTTATGATTTGTTTTAATAAAGAAAAGAAAGGAAACTCTGACAATGAAGAGCATTCCATGCAGCACATGTACATGTATCTCATAATCTGTTAAAAAACCAGAATCGTCTGCCCCAAACTGGTTGCTTTATATTTCTGTAGTGTCAAATCAGGAGACAAGATGTTAAAAACGCTCCCAAGCAGTTAAATAGTAACCACTTATACTGAGACTTTATGGTGGGTCTCATATAGATTGCCTCTCCAAAGGCAATTTTTTGTGCTTAAATATTACTTTTCAAACAGCTCATATTGAATGTATAAATATATAAATATTTGAGTGCTATTGAACGAAAGAATATGAGGTATATACATGTGTATACTTAAGCGTTTCTCATGACAGGGCTGAAACTAACCTTCCAAGGTCACTCCAGCTGATGATGCAACTAGACTATTCATTTGTCCAAGGGATGTTTTATAATCTGTACTTTGGTTTGAGATGTAAGCAGTTAAAATACTGTAAATCCCTTTATTTTAGCAGTATTTTTATTTCGTGAGATTCGTGAACAGGACAAAAACGCGAACTTAATGGGCACGAATTTATTTCCTCGACATTTGTGCGGGTAAATATGGTAATGCTTCACCGGATTAAGTTGTTAGTTTTAGAACTAGAATACGCCAAGGTGCAAAGGTGGCAAACACTTGCTTATGTGTGTTGAAGTTTGTTGCTGCAAGGAGAATGATGTACATGTATTTTTATAGATTACAGCTGAAACCGGTATTACCGACAAGTATATCAATATCAAATTTCAACTAAAAGACTATTGTACAAAGTCATTATTACAAATGCTATTTATTGATTACCTGACCTGCTGTATCATCAAAAACTGTCAAACAGCAACCTGTAGCATTTTGCAACAATTTTTCGCCATATAAGTGATGTGTGACCCAGATACATGTTTATAAACCATGATGGCTGCATGGATGGTTTGCCCCCAATGTTATTCTTACTGTCTTTTTTGGGTGTTTTTTCCTGTGTTGGTGATCAAGTACACTTCCCACCCAAACTTGTAAAAATTATCATTTCACTATGGTGAATGAACAAAGTATATGTTATATATTTTTTTCTAAAATCACAGCTGGTACCCTTGAAATAATAAAGATCTCTGTGTATAGATCAAGACAGGGCATCATTTTGTGTCGATGAGAAATAGATTTGCTTATGAGCAGAAGGTTCAAGAACTGCAACTCTGGATCATTCTCCAAGCTCAGTGAAGCTGTTATAGCAGAAGACCAAAAATTTTTAAGCATCATAGGCAGGCTCCGATCAGGGTCTCGGATATGCAGTGCATGACTTATGCACGTTATATTGATGGAGACATATAAATCCACTTACAGCTATAAGTGCAAAAAGTTGTAATGACGGCAAAGCACAGTTTATCATTCAGGTCAGAGGCCTTGGAAATGAACCCTAAATAATGTAGATTATAGAAAGACCGCAGCAAGTCTGGTTTAAATATAATCGACGCAGAAGAGCAGCTGATAAAAGAAGCTACATTGGTGCAAATGTAATGGCTAGGGAAAAGCTTTAAATGACTGTGGGAATGTTGCCCTCCATATGTTGTTGATGAGCTTCATCATAACCATTCTGCATACCATAGATGTGGTAGTTATTTTGACAGTGCCAGTGATGCCTTGGATATGATGGACAGTGATTCTTTGTGTATACTTCTGTAGATGTGACTGTTAAGTTAGATGAATTTTATTTTGTTTGTCCATTAAATAGCGATTTACATGATTTAGTTGAAACTAAATGGACCTAAAAGACTGAAGTGTCATTCAATCAAAAATAAGCAAAATCTGAACATGAAAGGACAACTACACCTGAACATAACATGAGCTTCTGTACAGTGTAAATCCATACATTTTTGTGTGGAATTTATTTTCGCGAATACCTGAAAATTTAATTTTTTTGCGAAAGTGGTTACAAAACAAAATCAAAATATTGATTTCACATCATAAGAATTGTTCTGATATCATAGTGCAATCTTCTTTTCATGCAAGTACTGCATTCATTCAAAGAAAAAAAAAACATTTAGTTAGAAACAGATATGATGTTAGTTCGCCCCTCTCAGCCTCTTGAGGAAAATTCAGCGGTTTATATAGAGGGGTTCTTCATGCTTTATAAGGAACATCATCAAATACTTCAAATGAAATGATGCATATTATAAGCAAGATTTGGTAATGTTTTTTTGAAGGACATGATCTCCCAGGTTGTGTCATACTTTATCATCTGGCAATGCAGAGCTGCTGCTCATCATGCACTTTAGTCTAAAAAACACTGCCGATAGAACATGGAATGCTAAACCCCACATACAATAATACAAAGTGAAACGGCTATGGCATGCAGAAAACAAAGAACATTTTTATCCAATCCTAGTATCTATAAGTAGTGATATCTTAATCTGCACTAAAAGATTAATTGTACTCTTACTGATCATGGTACAGTAGGTGGACTAATTCGGGCAAACATGTAGGTACAACTGTCTTCCCAAAACGCGAACATTAATTCCTACGAACTTAAAAAAAGGAATTACAGTAGATACATTTCATTGAAAATTGAATGGATTTGATGAGTACAATTCAATCAGCTTCCTATCGCTACACACATGGTGTTATTTATTGCTACATGTTGTGTTCTACATTTGGGATAATGGCGATGGTTTTGAGCGGAGGTGGTGGCCACAGGTGACATATTTGTCCACTGATCATTGTCACTGCGTGCGGCAAGTATTGCTGCATCTGTGGAATAGGAAGGTTTCCGATTTGTTCCCAAGTCGGTCCTTCTCACGCTGGCAATTGTTCAATGCCACCACGAGAAGTTATTAAATACCCCCATAATCTGCCTGGGGCACTTGACTGGGGAGACGAGAATAGAAACTCGCGGGCAGGAATGGGGGTGGAATTGTGTACTCCGGGATCTAAGCCACCACAGACGATACTAGAGTAATTCACTGTGCTGGTTTATGTGACAATCCAGAAGTCCTAGACAAATAGGCAAACTGGCTAGCTCTGCAAATCACAAATGGCACTGCAGACAAAAAATAGTCTTTTTTGTACTTGGAGCAATTAATTCTTCTAGCTGTGGCCCATATAAGACAAATGAAAGCTTCCGGGCGTTCAGACCATAAGGGGCAAACGCTAATATGAGAATGCCATTGGAGGGAGCTAAGAATCGCTTGTTGACATACAAAAAGCAGACACTATGTTTAAGACTGAATTTGACTGACACTATTGATAAAGGCCATCACCATTAGGATCCAAAGCACGTTCATGAAGAAAATCAAATTGCATCAGTGTAGGCTGCCACAGAGGTTCAGGTTTATATACAATCCTTCTGGAGTGATTTAGGTCTGATTCTTGTTTTCTGACCATTTGCTTTATTGGTATCATTGGCATGTTCCAGGGACTATTAAATAGAAGGAAAAATAAAACAAAGATCGTATTTGTAGTGCGAACTGAGAATTAACATTGTCATTGAATTTTTTAAGTCGACGTTTGTTCAAGTTATTTTAAGGAGGATATGCTTGACACGGAATGACCACAAGGACTCGGCCAAATAGCAGTAATGTATTAGTAGCTCCTGGCACATGTGTTAGCAAGAATATGGAGTCGTCCATCGATCACCAGCACAGAGATTGCAGCAGGTTGTTTTCAACTGTCCCTTGATTTCTGGAAAGGTTAACGGATCTGTGCGGAGAGGATTAGAAGTGACCGGTGGTCTCTCAGGGAGTGGGACAGTAATTCTTGTAAGGACAAAACAGAGGACATGGAGGGAGAGTCACAACATGCATCTGTCATCACAGGCCGTAGATCATGGGCTTCACTTAATGGACAATGAAGGAAAAATGTTTGCCTCACATTATCTCCAAGTCTTCAGTTGGTATTTAGCAAGCTTTATTGGATGATTCCATTACTGTCACTAAGGCTAAATTGGCATGGTCCTGGAAGGCATGTCTGTGTATATACACACATACAGACAGGCAGTGGATGTCTATCCATCAGCACTTTCTGACCAAATGGACATTTTATAACCGAGACAGGGAGTGAGAGAGAGAGAGAGAGGGGGAGAAAGAGGGAGGTTTGTTGAGGAGGGATTAAGGAAGGAAGCACTGTCGCTGGACTCCCCGTCAAAGACGCTAGTTGGAGAATGGGAGTGAGAGCTTGCGGAGGAGTACAGACGGAGGAGGGAGGAAGGTGGTGAAGGGACTCTGCGAGATGCACTGTTTCTCTCCTGTCACTGGACATGTGACAACTTGGCACCTGGTAGTGCAAGCAGAGCAAGCAGTCTGATATTGCATTAGATGTCATCAGTAGCTAGCTGCTGCTGACGACGGTGCCAGTGGGTGGGAGAGACGCCAGGGCACATCACGTGGCGTGGAAGGAACAGCAAACGGTCAGCCCCGAGGATATAAATTACCATGATCTGAAATCGTCCCACCCATACCGTGCTTCTTTTCAGTGATGCATTGGGATCGTGACAGTTATTCCATTCAGCTCACAGGAGGGAGCCTCTGCAGGAGAACAATCACAAACTGTGTATATGTCATTTCTTTTTTGTTTCACTTCATACAGAGATGCAAATGTGTGCATGTTGACAGAATAACAGCTAGAGGACAACACCACTGAGAAGAATGGGGCTTGACATTTAGCTCACTTTGTTGACAGGCAGACATGAAAATGACACAGATGTGAATAGCCTTTTCTGTCATATTTACTGGCATTGGACTTCTGGTATAATCTGTGGTATTTGACATGGTAAACGTAAAATGCCACGGCTTGTGTTTAACATGGAAGCTATCCATGGGGTAGCCGTAAGGGTAATCCTCTCTACTGGAGGTCAGTTTTGAGGTCAAGCAACGTGAAAACAGGAGCCACAATCATGTTTTTCCGGGGAAGTCTGTCAAAGACGTTGCTGAACAGAAGCCTTCTGCGACTGCTTGTTGAAATCACATGTCGAGGTGAGACTTGCATATAATGATGCCATTAAGTTGGTCTTGTGATTTGACTGATTTATATCGTGAAGGCATTGACTAATACCAGTGCCTTTTAACTTCGAATTCTAGGGTATAAGAGAAAAGTAAAACTACCGTATGTGCAAATTGCACAACAAAGTGAACCAGAAGTTGAATATTAATTGAAATGCTAAAATTTGAGAGGTGTGAATGATAAGTTCATATTTCTTTTGACTTGGAGACCAGTGGGTGACACTGTAAGTGTTCTTACTTATAATGATTCTTCCATAAAGTAATTTGCTTGCTATTTGGTATTTGCTAAAACCATTCATATTATTGCACATGGTCATCATTATGATTTGCAAAATTAGAGAAGCTAGCATTTGGATTTCGGAGACAAGTGCAACCATACAATGAAAATTTACCTCATACAGATCTGGAATGTGCTACAGTAGTCCCCCCCCCTCCCCCCTCTAACAGGGATACCCCTTCAGTCAAACAGTTCTGTCCTGAGCGGAGAGGTGCCCTAAAAAGTTGCCTTGCATGCCTTTTCAGTACCTACTTCCCACAATTTGTGTCCTTTGTATAAAGGTGTCCTCTCTAGAGAATGTCCTTTAAGACAGGACTGCTGTGTATACTTGAAAAAAGAAGGGGCTTCCTTACCTGTGTGCATGATATATCTAGATAGGGTATATGTATCAATGCTGCCTTCATGTGTCTGTGATGTTTGATGAAATGTATACCATTGATACCACCATTACTTCAAGCCTTGCATTTGTGTGAAAAGAAACAGACTTTCTCTTCTTCATTCCAGTGAAAAACTTTTGACAAAAAGCAACCTAAGCTAGATAATCACTTTCTAATAGTTAAAATATTACTAGTATTACTAGTGGCTTATATAAGCATGTGGTACATGGTCAACATACGTTAAACTTATTAATACACACCTTTGCTGAATGGGAGAGACAGTGAACAGAAGAGTTTCATCTTGGCATCATCTGAATATAGAACGATGTTGTAATCAGTCTTCGAGTCAACTTACATGGTTTACTCCATCTATTGACACTTGAAACAGCCTCTTTTAATTTTCAGAAGAGTGTGAAAATGCACATCTCATATACATGTATGGCAAAAAAGTAAGTTGCTGGCACCAAAGGATGATTCAAGGTATCGGGTTGTGTGCTAATCATGCTAATGGAACTTCTTTTTTCACAAAGCATATTGTCACAGCAATAAGGACTCGTATATGTTATTACTCACATACAGGTACCAGATTGGTATGAATAAGGAAAAATTAGGTGAAAATTTTATGGTGACATTGAATAGGACTAATGTGATAATATTGAGGTGTAATCAGCAGCCAAATTTTGGATCAAGAGATCGACAGTTTTGTTATCGATGCATCGCTAAAAACCCATTTGCAGAAAAAAAGCCCAATTTCCCTGTTATTACTCGTCGGCAAATGGTAGTTTTTCTCAATTTTATCTGTATGCTTATTGATTTTTGACAGTAAAATATACCAAGGTTACTGTTACCAATATCAGGCAATGCCCATTGCGCTGCTCATAACAAATAATCTTTATTGTCTTATGGAGGTACTCCGGAATGCATACCGGTATGTAATAATATTCATAGTGGGCCAGTATCTCTCAAGGATCAAGGTATTGTGGCATTACTGGAATATATTATAGTCCCTTTCTAATTTGGCCACCCTATTTGCCAAGAAATCATGGCCGTAAGCACAATAAGAGAGATGACCTTTTGTGAGAGGGAGAACTAAGTGCAATTAAGCAACAAAGATTTTGGACACATTCGAGAGTGCGGCCTATGTTCAGGGTGACAATGACCACTGTTCACTGCATAGGCTGTCAATAAAATAAAAACAATATGATTCATATATGGTAGATCTTTTTAAAATAAAGGGTGATCTTAAAATAAACATGTGTTAATCAATTATACACAAATCAATATGGGAGCTGCATAAATAATATCCCCTTTCAGATTCATGACAGTGTATTAAATTGTATTAGTAAGTATATAGGAGCTGTGTTGCTTCTATGTATCACCATCAGATCACAGTCACAATCCAAGTTTTATTCAAGGTATATAAATGTGACTTGTCAGTCCAAGGCTATGGTATCAGTGAGCATTTCCTTGATCAGTGAGGTTATAGCTTCTTTGATGACTCCACCCACTATAGGTGAATTAATTTGTTGCCACCTGTGACAGCGACAGATGAGTTGCCTCTTTAGATGTAGGAGGTGCATCACAGAGCTCTAGGCAGTATACGCCACTCCCTTTTCTGTCTGTCCCCATTGCACTTTATGCATTTTCCTCTGGTCTGAAATTCCTGGTCCAGTGCTGTTGATTGACACATGTCTACAGTGTTCAGCGACCCCGCCATATATCACGGTGTGGTCTCCATGACGGCGGCCTTCCAGGACGAAGCTTGAACTCGCAGCTTCTGCATCTCCGCCATCATGCAACAGATGCCACAGGCTCACAAACGGGGAGTCTGGCCGTAAAATACAGCCAAACTCGCATCTCTTGTTCCCCCTCTTTAAGGACATGCATAAGGCATGCCAGGCATAGCATTTGGCCTTTTTTTTCTTAGGAAGCAGGTAAAGATGGTCAGCCTAATTAAGTGAGCCACCTGCCCTGGTGTCATATGGAGCAGCTCCTACTGTCACTGGATGCTGCTAAGGTTCAGGTCGGGCTGCAGACAGTGAGAGCCACATCAGGAGGAACCTGACAAGGTCAAGCACGAAAGTTCAAGACTAAAATGCAGTGTCACATAGTGACCTACGATGGAACCAGATCTCTACATACCTTGCTCTAATAAAAATCATATGTAGTGATTGTTATTTTGAATCAATCTTGTAATCTTCCCCCTCCCCTCCTGCTTTTGCTAATTGGCATTCTTATCATGCTTGTTTGCTGCATCACATACCAGAGAACCATTATGTAATTCTCTTGACACCCATTTTCATGTATTCCTCTTCCTATTTAAGCATACATGTACCTCAAGCAGCATCTGTTCTTGAATTACTACAAAGATAAAGTAAAACATTAAAATACTGACAGCCAGGCTACCCTAAATTCCCGATCTTGCGAACCCTGAAAGCTTAATAATTACACATTCTTCATTGAAGCCCACCTCGATTATTCTATCTGAGTGTGATGTGATTCTATGCATTGAATAATACAAGCAACAAACCTACTCTAAATCCAGAAAACAAGATACCAACCGATATTATTGCATTCTTAGTTTATAATGATGATACAATAATATATATAGGTAATCATGTATGCTAATATACTCGATTCACCCATAATGTGAAACTTTTAGAGTTGAAAAGCTTCATAATGTTATATTGTTTAATGGTTAAAAAATGCCACAGGAAATGAATGTTATGGGAAGGCAAGTTATTAGAATATGATAATGAAAATGTCCAGATAAATGTATGATATGTGAAGCAGAAGGTAGTAGCAGTAGTACATACTATCATAGTGGAAAGTTTTGTCACGGAGACATGTGCCTTCATGTCCATACGCAGACGAAGCAGGCCTCGCACATACCACAAGCAAGTTCGTATGTGGCTAGTGGTATCTTAATAAGCATACATAGACACTAACCACGCTGTCACTTTGGTGGCAGTGGCGCTCTTGTGTGTGTGTGTGTGTGGGGGGGGGGGGGAGTCAGGAACGGCCACATATGTCCAACCGGATGACCACAGGTAATTGATAGGCTTTTCATAACCATCTTCTAACTTGACACGTCACATGAGTCCATCACATGACCAGATTGTAAGCAAACTATGCTGCTATGGCAATGCGCAGCACTTTTGGTCCGTGCGACCAATAGTTGGCCTTTGCCAAGCAGTATGGCAAAAAAATAGACGCGAGTGAAAAGTGGACCTACCTACTTGAGGGGAATTACTGACCAATTCCTACACATAGTGATAGTTGGTCCCAGTCGGTTATGCCATCAAGCCAGGGGTATGGAGAGTGTTACATATCACATCCATCCCAAGTGCTATGCTGTAGATCACATGCTGGACTCGCTTAAGAGAGATGAGAAATGCAGTAAACTCCGTAACAATACTGCCAGTAGATGCTGGACACAAGGATTGGCCAAATCGAAGGATGCCCTGTTGAAAATCTGAATATCGGTCTTTGAATGTGGCACAGGTAATTAATTAAAAAAGGCATGAACAAACTGGAAAATCAACTGCTAGAAATAAAAAAAGGACCAGTGTAGTGGAAATGTTTTTGTTTTTTTTTTTTTTTTTTGAGTGGATAACCCAAATTTGATGCATCTGAGGATTACTGCGCATACTATGATATGCTACAAACAGATCAATATTGACATTGAAGACAGTGGTTTGTTGCATAGTATCAAAGGGATTTAGCTTTAACCAAGTGACATTCGCAGCATCCATGGGCAATGTCAATCCAGGTTTACGTTGAACAGTCTCGACGAAGGAGCTCAGCTGAGAGATGGCCGGCGCAGTCTCTGTCTGTACGACGTCAGACAGCATATGCGATCCATGACCGCACCGTGCCTCGAGATTCTAGTCGCAAGCAATACAGGAGAATCCAGTCCAGTTTGATTTGGTGTCAGGATCAGAACCACAGTTACCTATGTAAGTTTTAACTAGAATGCTCTGAACTTGAAAATGTACAGTTCAACCTCATTTGTTCTGGGTTAATAATGCTGTTATTCCAAAATTATTCAACTATTAATGATACTAGTACTAAATATATATGCAGATAATTCTCAGATGTGGATATTCGACTTCAATCACTATATTAGTTAAGTTCATGAATGAAAATGTACTTTGATAAGTACTTTCCATAACTTTAAACTTCCCAGCATATTGACTATTGGACACTAATATGTAATAAGCTTTAAAATGGCTATTTTAATTTATTAATGTACCAATGTCAAAAGTTTTCATCAAAAATGTACGTGTACTATGCAGGTTTGTTAAGGTAACCAATTAATTATATTAATTTACCATTTGATCTTCTTAGATAACATGTTCGAGAATGCTATTAGGCAATTAATGTTGTTAAAATATATCGGGTCCAGTTCCTACCCCCCTCCCCCCATCTTAAAAATGTAAAGATAATGGTTCCAAAATTCTTTACTGACCCTAAGTTTAATTTCCAGAGTTAATAATGTTAGATTCATAGTTATAATAACCCCCTTATATCTGCTCCACATATCTCAAATGTATCAGATATGTGGGGCAGATATACCAGGGGGTTATTATAACTATGAATCAGACATAACAATGTCTCTCCCTCCACCCCACCCCCTACCCCCCTGCACTCGTGTACCAGTAGTCATACCAACAAATTAGCTGCCAATATCATATTGTACTCATGTACAATTATGATATAAACCTTTCAATTATTTAGTGCATTTCAGTTGATGATACCTGACTGAATGCACTTCTTGTTGGCTAGAAACTTACAGAATGCATGGATGGCTGACAAAAACAATCTTATGTTTAATTAATAATATTGTCTATGTGGGATTACATGTATTACATAATAAAAGGACTGAGGTTTTTTAACCTGCCACTGACCAAGGGACGGAAACAATGTCTCCCCCCTCCACCCCACCCCCTACCCCCCTGCATATTGCAAATGGTTGATGCGGTAGCTCAAACTTCCTGTGACGAAAATAATATGCATAGGGTTCCTGATAAGGCTTGCTGTTTGTGGAAGGCTGTCTATTACATGCAGCCCACCCCCACAATAACATCCGGTAGCAAACTTCCGTAGGTGCACAGGATGACCTCCGCAGGCCATAGCTGAGACCTGACTGTCGCACGAAAACTTTCCTTGTACTCCATGCCGCCACTTCCCTGCATCTCTTGACGTCCGCAAATACACCACCCACTGTAAGGTATAAAATGAACATTCTGATACAAACTGTCTGCATTACATTGATCGGTGCTAGTACATGTTCCGAAACTGCAATTTAGCACAAACCTCACCACATGCTCACCATTGCGCCTGCTTAATTAGGTAAGGGTATATAACCAGTATCAAGATGTCCTTCTATACTACAAGATGTCCTTGTATACTACTTGTGCTGCACAAAGCAAGTCCTAGATGCATCCAGCCTGAGTCTTCTGTGTAATGAAGATGTTTTCTCTAGCCAGAAGTTGTATACATGTACGTAAAAATATACATTAATAAGTATGTCTAAACTTTATTTTCTATAAAAATTAGCTATTAAATGTGCAATAGATCTTAATTGTTTGGGTTCAATGGGTAATGAAAGTGATGCTGGCTAGCATAACATTTTAATTGCAAAATGTAGCCAGTACTGCAGAAGCGATATTATCATACGTAATTCATTAACACTTGGTTTGCACTATAGACATTAGAAAACACATACTCTGGGTAATGTAAAATGTTTTAGTGCAGTTGCTAATGAAAAAATATCATCATCATCATACATAATCAAACTTACCATATATACATGATATATGATACCTCTTTTTTACATCCTTAGTAATGTGCAATCTACATCATGTACATTAGCCCTTAAAATGCCCCTGTGCCGGTACACATATCTGAACATGCATGTATATTTTGTTGGATTATAGTCCGGTCTAATATGTGCAGGGGATGTTATGATATTTATGAGGTAATGTGTGAAAGCAAATACTGACGTGAGATTTTTTTTGTGATGTATTACCGGTACTTTCCACTGATCTCTACTGGTAGTGCAAGTTTTTTTCCTCTCAATGTACACAAAATTTATATACTAGTATACTGGGTGGCATGTTTGTTCTATGCCTGAAAAGCACAGCAACACTATTTGTGACACTGATCGAAGGTTAATTAATAATGCAACCCACGGGGGTGGTTCGCGATGCAGTTCTCAACATAGGATACGGCTACTGCCTGGTGTATTGTTTCCATGGTGACAATGGCATTGAACAAGGCAACAACACCAGTTGTATAACAAGTCTGGGGCCAGTTTCTGCAAAAGTCTTAAGTCTAGAAACAAACTTAAGTTCACTAATAAATTTGGCAACTATTTGTCTTTTGCATGCTTAAGATCACTAGATGACTTAAGATTTTTTTTAGACTAGTTATCATTATCACTGGACAGTGGGAAAAATGTCAGTAAATGCTTCAAATATGAATTTCTTATCTTTAACTGCACATGTGAAAAAAGAGCTCGCGAAAATAACTGTGGTCATTTACCATGTTTGCTATAGTTAGAAATCTTACAAGGCATATTTATCTGGTATAAAGGTGTAGTCAGGACAACTCTAAACCCCTGCCATCACACAATGGGTTCATTGTTGGATCACTGTTTAAAATATGGCTGATTTTTTAACTGAGGTTTTAAGTGACCATGTGCCTAAACTGGTATGGTGCAGTTTGTATGGACACTTGGGCATTGATTGTAGGATTGCCTCAAATCCAATGAATTCAACTGGCTCGTGTTCAAAATTATTTCATCCGGATTTCTAAACTGTAAAAATGTTTCCTGTAATTTGATCAGCCAGAAAAAAAACTGGAAGATTCCTGAATGAGTATCATCCCTGTAAAGCCATGATGTGTTATTAGATGGGTAGTGGGGTAATAGCTGTTATAAAAGCCAATGCAGATTGTTCCACTGTGACGTAACATGGCTCTATTTGCTCCATAGATATGTGCCTGTCTTGTCTGCTTGGTCTCTCTGCTGGGAGGTTAAAAGCTTTGCACGGTATGTCTCAAAATCAGCCACGCTTCCATCCCCTAACTGCCCATCTAAATCACCGTGTGTCACTGCCGCTTTTCACGAGTCCCTTGGTACCCGCTATTCAGGTCACCTGACCCTACATAGCCCTGTAAAATTGATCCTTGAATCCATTTATAGCAACTCTAAATCTTCTTCTTTTTGTTGCCATGGGGCTTCAAGTCATATTGTGGAAGTGAATGGCACACAAGCTTCTTGCGGAGGTTGCATGGTTGAATCTGCTCTGCTTACCGATTGCCTAATTAGAGCTGACGACACCAGGCAGAGGTGGCGCGTGCTACCACTTTGGGTTGCTTGAAGTCACCAGTCATTAGATATTATTGCCCTTAAGGCCACACCAATTTAATTTCTTGTTTTACGGATCAGTGGGGCCAAAATATTGGACCGGAGGTAGGAGGAAAAAAAGAAAAAGAAAAAGAATTTTTTCTTGAAGAAACC
>JAAUYG010175713.1_pt1 | contig 14074 bp, 13 predicted proteins | sample 7278091 | NCBI WGS metagenome assembly JAAUYG01 (sample SAMN14350201, study PRJNA611818) | marine sediment metagenome | isolation source: surface marine sediment (0.6m) | place: French Polynesia: Moorea | collected 2018-08
AAGCCGTTCAACGTTGCAAACGAGCAGGAATTCGCCCCGTGATGATTACTGGCGATCATCCTCTCACCGCTATGGCGATCGCTACTAAATTAGATCTTGCGACACACAGCGCTCGCTCTCTGACAGGACAAGAATTAGAAGTTATGTCCACAGAAGAACTAGAACGAGTAGTGGAAGAGGTCAGCGTTTACGCTCGTGTTGCCCCCGAACATAAGTTACGCATTGTCAAGGCATTACAAAAACGCGGTGAATTTGTGGGAATGACGGGGGATGGAGTTAACGATGCCCCAGCACTCAAACAAGCAGATATCGGTATTGCAATGGGTCTGGAGGGAACAGATGTCAGTAAAGAAGCCAGCGATATGATTTTGCTAGATGACAACTTTGCCACCATTGTGGCTGCGACAGAAGAAGGCAGGGTAGTTTACGATAACATCCGTCGCTTTATCAAATACATCCTCGGTAGTAATATCGGCGAAGTGTTAACCATCGCTGCTGCACCTTTAATTGGTTTAGGTGGTGTTCCTCTATCTCCCTTACAAATTCTCTGGATGAATTTAGTGACAGATGGTTTGCCCGCCTTAGCCTTAGCATTAGAACCCGCCGAACCCAATGTGATGTACCGTCCGCCCCATAGTCCGAGAGAAAGTATTTTTGCCCGTGGTTTGGGGCTATATATGGTCAGAATCGGTATTATATTCGCTCTGTTGACTATTTGCTTGATGGTTTGGTCTTATAACTATGACAGTCTCGACGGCAATCCAGATCGTTGGAAAACGATGGTGTTTACTACCCTTTGTCTGGCACAAATGGGTCATGCTTTGGCAGTTCGCTCCGATACTAGACTAACTATAGAGATGAATCCGTTTTCCAATCCTTATGTATTGGGTGCTATTACTCTGACTACAGTATTGCAATTACTACTTATTTATGTTGCTCCTTTGCGTAATTTCTTTGGTACTCATTTACTCAGTCTGACCGAATTATCAATTTGTCTGGGATTCAGTATGCTGATGTTTGTCTGGATAGAATTAGAAAAGTTATTTTATCGTTGGTTTCAAAAGCGAAGAGTTATTAATCGAGCAACTTTATCTTAAAATCGCGCTAATCGAGTCAGAAAGAATTAATGTTTATAACCCTAGTCAAAAACCTTAATAGTTGGGTAGTTAGTTTATGTCAATTATTAGCCCTATTTGTTATTGTCACCGGAATAATTAAAGCACTAATTATCTACTGCAAGCACATTTTTTCTAATTCCCGTTCGGCGATCGCTTTTCAAGCAAGTCGCTTAGAGTTGGGTTATGCTTTTTCTTTAGGATTAAGCTTTTTGGTGGGAGGAAGTATTTTAAAAACTACGATCGCACCAACCTGGAATGATATCGGTCAATTAACCGCAATTATTGCCCTACGAACAGTCTTAAACTATCTCTTGTTACAAGCAATTGACAAGAGTGGTAACGATTCCAAGGAACAATCATTATTGTCAGAAGAACAGTCAACAATCTCTTTAAAATTGAAGCATTAAAAACATTAAGATTACTCAACAAGGTACTGAGAAGGGATTTTCTCTGCTCGATTTGTATGCACTAGGGCTTGATAAACAAAAGCGGCAGCCTCAGCACGAGTAGCACTTCGAGCGGGATTGAGCAACTGGCGATCGCGATGGTTAACTACTAGACCTGCTTCTGTAGCAGCAGCCATTGCTTCCCGTATATCTCGGTCAATCCGATCTGCATCCTTGTAGATTATTAAAACCTCTTCTGGCGATGATTTGGTCTTGAGATTTAATCCCCGAACCAATACAGCTAGTGCCTGGGCTCTAGACATTGTTTGATGGGGTCGAAATGTTCGATCGGAATATCCCTGCCAAAATCCGCCTGCCGTGGTACTGGCGATCGCCGAAGCTCCCCAGAAATCAGACGACACATCTTTAAATTTTAGCTCTGTCTGCGGTACAGACTTGTCACCAAAAGCTGCATATAACATTGCTGCAAACTCAGCACGAGTCACAGGCTGCTCTGGTCGAAATTCATCGTTGGGATAGTCAGCGATCGCCTTATGCTGAACAAGACCATCAACATCGAGACCGTTAATAAATAGACTTGTCCGAAAATTAAATTTGTGGGAAAAAAGAAGGAAAAATACCAAAGATATAACGATTATTAATGACCAACCCGTTAGAACACATTCGCAAACATCCCAAACTAGCCAAGCAAATTATCGGTCTGACCTTACCTCAGGCGCGAACAACTAATTAAGCAGGCGATTGCGCTCCGCGCACCAGCAAAGCTGATCGCTCTTGATAATCAATTAAAAAAAGAAAGGGAAAAAGATAAAATTAGAGTCAATCGAAAAGGAGCAGGTCGCCAGAAAAATCTATCGCCAGAGGAACAAGTATATCTGGGGCTATTTTATTTAAGACAGATGCCAATTTTTGAAGTACTAGCAATGATGTTTGAAGTGAGTCGAACAACGGAATCGCGATATCTTTCATTATTGGTTGCCAATTTTGCGAGATTTACTCCCCTGTAGTCTCTTAGAGGAGTGGCAAAATGCAATTCAAAATGATGAATTTGTGCAACAATTATTGACGAGCTATGAGTTATTAGTAGATAGTGCAGAACATCAAAGGGAAAGACCCAAGGAATATCAAGAGCAGAAAAAATTCTTCTCGGGGAAGAAGCAAAAACATACTTTTAAAACAGGGCTATTTCATGCTAAATGGTAAGATTATCGTGCTAAATTAAAAACACGCTCATTGAATATGGCTGAAATCGCTCTCGTTAGCGTATTTGCTGGCTTACCAGACCGCAGAAGAAAACAAGGAAGAAGACATTCGCTACCATTATGTCTAGCTTTGTTCACTCTAGCTGTGGCGGCAGGAAACCAGGGATTTCTGGCAATAGGTGATTGGTTGAAATCATACAAACAACAGTTGAAAGAGTTGTTTGAGGTGGATATCCTTCCGTACTACAGCACCATTCGGCGTGCACTGCTATCTCTTGACTATAAAGAGTATTCAGCCAGGCTCGCTCAATTCTTTGAAATTGAGCCAATTTCAGGCGAAACACTAGCCCTCGACGGTAAAGTGTTAAGGGGTTCTTATCTACTGGAAACTGATAATCCTCATTCTCAACCTCATAAAGCGATAACTAAGCGTGAGTGCTTATTTAGTAGAAAGAGGGCTAATTTTACAACCGCTGTGTTGTCAAAGATAAGAGCAATGAAATCACAGCCATTCCTGAATTTATTAAAGCTTTAGCGCTCAAAGGAGTTGTTTTCGCCTTTGATTCAATGAATACTCCAAAAAAACCATTAACGCAATTCCTTGATAGTGGTAATCATTACCTAGCAGCAGTGAAAGGAAACCAACCTACTTTATATCAAGCCATTCAAGAGGAATTTACTCAGTCACGAAACTGATTATCAAGTTAACAAAGGGCATGGTCGCCTCGAAAAAAGAAAAGTCAGTATCTGTAAAGCTAAGAAGAATTATCCAGATTGGATAGGTTTAAAGACCATTATTCGCGTAGAGTGTGAAAGACAAACCTCACGTAAAATAGAAAATAGCATTAGATATTATATTAGCAGTATCACTGAGTCAGCCATTGAATTTGCCCAAAGAATTCGTGGATACTGGGGAGTAGAAAATAAAGTTCATTACGTTAGAGATGTTACTCAAGGTGAAGATAAGTCTCGAATTCGGACCTTACCTTTACCTCAAATTATGGCAATAGCTAGAAATTTAGCTGTAAATTTATATCGAAATTCAGGGTTTAATAATATGGCTCAAGCACAGCGAAAATGTAGATTTGGACTAGAGCAGATTTTGGCACTTTTTAGAATGAAATAGCCCTGCTAAAAATACGAGTAGCACTAGCAGGAAAAAACCTGTTTTGAGACCTTTACCTGTAGCCTTACTAGAATCAGTTTTTCGGCTCTCATTTGTTTGATGAAACCGATTTTTATTGACACTATTTTGATTAACCATTGAGTTTTAAACATCTCCCGAGCGCACTTTGAGCCCAAGAACTGGTCTGGCTGGATAGCAAAGAGTTTTATCTACTTCTTGAGAACATCCAACCCTTTTACAGTCGAAAATTTTAATAGCGCTCGTTATTGGCAGTAATTTTATAGCAGTAATCAATAATATAAAGATATACTTTTGCTACATTTTAAAACCACAGTAGAATCTTGAGAAAATTGTGAGCTAATAAAAATTTTTTGAAGTTAGTAATTATTGAAAGTCTTCGAGCCTTTATCCTCACAAATTCTTCATTTTTTTTCTCTAACATTGTATTAATCAGAAGTTAACGATCGATTATGTTTCTGAGGATGTAGTTTAAATTTAACCAACAAAATAAGCTAGCTTCCCTAAAGCTAGCTTATAGACTTGCATGAGGCAACCCATAACTGCCAACATGGAGATCGAATCATGAAATGTTTTCAATTGTCTAAAATTTTGGGAGTCAGCATTCTCACTCTAAGTTTGACTGTGTTGCCTTCAAGTGTACCTACTGTGGCTCAGAATCCCAATGAATCTCCGACCAACTCATCAGAATCTAGCCAACAGAATTTTGATGAGGCGCAGCAGCAGTTTCAAAGAGCAGCACAAGAAGCGCGCAAAGGAATTGAAGCAACAGGGCAAGCGGTACAACAAGAGATTGATAAGGCGGTAAAAGAAGCAGAACAAAAAATCTCCTCAGAAGCCAATTGGGGCTGGCTCGGTTTGCTTGGTTTATTGGGCTTGTTTGGTTTAGCTGGCAGGGGCAAGAGTCATGAGAGAACAGTGCCACACCAGGGAGAAGTTAAACAGGGAGGTAGTATTGTCAAAAATAAAAATAGAATGAAAAACTCTTTAGAAAACTAAATTAGAAGCAGGAATAATGTCATGTTCGATCCTTAGCCACTGCGTGGTGCGCGATCGCTCTCGCCAATACCCTTTCAAGCGAGTCGATTAGAGTTGGGTAATTCTTTTTCCTTGGAACATAGCTTCCTGGTGGGAAGTACCATTTTAAAGACTGCGATCGCACCTACCTGGAACAATTGGTCAATTTTCCCTTGATTTCGATGGAGATGTTTAATGATGACCAGACGTTATGATACGGCTCTCCGCCCTCACTTACTGAAACGTCTCGAAGAAATTGACGAGGCTGACATCCTGATAGGCATTCCCTGTTACAATAGCGAGGAAACCATCGTTCATGTTATCCAGATGGTATCCAATGGGCTTTATAAGCACTACCGTGACAGCCGTGCAGTAATTTTAATTGCCGATGGTGGTTCTACCGACGACACGCGAGACCGAGCGGCTGAGTTTCAGCTCAAGCCATGGCAGGAAGAAATCATCACTATATATCGCGGCGTTGGCGGCAAGGGTTCGGCCTTGCGAGCCCTCTTTGAGTCGGCCTATTGGCTTAAGGTGCGTGCCTGTGCCTGTGTGGACTCGGATCTCCGCAGCATTAATCCGGACTGGGTGAAATATCTGCTCGAACCTGTACTGGAGAAAGATTACGAGTTCGTGGCTCCCGTTTACTCGCGCTACAAGTACGATGGAACCATTACCAACAACATCGTCTACAATCTTGTCCGTGCCCTCTACGGCAAGCGCATTCGGCAGCCTATTGGTGGTGATTTTGCCTTCTCGCGACGCCTTGCCCGTCACTATCTGGAGCAAGATGTGTGGGAGACGGATATCGCTAGGTACGGCATCGACATTTGGATGACGCTTAATGCAATTGTAGAAAAGACAAGGATCTGCCAAGCCAACCTCGGGGTGAAACTCCACGCTCCTAAAGAGCCAGCGGAATCGCTGGGTCCCATGTTTCGTCAGGTATGCGGTACGTTTTTTTCGCTGCTCGAACAGCAGACTACCTTTTGGATGCCAATCGAAGGAAGCAAACCGATTCCAACTTTCGGTCTAGAGGAAATGGTCGAACCAGAACCGCTCCAAGTCGATCGGCGGCGGATGGTTCGGGAGTTCAGAGAGGGACTGCGCTTATTTGGCGGCACCTACCGCGAACTTTTCTCTGAGGAGGTGTTCGCTGCCCTGGTGCAGGCTGGGGAACTCGAGCCAGAGGTCTTCAGGTTCCCGGTAGAAATCTGGGTCAAGCTAGTATACGAGCTCGCAGCCAAGTACCATCACCTATGGCTCCATCGGATGAAGCTTTTGACCTTGATGATCCCCCTTTACTTGGGGCGAGTGGCATCTTTCATAACCACAACTCGCAACATGGACTCCCAAGAGGCCGAGGAGGTCGTGGAGGCGCAGGCACAGAGCTTTGAAGAACACAAGCCTTACCTGCTGGAACTCTGGAAAAACGGAACCCATTCCGACCGACTTGAGGAGACGCTGGGGCATGAGGACTGATGAGAGGGAACAATCGCAGAGCAGGATATTTTCCTGCAATGGCTCAAGAATTGGAGGATGAGTTGTATGGATTTTTGGCAGAATGAGCTATTTGTCACCTTGCATGATTTCGAGCCTGGGAAGGACGTGACAGAGGATTCCCTTTTGGAGCGACTTCCTGCTGACAAGCGCACGGCAGTGATGATTCCAGCCCTCCACTCGGAGTTTCAGCGGCCAGCGATGCCTCGTATTATTGCGGAGTTGAGCCAGTGTCCATATCTTCATTCCGTGATTGTAGCTTTCCACGGCGAAACAAAGGAGCAGTATCTCGACGCTTACCGCCGTCTCTGCACCCTGCCCCAAACCGTATTACCAATGTGGTGTAATGGACCGAGGGTAATGAGGCTCTTTGAACAATTAAAGAAAGAACCGAACGGCGTTGACATCATCCATTTTCCCGATGGCAAAGGTCTGTCAGTTTGGAAGGCATTGGGAATTGCTACTTTACTGGCGGACTATATCTGCTTGCACGATGCCGATATCCTTACCTTCAACCGCACTTATCCGGCAAAACTCCTCTTTCCCCTGCTAGAAAACTACGGAATTACCTATTCCAAGGCCTATTACGCCCGCCTTTGCCGAAGGCATTTCATGGGTCGAGTCGTGCGCCTCTGGGTTTTTCCCCTGTTGTCGGCTCTCCAAGAAATGCATCCAGGCTCACGCCTGCTCCGCTTTCTGAGAGGATTTCGCTATCCTCTCAGCGGAGAATTCGCCATTACGTCTGACATGGTTATGAACCTTCAGATCCCCGCCCACTGGGGATTGGAAATGGGTCTGCTGGCAGAAGTGTACCGCAATGTAGTTCCTCAGCGGGTCAGCCAAGTCGACTTAGGCTTTTTCGATCACAAGCACCAGAAAGTTGGTAGCTCCGATAATGAGGGCTTGCGTAAAATGTGCCGTGATATTATACTCGTCTTGCTCGCTGCCCTACAGCGCGAAGAACACATTATTGTCACCTCCGAGTATTTGGCAACCCTGGAAGAGCTTTACGAGGCAACTGCCAAGCGGCTCGTGCACAGCTATGCTATCGATGCTTCATTTAACGGTCTTCCCCACGAGCGCGCAGCCGAAGAAGCATTAGTAGATCGGTTTCTGGAGGTTCTGGAAAACTTCCACAGAGAATTCGCCACCGGCTCACTAAAGCTCCTCCGCAAATCTTTGCCCAATTGGCGGCGCATTAATGCCATCGATATAACCTTCCGAAAGCAATTGCTTGAAGCAGTATACGCCGACATTGAAGAAGCCCGTCAGTCTGTGCCAATGTGAGTTCGACAGAGGCTCAATGCCCTATTCTCTCGTAAGCTGAAACCATGATTGTTAGATGTCAGCTAATATTTGAGATTTAAAGACTTGTCAAAATTGACATAAAAAAGAAACACAATAGAGAAACTTGTTGTTTATCATAAGACGCAAAGAAAATAATCAGAGTTTAGTCAGCATAATCCCATAGTTGTGCTTGAGTAAAAAAAACAAGCCAAACTAAGGAACGGGGAAACCAATTTGGGGGCTTATTTCTACAATTTTGTACCAAGTACATCTCTCAATCCTAGCCCATCAGCTAACTTTGTCGGCCTTGAGAGGAGATCGAAGAGAATGCATTTTAGATAATTGCTCTCATCAGTATCCTTGGGTTAATAACTGCTTTCTACGTTCAGTTTGCTCATATTGCTAATAGTAATCTCAATTAATTCTCTGGTTACTAGGGCAGCACAGCTAGTAGTTATAGGAGAAATAATGTCATGTTCGATCTTAGCGATAAGCCTAACGGCATAGCTTCGCAACGCGTTCAGCATAAACAAACAGGCGACATAGGCATCGTTGTCGGCTACGGAAATCGCCAAGTCAATGGTAATTATTTGACAACTATTAAAGTCCAAATCACCAGATCGACTACCACAAAAGAAATATTAGAAAGTCTGGTTAATGAGTGGTTGCTTTGTCAAGAGCAAGAAAATTAAAAGTTACTCTTGCTAAATTTCTCTACTCACTTTTATGAACTCTCAATAAAACAATATTGCTTCGTTAGCCAGTGAATTCTCCACGGCGATCGAATCTGTGTTTCAATCCCTGACTGCAAATAACTTTCTCAATAAAATTAATGATAAATATCATATTGTGTCTGGTAATTTTTCTCTATTCCTTTTTTTATTCTGGAATTCAACCAGCAAAAGCCAGACAAGTTAAACCAGAACCTCCTACTCCTACTGCGACGATTACTTGTTTTTCTGGGGGCAGAGAAATTCTGAGAAAAAAGATAATTTCAGGACCATTTGCCGATGAATATAAATTCGCCCACGAAGTCAAAGTGAAAGATGAGACAGGAGAACATAGTTTAAATTTTGCTGGAGGGTTGTGCATTATCGATCGCGGTGAGGTTGTGCCAAAAGAATTAGCCTTAACCGATAAGTTAAGCTGCTATTCAGGGGCAAATGAGATTGTAACCTTTGATGTTTATGGTAGAGAAACTACAGTAGATGAATATGTCGAAGGCAGAACTTTTTTCGCCAAAGCTACAGGCAATGATTTTGATGCCAATTCTTTACATGAATATTTAGTGTTTGGCGGTGGAGCTTGTATTGGGTCAGAAACTAGCTAAAAAATTAGGACTTATATTTATTGCTAAACATGAGAAAAGCTAAAGATCGAACCCAACTATTATCGGTCATTGGTTGGCGAGAAATGGTGTCATTGCCAGAGTTAAATATCGAGCGCGTTAAAGCCAAAATCGATACAGGAGCGCGAACGTCTGCTTTACACGCTTTTTATTGTGAGGAATTCAAACTAGAAGATAGGGCGATGATTCGCTTTGGGGTTCATCCGATCCAACACGATAGCAAACAAACTGTCATGGCTGAAGCGGAACTACTTGAATATCGTAAAGTACGTAGTTCAGGCGGACACGCCCAGACTAGACCAGTGATTATAACCACAATCAATCTGGGAAAGCATCAATGGCAAGTCGAACTGACTTTAACCAATCGTGATGTTATGGGTTTTCGGATGCTCTTAGGGAGACAGGCAGTACGAGGTCGCTTTTTGGTCGCTCCTGGTAAATCCTTTTTACAAAGCGATCGCCATTAATATCGTTAAAATTCAATTCAGCAACTTACACCAATGAAAATTGCTATTTTATCTCAGGATGCGTCTTTATACTCTAGCAGAAGATTGAAAGAAGCTGGAGAAGAAAGAGGACACGAAGTTAGGGTAATTCCCTATCTCCGTTGCTATATGAATATTACTTCCAGCCGTCCCAGCATCATGTTCAATGGTACTCCCCTGGAAAACTTTGATGCGGTCATTCCTCGCATCGGGGCATCGAGGACTTTTTACGGTACTGCGGTAGTCCGTCAGTTTGAAGTCATGGGAGTATTTAGTGCTAACGAATCTCAAGCTATTTCTCGCAGTCGCGATAAGTTGCGCTGTATGCAAATTCTGGCTAGGGAAGGAGTGGGTTTGCCCGTAACTGGTTTTGCTCACGCTACCCAAGATATTGACGGTTTGATCGAAACAGTTGGCGGTGCGCCTTTGGTTATAAAGCTGTTGGAAGGCACTCAAGGTATTGGCGTAGTGTTAGCCGAAACCTATCAGGCTGCTAAGTCAGTAATTGAAGCTTTTCGGGGTTTGGATGCCAATATTTTGGTACAGGAATATATTAAAGAAGCTGGTGGGGCGGATCTGCGTTGTTTTGTTATCGATGGCAAAGTCGTCGCTGCTATGAAACGTCAGGGTGCAAAGGGTGAATTTCGCTCCAATCTCCATCGGGGAGGTAACGCCGAATCAATCAAGCTCTCAATTGAAGAAAGAACTACGGCAATTAAAGCAGCAAAAGCGATGGGTTTAAACGTAGCAGGAGTAGATTTACTTCGTTCTAATCATGGTCCCGTGGTGATGGAAGTTAATTCCTCTCCTGGCTTAGAAGGAATTGAAAAAGCTACTGGCATTGATGTGGCAGGAAAAATTATTGAATATGTGGTGCAAAATGCCGTCAGTGCCGATGTTAGAGCAGTAGTTAATTATTAAATTTTGTTCCTTGGGCGATCGCTTATTAGGTAATAGATCGCCTAAAATTGGGATTTATTGTCCCATATTGAGACAAATTAGTTAATTTACTATCACCTATGAAGTATTTTTTTTTCTGTTATGTTTATTAACATCTGCTTTTAATATCGATTTAGCTTCAGCTAATGCCCAAACAGAATCAGAGGATAACGAAGATAATTCGATCCATAATCAACTTGCCTCTATTTCCCCCCACTCAAGCGATCGCGATTCTATTACTATTCCTCCCAGTAACATGAGCAATCTTCAAACCATAGCCGCAATTCAAGTTCGGTATGTCGATCGAGAAAATCAACCTACAACTGGAAGAACTAAACCCGATATGATTACTAGAGAATTTAAGCTGCAACCTGGAGATATCTATGATGCAGAATTAGCCCAACAGGGTTTAGAAGGACTAAATGATTTAGTAATTGTCGATCGCGCCAGTTTAAGTCTAGAACCAACAGACCAAAGCGATCGAGTAGTTATGGTAGTGACGGTTAAAGAAAGCAATCCTTTCTTTTTCGCTTTTGGCGGTACTTTACAACCCCCCACTGCTTTACAAGGTACGACTCGACCTGTAACTGTTGTTGCCATGGATAATAAAGCCAATGGGATCTCGGCGAGTTTTCGCTTTGGCGTACTCAATTTAGGGGGCAATAATCAGGCTCTTACCTTGGCCGTGGAAGGAGGAGAGCAAAGTTTTGGTTTAGATTTAGATTACCGTAAGTTTATCAAACACGATACTGGTTATCCTGTAAACTTGTTTACCCGCAGCAATGTCGAAGCAGAATTTGATGAAGGTGAAGATAATATAGATCTTCCTGGTGGTGACGATCCTTGGGTAAATCGCGTTGGCGGTGGTGTAGAGTTTTTCCGTCCCATTACTGGTGACTGGTTGGGAGCATTGGGATTAAATTATCAATTGGTATCAGTACGCGATGGTGCTTTTACCTTCGATCTTTCTCCTGTAGATGAATTGGGTAATAGATTGACTTTCAGCGACGATGGACAAGACGAATTATTGACCTTAAATTTTGTTACCGCTATAGATCGATGTAATAACAAACGTAATGCTACTCAGGGTTATCGGTTGTTATTTGAAACAGACCAATCAATTCCTGTCGGAGATGCCAATATTCTCTACAATCGTCTTGCAGCTAACTATACTCAATACCTACCCTTACCTCTGTTTGGTTTTACCGAAGGCGATCGCACTTTGGTTTTAAATATTCAAGGAGGTACGATAATTGGAGACTTACCACCATACGAAGCTTTTAGCTTGGGAGGTTCTAGTTCAGTTCGGGGTTATGGTGGCGGAGAATTAGGAACGGGACGAAGTTTTATTCAAGCTACCGCCGAATATCGTTTTCCCATCTTTGCGGTTAATGCTTTTCAAGAACGGTTAGATGTAGGTGGAACTTTATTTATCGATTATGCTTCCGATTTAGGTACGGGAGACAATGTACCTGGAAAACCTGCGATAGTGAGAGATAAGCCTGGTGATGGTTTTGGCTATGGTGTAGGGGTGCGAACTGCTACTCCGATAGGGATTGTCAAATTAGAATTCGCCCTCAACGATAATGGAGATAGTGAAGTGATTTTTAAGATTGGCGACCGCTTTTAGATAAGCTATTAGCTATGAAATCCAATAATTATGGCAACATCAAAAGATAAAGCAAATTCTATTGTAATTTTAACTCAAGAAGAACGTTCAACTCTAGAGCAACAGCACGATATTCTCCTGCTGTTAGAACAATTAGCTCAAAACGAAACTATCACCATTAAATTAATTCTCGATCGCCTTTATGACTTAGGTACAGCTAATATAATCGAGCAAAAAATTACTATTTCTCCTATTAAGGGAGCAGTAAAAGCGATCGCTAAACTATTTAAGCCTGCTTTCCGTATGGTTGCAATCTATTGGTTTAACAAAAATTGTCCCCAATTAATTACCGACTGGTTAATAGAGCAAGTAGCTTTTAATAATGCTCAAACTACTAAAGTTGAATTAGAAGCAGAAACGCAACAAATACAACAATTGCGATCGCAAGTCAGATTACTCAGTGGTATTGTAATTATTCTGGTGATGATTTTTGGCGGAAGTTTTATCTGGTTATTTCATGATTTAATAGCCAGCACAGAAACTTTAAATACTATCAACCAGAGCATTATCAAAATAGATCGAGACAAATAAGATATCTTATAGTTATCCATCTAACGGATGAGTATTGATACAAATATCTTGTACTGCTGTCAGTTCGTTATTCTCTTCTGAGACTGAAGCTTTAATATCTGTAGGTATGATTTCCTTTAAATGTTTAAAGCTAATTTTGGCTTTAAATAACCCAAACTTAAATTTTTCCATCGAATTAATATATTAACCAGCTCCCCTGTAAACCACGAGCGGATTTCCTCTACTCAACTACAGCAGCCACTTCTGTAATCACTATTGAGTTACGTTTTTGTTCTTTTGCCTTTTCTAAATTTTGTTCGGCTTGTTTAAAGATACTACGACTGTCAATAGTATCTCCTGGATTGGCGATCGCGCCACCAACCCATACTTAACGATTTTAACTATAAAAAAAGGATTATCTATGGTGCGTCGCTCCTACATTTAATTATTGGATTATTAACCGCTATTCACAAATCTTACTACATCTGGGTAATGGAACTAGCACCAAACCAACACCGAAAAGACCTGTAAGTAGACGAATATAAAAAAACATGAATTAGGTAAATAAATATGATGGAGACTAAACCCTTTTATTCTTCTGCCTTGTTTCACCGATAAATATTTAATTTATATCTATCTGACTTGAAAAATACATTTTCATTGATACTGGCGTACGTAGTTCATGATGGCTACTTAGATGAAGTGTTACGCTCTAGCTTCTCAGAAGAGGAAGTAACTATTGACCAATGATTAAATGAAAGGAGAATTTAAAAATGAGTTGGCGTAGAGTTAGACTGTTAATTTTGGCTTTCCTGGCAGCTATACTATTGGTTTTTGTAACTGACGTTGCTGTTGCAAAGGGCGAGAGTGATATCAACATTTTTAAAATGGGTACTGATGTCACAGTCCCCGAAAAACAAGTCATGACCGATGCTGTAGCTATTGGTGGTGATGTGACAATTCTTAATGAAGGGCAAGTTACCCACGATGCTGTGGCTATTGGCGGTGATGTAATTCTCAAGCCCAATGCTCGCGTTGGCGGGGATGCGGTAGCCATTGGCGGACAAATTGTTAAAGAAGAAGGGGCAATGGTCGGTGGTAGTGAAGTAGCAATATTTAGTAATGCCAAAGTATTATTCGATCGCTTTGGCTTATTTGGGACTCTTTATTTGACCAATGCCTTATTCTCGCTAGTCTCTCTAATAGTTGTCTTTGCTTTTGGGGTATTTTTGCTGTTGCTACTTCCAGGTCATATTCAAACTATTACTGCAACCATGCATCAACATCCGTTTAAGAGTGGTATGTGGGGGTTAGGTGGTATTGTGGCTATTACTCTATTTATTGCCCTGTTTGCTGGTAGCGTATTTGGCTTTTTGCTAATTCCTATTGCTAATTTAGCCTTTGCTGTCGCTGGTTTGTTAGGCGCGATTGTCACTGGACTATGGATT
>JAAUYG010117492.1_pt1 | contig 14073 bp, 12 predicted proteins | sample 7278091 | NCBI WGS metagenome assembly JAAUYG01 (sample SAMN14350201, study PRJNA611818) | marine sediment metagenome | isolation source: surface marine sediment (0.6m) | place: French Polynesia: Moorea | collected 2018-08
TAATTCTTCTCCAAATAACTCCCCAGGTTCGGGAATAATTAAACTGTCTAAACTTTGCAGTTCATCGTAAGCCCAAATCAGTCGTCTTTGCTGGGGATGAATAGGATTAACAGGGCGCAAAGATTGATAGGCTAGCCAATAAAAAGCTTGTTTATCTTGATATTTCCAATTATTAGCTATCAAGTCTTGTCCTTCATCAATTAAAACTGCATCAAATAGCTGCGGAATAGTTTTATTTTCTAGTAACTGACAACAAGCTTCTGCTAAAGCTTCGTTAGGTTTTTTGCTGGTGGTAAAGGGAACAGCAAGGGGCAAAGTACCTGTGGATTTACAAATTGTACTGTAGAAACCAGGCTGTTGTTTACTTCCCCAGGCGTGGAGAATTTTTAAATTTGATTTTTGGGGATTATAGCTTACTCGATCTTGGGTAAAATGACGTATCCACTTATCTACTTGCTGCGTAATTGAATCATATAAACTGCGAGAAAAAAAGACTAAGGCAATCTGCCAGTCTGGATATTTAACAGACATTAAAGCTGCTTTCTGACAGAGAATAACAGTCTTTCCCGAACCAGCAATTCCCCTGATTCTTTGCATTCCGTCGGGAATTTGCTTGGCGATCTTTTCCTGCTTTAGATCCAACTGATTTAAACGCGATCGCACCTGCTGAATAATCTTGCGGCGGCTTTTGATAGAACAAGGAAGACGTTTAGAAGTTGGCGTATATAAAGTCGTTCCACCTAAAACAGCTAGCAACAATTCCCATTGAGTCGGGGTTAATATTTCTCCTGCAATCACAGGAGTAGTTTTTGTAATTAATTCTGTAATTAATATTGATGAAGCAAGATGATCCTCAAATAGTATCGGCGGACAATTAGGTGACTTATTAAAACCTTTAGCTTGCCATTGATCTTGAGTAACATAAGGTAAGGCAACAATTGCTCTAGCACTAACTTTTTGTTTCAATAACGGTTCGCGATCGCTATACTCTAATAAAGCAAATAATTGATTTTCAGCCTGTTGATATGGATTACCATATTGAGTATAAAAATTCTGATATTCCCAGCGATGACCTTGAATATTAACTAACTGCTCAATCTTAATTGCTTTAACTTCAATGACAATCAGACCCTGCTTATAATCAGCAATTAAAATATCTGGTTCTTTGCGAAATTTACCTGTATGAGAAAAAATAGGATAACGCCAGTAGCCAAGACAATTACGTGCTGCAAAAGCCCTTTTAACACTATCCCAAACTAGCTTTTCTCCCGCCTCTCCCTTATTACCTAATGTTTGTGTCTCAATAAATTTAGCTAGATTATTCATCTAAGAAAATTAAGTTCATGCTTTAGAACAAAGTAGTAAGTAATAGGTTTCTAAGATGTGTAATCAATTTTATCGAGCAAAATAATTAGATCAAGACCAACAGCCGATTAAATTCTTGTACAATCTACTTACTCAAATCATCACAGTAAATTTATTTCCTCATCTCTCGTCTTTTCGCCTCACTGCTTCTAAAATTCGAGAATAATAGAAGCTCACACTAGTCATCCCTGTGCGCTTAATCTCAAAACCATTTTCTGCCAAAATAGTAATAATTTCTGCTTCTTTATGTTGATAAGCTCTAGTAGTTTTAGAAGGGCCAGGAAAAAACTCACCCACCTTTTTTAACACAAATAATAAACAAGTTTTAGGAGCAAAACTAAGAATTAAACGAGACTCTGCCAAAGATGCCAAATGAGCAATCATTTTAGCTGCATCTTCTGTAGGATAGTGGATTAAAACATCTAAACAAATAACAGTATCGTATTTACCACTCAAAGCTTCTAAATCTGATACGGTAAAAGAAACTTTACTATTATCTTCTAACGCAGCCTCCGCTTTTTCCTTGGCTTCTCCAACCATTTTTTCGGAAATATCACTAGCAGCAACAGTTGCACCCGCTTGAGCCAAAGGAATACTTAAGCTACCTACACCACATCCTGCATCACAAATGGAGATGTCTGCTAAGTTACCATCTTCTTGTAACCAGCCAACTACAGTATCAATAGTTTTCTGGTGTCCTTGACGAATTTTCTTTTGTACCTTGTTAACATCTTCTGTTTCGCCGTAGATTCTACGCCAGCGATCAAATCCTGTCTGATTAAAATAATTTTTAACAATGGCTTTATCGTTTGTTTTATCTGCTGTTTTCATAGATCGATTTGAATAGCTGTCCCGACTCAGTATTGTATCTTGCTTACCACCCCCAAAACACACTTATACCGTTTTATACCGTTTCTCTATGAATTACTTCCCCCACAAGTAAACATTCTCTTGTGGCTGTGATTCAATAAGAAGTTTCGATTATAAGATAACAACGCAGACTTAGCCGCGTTTAAATTTAGAAGTTGACCGAGAGGGGTGGCGAGGTTCCCGAGTCCTACGTCCTTCGGACGCGCTGAGTCTGCGACTTGCTTCGCAACCGCGAACGGACTTGCTCCGCAAACGCCATACCCAACAGCGTGGTTGCAGATGCTGGGGTAACCCCAGCCTGCCCCACGCTCAATCGAGGTGTTGACAATATTCGTTCGGTTATTACTAATTTTTACTACTTTCAGCTACTACAACATCGCAACTATTATGTAAATAGTTAGTTAAATTTATTAAATTTACTTTAATTATCAGAAGAGTTTAATTAGCAAAACATAACAATACACTTTTATATTCTCATAAATCGTGGTTTAATAACTCCTTAAGGAGAAGTCTGGAATAAATTAACCTACTATTCCTAAGGAGTATTAATTTACTATAATTCTTAAGGAATTATTGTTTTCATCCACACTTTTAAAAATACTCTTCAGTCTTATTTTTTGTTTGTTATTGCTTTGGCTAAACACTTACTTTCCTTACCATCAGGAGCTTAAAAATGAATTTAGAGTCTAATCAGCTATCTTTGGAACAAGAATTTACCCATAAAGTCTTTATCACTAGGGTGCAAGATTTATCCTACGAAGAAACTAAAGACTTGTTGATCAAATTTCATAAGAATATGTTGTTTAAGGATAACTTTTATCAAGAGCTATTTCATATTCAAAAGAAAAAACTTGTCAATAAAGTATTCGATAAGAATAAATAAGATCTCAAATAAGATCTCAAAATATTTTTGAAAAAATATTAAAAATCCAGGGAGTTAAATCTGGCTGGATAAATTTTGGTGAAATATTTTATAATTTACTCCGCCATATAACTCTCCAAAATAACATGAGCGATCGCAATTCCTTTATCCGTTCTGATTTAGCCCAGTTAACTGCTTATACTCCCCATCCAGGAGGAGAGAGTGCGGCTGTTGTCGATCACCTTGATACTAATGAAAGTCCTCTAGATTTGCCAGCAGAAATTAAATCTAAGCTGGCTTGGGCATATCAGCAGGAAATAGAAGCTAATCGTTATCCCGATGGTAGCCATGAACAACTCAAAGGCGCGATCGCTCAATATGTTGAGGAGTCTGCTAATCTGACCGATAATCTTACCACTGCTAACATTTCTGTGGGCAATGGTTCAGATGAACTAATTCGTTCCCTATTAATTGCTACTTGCTTAGGGGGAGAAGGTTCGATCTTAGTGGCAACTCCTACCTTTTCCATGTACGGCATTTTAGCCAAAACTCTGGGAATTCCTGTTGTCACCGTTTCTAGACAAGAACAAGATTTCTCTTTAAATTTAAAAGTTGCCCAGCAAGCTATAGATACCCACAATAAGCCACCAATTCGGGTAGTGTTTGTGGTGCATCCCAATTCTCCTACAGCTAATTCTTTAACCTCAAAAGAACTAGAGTGGTTAAGAAGTTTATCAGACAACATTCTGGTAGTAGTAGACGAAGCGTATTTTGAATTTAGTCGGACTTCGGTAGTAGGAGAATTAGCTCAGCGTAGCAATTGGATAGTCTTGCGTACCTTTTCTAAAGCCTTTCGCTTAGCAGCCCATCGTGTAGGATATGCGATCGCTAATCCTGATTTAATTAGAGTACTAGAAAAAGTCCGTTTGCCCTACAACCTCCCCAGTTTTTCCCAAACAGCAGCCATAGTAGCTCTACAACAACGCCAGTTACTCTTGCCGTTAGTGACAGAAACCAGAGAGGAAAGAGAGAGAGTTTGGTCAGTTTTAAAAGAAAATAGCAAGCTCAGAGTATGGCAAAGTCAAGCTAACTTTTTATATCTCCGTCCCCGAAATACCACTACCGATAACCATGAGAATATTCTTGCAGAAATTACTAGTAAGCTTAAAGCTCAAGGAACTCTAATTCGTCATACTGGGGGAGGTTTACGTATTACCATTGGTACTCCCGAAGAAAATAACCGTACTCTCCAACGATTAGAAAAAATAATTTAGCATCACAATTCATCTATTTTTTTTTATACAATTACGGACTGAGATGAGAGAATAGGAAGCTAAGTCAACTGTTAGCTGTGAATATGAGTTTAGATTGGATTAGCCGCGCCGAGCGTTTAAGTGCATTACCTCCCTACGTTTTTGCCCGTTTAGACGAATTAAAAGCCCGCGCCAGAGAACAAGGACTAGACTTAATTGATTTAGGAATGGGCAATCCTGATGGTGCTGCACCCAAGCCAGTAATAGATGCGGCGATCGCTGCCTTACAAAATCCACTTAATCACGGCTATCCACCCTTTGAAGGGACGACTAGTTTCCGTCAGGCAATTACTACTTGGTATCAAAGGTGTTATGGAGTTGAACTAAACCCAGATAGTGAAGCCTTACCCCTAATTGGCTCAAAAGAAGGTTTGGGTCATTTGGCTTTAGCCTATGTTAATCCAGGGGATATTATTCTTGTTCCTAGTCCTTCCTATCCTGCTCATTTTAGGGGACCCTTAATTGCGGGAGCAAAAATCCACCAGATACATCTTTCGGCAGAGCAAAATTGGTTAATCGATCTCAGTACTATTCCCGAAGATGTTGCCCAGAAAGCCAAAATTCTTTATTTTAATTATCCCAATAATCCCACTACTGCCACTGCACCACGAGAGTTTTTCGAGGAAGTAGTGAAGTTTGCCTGTCACTACGAAATACTTTTGGTTCACGATCTCTGTTATGCAGAACTAGCTTTTGATGGTTATCAACCGACATCACTCCTAGAAATAGCAGGGGCAAAAGAGATTGGCGTTGAATTTCATACCCTTTCTAAAACTTATAACATGGCTGGTTGGCGTGTGGGTTTTGTCGTCGGTAATTCTGATATTATTCAAGGCTTGCGGACTCTTAAAACTAATTTAGACTACGGTATCTTTTCCGTTGTGCAGAAAGCAGCAGAAATCGCTTTACAATTACCAGACGAATACATCAAAGAAGTACAACACCGCTACAGCACCAGAAGAGATTTTTTAATCAAAGGCTTAGGGGAATTAGGTTGGCAGATTCCTCCCTCCAAAGCAACCATGTATCTTTGGATAGAAACTCCTGTGGGACAAGGTTCAACAAAATTCGCTCTTGATGTTTTACAGCAAACAGGGGTGGTAATTACTCCTGGTAATGCTTTTGGTGAAGCGGGGGAAGGCTACGTTAGAATTAGTCTCATTGCTGATTGCGATCGCTTGGGAGAAGTTCTCAATCGCTTTAAGCAAGCAGGAATTTCTTACCATTGAAATTACTGGTAAATTGACCAGTAAAACCTCATCCTTGTAATGTAGTATTAAAGTAATTATTAATATAATCGTCAAATTTATTCTTTCAAGAGTGAAGATTTTTAATAAGGCGATCGCCTTATGTAGCTGAAGAGTCATCAAGTTTTATCCATAAGTTAAAATATCCCAAGTCATTGCATCAGCCAAAATTATACAATTATTCAGCAACGCTTCTATTCTTGGTTTAGCTTATTTGTGGAGTGAGATTTTCTTAAATGCAAAACAATGGAACAACATTAAATATTCATCGACAACCAGTTCTTCCTTTTTTTAGCTCGTCTAGTCAAACAAGACTGAAAAAAATTGCTCCTGTGCCTATTGGCATGAAAATTAAATCTTTTAAAATTGAGGATGTTAATTCCTCGCGATCATCCATAGCTCAAGTTGTCAAAATGAAGACAACTATTAAGCTGCCTAATTTTGTTAATTCACAACCATCTACACTAAATATTTTTACCGAGGGAGTAGTTACTCAATCTCTTAATTCTTATTCGCGCCGTTATCCCCAGCCAAATAGGGTTACTCAACCTAAACTTCGCCACTCTGGAGGAACTAAAAGATTTTGGTGGCATTGGTTGTTATTAGTGGGTAGTACCATATTAATGTTGCCCCTTTTATTTCAGACATCTTCTCAAGCCAGCAATTTGTTAGAGAAAGCAAAAATCTACCTCGAATTAAATTCTCAACAAGCAACTAGTCTTCCTGAAAGTGGACAAATTTATTTACAAAATAATCAAGCTTCGACCTTTAATCGGGCAATTAGGGAAGCTAGAACAATTGAACCAAATTCTCCTTCTTATCAACAGGCACAAGCTGATATCGTTCGTTGGAGTGAGGTGATTTTAGACATTGCTCAAGGGCGAGTTGCTCAAAAAGACTTTGCTGGTGCGATCGCTGCTGTTAAGCTTATTCCTCAAGATGAAACCTCTGTATACTCTATTGCCCAGCAAGCAACAGAAGCAGTTAAGCATTGGCAACTAAGAGCGCAAAGACAAAATCTTTATCAAAATTCATTATCAAGAGCTAAAAAATTAATTAATCCTAGTCAAGCTTCATCTTACAATTTAGCAATTAGGATGTTACAACAAATACCTCCAGGAGTAGAAGAATACCCAAAAGTCCAATATTTAATTAGGCAATGGAGTAGACAAATATACCTTATAGCTAATTATCGCGCTGCTCAAGGAGATTTGAAGCAAGCAATTGAAGCAGCAGCTTTAGTTCCTAAAGATTCTTTTTATTATCAAGAGGCAAGAAATTTAATTATTAAGTGGAAATCTTATCTTGTAACCAAATCATAAAAAATTATCATTAATGATTAAATTAATCCTAGAAACTCATGTTGGGCTTAATTATTATCCTATTTCTTAAGTGTAAAAAATAACAAGTGTAAAAAATAACAAATTCAAGCTCTGGTTAAAATAAATAAACTACCATCTCCACCACGACCAATTCTCATTATTTGATCGATATAAGTAATATTTAAACTAGGAATTCTTCCTTGTGGATTTCTAGCTTCTACTACTCGGATAGGATCGAGCAAGCTTGTCTTGATCCCCAAAATTTTATTGATTCCAATAAAGCGTTGTTTAAAATCTACATTAATTTTTTGATTAGGAAGTAGATTTTCTCCTTCTAAAGCTGGTTCAAAAGTCGCTGTCACCCTAACATATCCTGATAATAAACCAGAACTATGTTCTACCCATGCCTTATTTTCAAAAGAGGCTGTCTCAATATCAATTATTTGATAAATTTTCCCTACTAAAAATCCTAAAGGTAAACGTCTCAAGGAACGAATTTCTCTAGCAGTTGAGTATTGTAATAACCAGCTACCATCGAGTAATTGACCACCGTATAATAAAGGGCGAGGAAAAGAGGTGAGCTTTTCTAAAGCAAGAGTTAATGTTTCTATTTCCCTAACTTTTTGTGGTTTGATTTCTAAATCTGTAATAGGAGAACCTTCAAGAGATTTTCGATTATTTTTGAGTTGCTCAATCTCTTCAAGTAAATTTTGCCTAACTTCTAACCGATTCTGAATTTTTGACATTTTTAAAAGTTAATTTAAATAAGAAAATCAGACTATCTTAATAAAAACATAAAGTTGAGATCGCTTAATCATAAATTTTTTTAAATATTTCTAAGAAGTTTAGTTGTTAGATACTTAAACTACAAAAATGAAGATTTTAATTGTCGAAGACGAGCTTGAAATAGCAAAAATTATTCAAGAATGTTTAGAAGCCGAAGGGTTTGACTGCTGTGTCTGTCATGACGGTAATTCTGCCTTACGACTTTTCGCCGAACAACAACCAGACTTGATTATTCTTGATATTAGGCTACCAGGGATGGATGGTTTGGAAGTGTGTACCCAAATCCGTCAACACGGGAGTGGAATATGCTCTCTAACCGAGAGTATTTCCTCCCGTCAAAAACCAGTAGCCAACGATCCCTATATTTTGATCTTAACTTCTAGAGGAGAAGAAATAGATCGCATTATTGGTTTATCTACAGGGGCAGACGATTATTACATTAAACCCTTTAGCCCCAGAGAATTAGTTGCTAGGGTGCGGGCTTTGTTGCGTCGTCGTCTGCGAGAGGGCGACCGCTCTCAACTACTACGGACTAAATCTTTTACCATCGACCCAGAACAATACTGTGTTAATCGTCACCTCGATTCCGAGTCATCAAAACAGTTAGATTTATCTACCTCTGAGTTTAAATTAATGGCTTTGTTTGTCAAACATCCAGGCAGAGTATGGGCAAGAGGACAATTGATTGAAAGACTATGGGGAGATGATTTTTTCGGTGAGGAGCGAGTTATCGATACCCATATCGCTAGATTACGCAAAAAAATTGAACCAGAACCTAGTAAACCAAGATTTATTCAAACCGTAGTTGGTGTGGGTTATAAATTTGAGGATTCATAGGGAGAAAATGACCAAACTTAATTTACAAGCCCGACTCTTTTTTTCTCATATCTTAGTTACTATTGTTGGCGTAACAGCTTCTTCGGTAGTAGGCAATTTTTTTTCACCCCGCTTTTTCCAAACCCATGTCAGAAATCTGGAAGGAAAAGGCTTAAATATTCGTACAGCCCATGGTCAACTATTAGAAGTATTTGAAACAGCTTGGGTTCGCGGTAATTTTTGGTCATTTATAATTGGCACATTAGCAGCAGCAATTTTAAGCTATTGGATTGCTAAGCGGATCGTACAACCACTAAATCAAATGGAAACCATTATCGATCAATTTGCTAACGGTAAACTGGATGAGCGTATGTCTCATTTGGAAATTCCTGAATTAGACCGTCTGGCAATGGGATTTAATCGTATGGCAGCTAGTTTGGAAGAAATAGAACAGAGACGGCGAGAAATTATCGACGACTTAACCCATGAATTGAGAACACCTCTAACTATTATTCGCGGACGTTTAGAAGAAATTGCCGACGGTATTATTGTAGCTAATTCACAAATCTATTCTAGATTAATCCGTGAGACAAAGCGTTTACAGCGTTTGGTTAATGACTTACAAGAACTATCTCAGGCTGAAACTGGCAACCTGTCATTAAATTTGCAACCTACTAATTTACGTTATATTCTTGAACCATTGGTAGAAAGATTCGGCGAGCAACTACTTGATAGCGATCGCGTTTTGAATTTAGACTGTCCAACTAATTTACCCTATGTTATGGTAGACAGCGATCGCCTTGAGCAGATTTTGGTTAATTTACTCAGTAATGCCATTCGTCACACTCCTGAAGGTTCAATTACCTTAAAAGCTTGGTCGGATATTGAGCGAGTTTGGATATCCCTTACAGATACTGGTTCGGGAATTGCACCCGGAGAACTACCTTATGTTTTTCGTCGCTTCTGGCGATCGCAAAAGTCCCGCTCTCAGACTTATGGTGGTACTGGTATTGGTTTAGCGATCTGCCGTCGTTTGGTAGAACTACATCAAGGAAAAATATACGTCGATAGTGAGCTAGGAATAGGCAGCACCTTTAGATTTTGCTTGCCGATAAATACTCGCGTTTGATTCATATTTAAAATTCATATTTAAAACAGGGTGTCAAAATTGACACGAAATTGTCATAGCCATGTAAGAACTACTTGTTAACTTTAGAACAATAAAACAATTTCAAGTTGTTGTTGACGAGCTTTTTATTATCTGAGGAAAAGCTATGAACAGTTGTCCACACTGCTCCCACAATTTACTCCGCCATCTTTGTTCTCATAATCTTTACTGGTATTGCCAGCATTGTCGTTTGGAAACACCAAATAGTTTCATAACAGCCCAAAATAGATCAATTCTTCATAAGTCCAAGTCTAATACAGTAGCTTTTAGATCGATAAACCACACAAAAGTTATCATGAGTAACTTTTGACTTTTGACTTTTGACTTTTGACTCTTAATTCTTAACTCTAATTATTGAGTATTTAAAACTATGAAATCATTTCAGACTATTGCTTTGATCTCAGTAACGAGCGATCCTGCTGCCGAAACAGGAAGTCAAAATGTCTATGTGCGTCAGCTAGGAGAAGCTTTATCTCGGTTGGGATGGCAGATAGATATGTTTACTCGTAAAGTCGATGCTAGTCAGGCAGATATAGTCCAACATAATCCTCAGTGTCGAACTATCCGCCTAACTGCTGGGGCTGAAGAATTTGTACCTCGGCAAAAATTGATTGGTTATTTACCAGAGTTTCTCAAGCAACTACGTCAGTTTCAATTAGCCAACAACATCCAATATCGTTTGATTCATACTAATTATTGGCTATCAGCTTGGGTAGGTATGGAACTTAAAAAAATCCAACCCCTCAAGCACGTCCATACCTATCATTCCCTTGGCGCAGTTAAATATAACAGTGTTAACCATCTTGCCAATATTGCTAAAACTCGGTTAGCGATTGAAAAAGCTTGTCTAGAAATAGCCGATCTAAGCATTGCCACCTGTCCTCAACAAAGAGACTACCTCAGAGAACTAGTTTCCGATCGGGGTAACATTGAGATTATTCCCTGTGGCACAGATACCAATATATTTGGCTCTATTGCTCAAGTAGCTGCCAGGAAAAAATTAGGAATTGAACCAGATATATTTAATATTCTTTACGTTGGTAGATTTAATATTCATCAAGGAATTGAGACTTTAGTCAAAGCAGTTAGCAAACCCTCTTTACATACTGTTGGTAATATTCATCTAACTTTAGTTAACAATTCTCATTTGAGTAATGAACTAGAAAGGAAATCTATTGAAAAACTGGTCTGGGACCTGGGTCTGGAAAACATTACTACTTTTGTCGAAGAACTCAGCCGAGAAGAACTAGCAACTTACTATGCTGCTGCTGATGTTTGCGTTGTTCCCAGTCATTATAATCCTTCAGGCATAGTCGCAATGGAAGCTATGGCAAGTGGTACAACCGTTATAGCCTCGAATGTGGGGGGCTTAAAATACGTAGTTGAACATGAGAAAACAGGCTTATTGTTTCCTTCTAGAAATTCATTTCTTTTGACCAAAGCAATCCATCGCCTGATAACTCAACCCGAATTGCGATTAAGATTGAGTGTCTTAGCTAGAGAAAGAGCATTTGAGCTATTTACTTGGGATGGTGTTGCTAATCAACTGAGTGAATTATATCAAGAACAAATTGGGCAACATAATTTAGAGATGTTGCATAAGTCCTTAAAACATTCACTTCAAGCTGTAGTAGCTTCAGTTTAATAGGTATTTGTCTACAATCAAGCCGATTTCAACGATCGATCATTAGCAAAAGATAGTAATTGGTCGTTGAAATCCTAAGCATAATCACATTATTCTACGCATATTACAGATAACAGGCTTGAATTATAAAATTTAATTTTTTTCACCTAGGAGTCACTGAATATGCCTTATGCTGCTTTATTTCAACTAGTTGTTTTCATTTTTATCGGGGCTAATATTGTTTTGCTTTCTTGGCTGTTTCCTGTAGAACATAGTGCTCAGAAAAAAACAAAATCTAAAAAAGCTTAAAACTGAGTTTTTACTTTGCTGATGGTGGATACTCAAATTAAATATTAGCTAGGTAAAAGACCTTTTTCTGCTAGCCATTCTTTGTTATACAAACGAGATTGATATCGCGCTCCACCATCACAAAGCACTGTCACTATAGTATGACCAGGACCCATTTGTTTGGCTAAAACTAATGCCGCACCAACATTAATCCCTACTGAGCCACCCATAAATAAGCCCTCTTTATTTAGTAGTTGATAAATAACGCGGACACACTCGCGATCATCAATTTGAATCGCATCATCAATTGGCGCACCTTCCATATTCCCCGTAATGCGACTATTGCCAATACCCTCAGTAATAGAATTGCCTTCAGGTTTAATTTCACCTGTTTTGACATAGCTATAAAGACCACTACCCATAGGATCGGCAACTACACAACGAATATTAGGATTTTTTTCTTTAAGATACATTGATACTCCCGCATAAGTTCCACCTGTACCAGTAGCCGCTACCCAAGCATCCACTTTTCCCTCAGTTTGTGACCAAATTTCTGCTCCTGTAGTTTCATAGTGTGCCTGACGGTTAGCTAAATTCTCAAACTGGTTTGCCCAGATGGCGTTATCCATTTCTTCTGCTACACGTCCCGACACTTTAACGTAGTTGTTAGGATTTTTATAAGGTACTGCGGGAACAAGACGTACTTCTGCTCCTAGAGTTCTTAAGGTATCAATTTTCTCTTGGGATTGGGTTTCGGGGATAATAATTAGACACTTATAGCCTTTGGCATTGCAAATATGAGCCAAACCAATTCCCGTATTACCTGCTGTTCCTTCAACTACTGTTCCCCCTGGTTTTAATATTCCTTTTTTTTCTGCATCTTCAATAATATATAGAGCAGCACGGTCTTTAACAGAGCCACCAGGATTCAGAAATTCCGCTTTCCCCAGTATTTCGCAACCTGTCTCTTCACTAAAGCTATTGAGGCGAATCAAAGGGGTATTTCCCACTGTAGCGACAAAACCGTTTTTGATATCCATATCTATAAAATTAAATTTATATCTACTCTCTAGTCTTTAGATTACCTGAATTTTGGTTGTTAATTATTGATTGTTAATGGTTAATTGTTAATTAGCTAATATCTTGATGTCCTTCTGCAATCAATTTGGGTTTGATGTAGAGATTTTCGAGCAATACTCCTAGGCCCGCTATCCAAGGGGGAACAATTAATGCGCCAATAATTCCTAATACTTGTGCGCCACCTAACACTGCCAATAACTGATAAAGAGGGGGGACTTTAACCGAGCTTCCTACCAACAGAGGATCTAAAAGATAGGTTTCTAAATTTTGGACAATTACAAATAACAGCAATACCCAAACAAAGGTTAATCCTCCCTGAGAAGTAGCTACGATTAAAGCGGGAATTGCCCCTAAAACTGGTCCAAAAAAAGGAATTAGGTTAGTAAATCCTGCAATCACTCCTAAACCTAGGGATAACTCTGATAAGCCTAAAAATCTCAGGCTTACACTGATTACTACACCCAAAATTCCCGAAACCAAAATTCTTCCTTGGATATAACCTCCCATTCTTTTGCCTACTGGTTGAATTTGTGCCGCTAAACGTTGATTCCAGGGTTCAGGAAAGAGATTAATAATATCTTCTAGTAGTTGTTCAGAAGCCGATACCATGTATGCTGAGAGCAATAACGCTAACAAGGCACTAAAAACACTACCGATAATTCCTCTGGTAACGCTATAAGAACGAACTACTAACTGTTGACTAGAACGAATTGCCCAAGAAGTTAACCCCTGCACATCTAATACTTGATTAATAATATTGGGTGCGCCCGTTTCACTCATGCCAAAGCGAAGGAACAAATCGGACAAAAGCGATCGCAACGCTTCTAGATAAACAGGGAATTTTCCAATTAAGCGTTGAATTTGTTCTGCTACTGTTGGACCGACAATTAGACCAAAACCTGTTAAAGTGCCAATTAAACCTGCATAAACCATTAAAACAGCTAAAAAACGCGGAATTCCTAGTTTCTGTGTGGTATTCACTAAAGGAGCTAAAGTAGCAGAGATCACAATTGCAATCATCAGCACCACAATCAAACTTCTCAATTGCCATAAGAGAATTAATAGCAAGGGAAGAGTAACCAGCAGAACAATGTTAGTTAGGGAAATAGAAATCCGTTTATTAGTCATTTAATCTTGGCGATCGCTTTTGCGGAGCGTTTGCGTTAACGAAGCTTTTCCGTAAGAAATGTAACACTCCCCGCCGTAGAACGACGAGGCTTCTTCATTCAACCTAAGTTAACCAGATTGGTCAAAGACCAATCCCCATAAAATAGCACGGACTGCGCCCAATATTAATTAATAATCTAATTTAGGCTAATACTGTTGATTAAA
>JAAUYG010203332.1_pt1:0-12500 | contig 14073 bp, 11 predicted proteins | sample 7278091 | NCBI WGS metagenome assembly JAAUYG01 (sample SAMN14350201, study PRJNA611818) | marine sediment metagenome | isolation source: surface marine sediment (0.6m) | place: French Polynesia: Moorea | collected 2018-08
AACAAGATATTTTCGCGAAATAACGAGATATTTTCGCGAAACGAGATATGTATCGCGAAATAACGATTTTTTTCGCGAAATAACGAGATAGTTTCGCGAAAAAACAAGATATTTTCGCGAAATAACGAGATATGTTTCGCGAATAACGAGATGTAACGCAAAATTTCACGATATATATATTTTTTCTCTGTGAAACCTCTATGCTTCCGTATGGTGGCACCAGTTCGTTGTGACACTAGTTCCTGTCAGTTTATGCACAACCTAGGACTACACACATTATATATATATAAAAGTCTCTGCTTCCTAATCCAGTCGCCGAAAAAGAAGTTTCTGGTGTTTTACTTAAATTACATTAATTATTTAAATGCAAGAATATTTCTGCTTCAAAATCTTTCGGGATCCTTATTCTGGAAAAAGGGCTTTTTTTCGATTCTGGTAAACAAGTAAATCGGGAGCATTTATACATCTAGGATATGTAGTAATTTAGATCATTATTGAATTGTCGATTACGATTACAAAATGAACTAAAAGGGGCATGCTTATCTGTTATGGGTTAAATAACGTATTACCTCTTAAACAATCTTACTGACCGATAACCTCATTGTTGAGAATATAAACAAATCAAACTTGGAATCAGGATGTGTGTGTGTGTGTGTGTGGGGGGGGGGGGTGATTTCTAAGTCCTTTAAGGTTGGCGGTGACATTACCTTGATGAATTAATTAGTTTCGGCGTATCTCGACGTCCTGTGTATATAATGGTTATTATTATACACCTGAAAAATCTCCCTACACTTTAGCGCTGCAACGATCGTGCAATAAATTTCTATATTGAACGTTGAACTATGCATATTGCACTCTGACCCCGACCCAGATTCTCAGCCAATAGCAAAGGCGCATGTGCTTTATGTTTACGTAATTCCATTGTTTGTTCCGGCTGCGTTACCAAGGTCCTGGGCCGTTGCTATATGGCCTGCAGGCATGAAAAGGAAAAACATTGGGCGCAATGCCGTGCCGAAATGGATGTTTCTTGTGTAAAATGCGACTTAATATCACGTATAGTGTTCTAACAGTGAAGTAGCAGGTATATAATAATAGGGTTTATTGCACTTGTTCAAGGATTAATTGTGCTATGGCCAAATCACTGGCACAGGCTCTCGCGGCTTAATAATTAGGCACGGCTGCTAAAGATATTATAAAAACATAGGGATCGATTCTGAATACACGTAGTGGGTAACCCACGCAGTAGCCCTAACACAAAAGGTAACATCACAAAAATCCTAGTTCTTTCTGACAGTAGCTGAGCATGGGTTGCACCTTGCGGGTTGCGGTGACAACCCGATCCCCCGTTATGTCTCGTAACCCTGATGCTTCATAGAAATACACAATACCAATGCTCGGGCGTGAGTCAACACTGACAGAATGTTTTCTAGATGGAAATATGACCTTTCATAAATCGGCAGCACCTGCTATTCCCACCGACGACGTCTGCTATCAGTTTTCAATTCACAACTCGATAGCAGAGAATGTATCGCAACAGGGAGAAAGGACACCCCTTGCTGCTTTACAAATGTGACGCCATCAATAGAAATGTCTGCACTTCCGGCGCATGACATGCCCAGGAAAGAGAAGGATCTCTCCCTTTCCGGTTTCCTCTCTTGGGTCCAGTTTTATAGTCCGAAGATCGACGCAGATGTCCAACCGACGCATTCACGCACTTCGGTTTGGCTGTTTGATGCGCTTCCCCCCCCAACAAGAGGCTTGGTGACGGTCGCAAAGATACTGGGGCATATAATATACGTCCCAGCTTAACGTGCGTGGCACCCCCTGCCACGCACCTCCTACTATTAATGCAGTCAGCATACAATGACAACTTTGTAACAATCAAAAGGGACAGCATACTATTAGGAAAAAGGTCGACATGCCTCTTTACAACTCTTACTTATGGCCATTTTTTCATTCACAAAGTCCTGTATTCCATTTTGTTCTTTGCTTTTTTCCCGTCTTCGAGTGTTTTTTTTTTTTTTTTCCAAAGTAGTAGATTTCATGCAAGTTACACCTAGCACCATTGGCATGTCATGAATTACACAGCTTTTCAGTTTTAAAATCTCAGCACATGGCATACACTATAATGAATTAAATATCGAGTAGGAAATTTTGACTCGGTATTTTTTTTTTTTTTTTTTGGGTGGCGATGGAATGCGGATGGAAAGCACTTTATGATCTTCTTGTCGCCATGTTGTTCATCGTTCCTGTTCGTTCTGCCCCCATGCTCACAGTAAACCTTGGCCCTCGCACAGTGCCTGTAATCGGCGGCTCCCCAAACCGTGGCGGTTTGAAACACCGGAAAAAAAATGTGCTTTCCTCTGTCACAGTGCTGAGATATCTGACTTGAGACCACAATTAAATTTACGCAGGCGACAATGTTAAGCTTTTAGTATCTCATTTATTTCACAGCACACTCCAGAACAATTCCTTTTCACAACTGATGCACTATTATCAGAAGGACAGTTTGAACATTCATACCCCCCTCCGACACTGACCTGAACCAAGCCCGTCAATGACTTTGGGTGTTATACCGGAAATTCTCTCACTTATATGAGCAGTCACTGACATGCACTAAACAATTATAATTTTGACCAAAATACTTTTCACAAAACAAGGCAACAGGAATAATGACCTTGCCCCTCCACTGTTAGTGCTGCTAGGAATTTTTATACTGGCAAGATATATTTGTAACGACCATATTATTTTACCAAGGAAAACCTGAAGTGTCTAATTGTGGTCTCCAGTATGCGGAACGCTGCAGCTGCTGCCAGGACATTACATTGAAACCTCTTTTAAAGACCACCTCAGAAATAGGGACAGTCTGGGTATTACGGACAGCTACTTCAGTCCATAGGCCTGTCCTGTACATACAAAATAAGACCACCTCAGAATTCAGGGCAGTAGATCGCCGTATACTGAGAAATAAGACCGCCCCTGAGGACAGTTTATCGCAGTCCCTTGCGTGTCCTTAATTCTCAGCTAGGTTTCACTGTACTTACAAGTGTAAATACAGTCCAATAGTTATTCCTCACTCAACATTTCGTCACCATAACGGTCACCGGTAACTAGATCCACCCAATGCATGTGACATCCAAATGAATGGGTCTGTTTTGCCATATATTCCTGAATGGCTGGTTAAAAAGTGCCAAACAGAACTCCGGTAAATGGAATCCAGATGATGTTCCAGATTGGCTTCAACCTTGTAATCCATATGAAGTCGAACGTCTTTTGTCGCTGGGCCATATGGCTCGACTGCAGGTTATATATCCATTCCTAATACGTATAGCTTTTCGTATAGTCCGACCCCAGAATTCCGCGATTGTGGAATTCAACACGGAATGTCAAATTGGGTGCGACAGCACGGAATTGCCCCAACTGGCGCGGAAAATTCAAGTAAATCCGACTGTCCATGGCACGGGCAGAATTTTCATTTTGGAGAGCAGCATTTCAATTTCTGTTGGGTGTCTGTTTTAGAGCGCAGTTACAGTTTTTGGTTGCAAAACTGGCTTTTTCTGAGCGCGGAATTTCAGTTTTTGAGCACAGAATTTCAATTTCCTGAGAACAGACTTTCCATATTCTGAGAGCAGTGGAATGTCTCATTAACCCTGGGGTACAGCCCCTACATACTGGACAGCCAATTTATATTTCTGGTCGAATAATGAGCCACTGACTCGGCTGTATATTTTCCACTGTGACGGAATGACATAATTAGATCGACTCCAGAGCCATGTCCTGTTGTTGATGACCAGGCTTGTATCTGTTCAGAACTGCTGGGGCCGAAATCGCGTTGTTGTTCCTTGCGGGGAGTATCCTGCCGATCCCACGCGAAGGCAGAAAGATGCGCCGGAACGTTGCTCTGAAATGGCTGTTGAATTTGAGGTACAGCACTATGTTGTAGGACGTGCTGAAGCAAGCCAGACACAGTCGGACCAGGAACACCGGACCCTCGTTGAAGGTGCTGTCTTGTATGTCTTGAAAAATCTGAAAATGAATTTAAATATTAGACCTATATGTACATACCTACTAAAAACGTCAAGGATAGTTTTAAAGCACATCTGCAGTAAATTCATATTCCCCCGCTTACTGCTATCATTTCTTATATTTTAATAGTCACCTAACTGCGCCGTAGTTATTATCACCCATCACTTTCTTACATTTGCCTCTGATTGAGTTTGTAAACCTGTTGTTCTGTTGCTTGTTTGAGACTATGTTTGACAATCCTCCCCCGTAAAAGGAAGAAGCCTTGCGTAAATGTCTGCTTGGGATTCCTCCTTCTGCCTGTCGTTTAATTTCTGCAACGTTTTTAAAAGTTGTACACGAGGACTAAAGACTAGGTATACACAACTTTTAACATTGTTTTCCCTAATGTTCAGTTAATGGGGTTTACTGCACCCATGCAGGGCATTAATGCCACATACACTATCGGCTAAAATCAGTGGTTGCCACACACAGACACAATTGATATTTCTCATTTCTTAAAACTTTCTTACTGAAAATTCGTCTAAGTAGCACTACATTTAAAAAAAAAAACAGAAAACGATCTTTGTCTGACCAAACCTTGAAAAGTTTTGAACAAATCTTTCTATTCCAAATTGCACCTCCAACAATTCACGTGACAACCATTTTCATATTGGCCAATAGTTACTGTATAGTATTACTTGTACTCACAGCCAATGTTCCTAAAACAAAGTAGGGAGCCCAAGACACCGAGAACAGGAACGCAGCCAGGACCAACATTTTAATTATCTGCACGCGGTGTCTGGCAACGGCTGACGAGTTCAATATGACGTCACTATTTCCCATTTCTGGGTTCGGCTTTGCGTGCTTCACTATGAGCATCATGATGCTGCAATAGTTAAAGTATATGATGCATTGTGGCACGATATATCCCACGACTAGAAGGAAGAGACCGTTTGCGATGTTGAACGATCTAGACAGAGTCGGTTTGCACACCACCAAGCTCCTGTTCGTTGACGTCACTTCCTCCACGCGGTTATGCCCTACCAGGCTAGGGAGGCTGGCCAGAAAGGAGAACAGCCATATGGCGGATATGACGTAACCAGCGTGCCTGGGTGTCATGGTGGTGGTGGACTGGATGACTATGGTTCGGTATCTCTCCACGGATAAGGCCACCATGGCGTAGATGGAGGAAGTGATGCAGAACACAGGGGTGGAACTCACCAGACGACACAAAATATCGGCTGCAGTAGAGAGAGAATAGGATAGTAATAAAGCGCATGTTCAGTCAACACAAGTTAGAACCAAGACCTTACATATTTCTGTAGTAAATATTCGTATTGCTACACTGTGTCATCGTCATGCATCCGCGTTGGTGTTGCGAAGACTTTGCTACCCGCACTATGGCAGAGTCATCAATCGGCTAAAGTGCGCCATTTATTATCTACTTGTAGGGTGGCATTCTAAAATATCCTTCTTATAGGATAGACATAGGTATGATGCGGATTGGGGCTGCTAAGGTTTGCTTGAGTATCATCCTTCCATAGTGACCAATAGGAAGCGAGTTATTCAAGACTTGTATTTGTCTTTGAAACTATACTCATAACCGGCTCCGACAAATCCATGTTTTTCTCTACCAAAGTATATCAATCATACCAATCATATAGCTGCCTGCAAAAATCGATCAAAGTTTACCCTAGCAAAATATTTTCTCATTATTTATATCAGCACGGTATAGAAAACCAAAATGAAAATGTATGTGTGATATAAATAATGCACGACCTTCAGCTGAACGCTGTTCAAGGCAGGTACGCCCCAAAGAAATCATGGTCGGTCCCTGCAGAAAAATACTATCTACACTTTGATGATGTAAATCAAACTTTTAGCACACGGCAGTATCCTGTTTTCTAAACATAAATCAAAGGTAATGACACTCTTGCATGTATTATGGTGCCACGTACGTTCGAAGTAATCGTCTGCATGGGACACGTCGTGCAGCTGTTCTGGCAACACGAGACCCGCCAGCAGCATATCGCTGATGGCGATACTCCCCATAAACAGGTTGATGACTTTCCTCCCCTCCCTGTCTTTGGCCAGGACGAAGATGATGCAGATGTTGGCAAGGAACCCCACGATCATCCAAGCGCCTACGATGATATAATAGGCTACCACCACAGCCATGTCTCTCCCCCCGGTATTTAGTGGCAGCTGGGGGGAAAAAGAGATGACCCTGAAATAACAACAAGGAGGCCCATAGCCCTTGACACTCCTCTTGACTCAAACACTGCTCAACAGACGGGTTCAAGCTTGAAATTTAAATTTTAAAATTCATTTCCTTTTGGAAAATCCATATGCATCTTTGTAAATGATGTTCCTGCGGGTGGTCTCAAATTTTGATAACAGCATACTTTTGGCTCTTCCGCAAAAGACATTTCAAACGTTTCCCACCATATGGGGGGGGGGGGGTACAGAACATTTAGAAAAAGTAATAAGAGTCTAGAGATATGAGAGACAGGGAGATTTCTGTAAAATTTGGCATCTAGTTCAACGATTTCCGAAAAAAATCATTTGACGGGCAATGAACTCACAACACGTCTCTCAGTATACAATAGTTCTACCTAACGGGGGATAGAGGGACTCATTTACCGTTAACAATATATCGACTACTACTATTACTGCTGCTGCTGCTACTACTACTACCGCTACTACTATTACTACACTACCACTACTATTACTGCTGCTGCTGCTACTATTACTACTACTACTACTACTACTACTACTACTACTACTACTACTACTACTACTACTACTGCTCCTCCTCCTCCTACTACTACTTCTACTACTACTGTTACTATTACTGCTGCTGCTGCTACTATTATTACTACTACTACTACTACTACTACTACTACTACTACTACAACTACTACTACTACAACTACTGCTCCTCCTCCTCCTACTACTACTTCTACTACTACTGTTACTACTACTACTACTACTACTACTACTACTACTACTACTACTACCACCACTACTACTACTACTACTACTACTACTACTACTACTACTACTACTACTAGCGTTATTAGTACGTTATTAGTAGGGGGATTTATATGTGACTATAGGTATACTACTACTACTACTACTACTACTACTACTACTACTACTACTACTACTAGCGTTATTAGTAGGGGGATTTATATGTAAGTGAATATAACACCTAAAGTTTGAGAAACAAACGTGTGATTACTAATAAACACATATATGGGGAGTCCAACTGCACTATTAGCTTTGACCTTGAGTGGCCTTGGTTATTTTGAAAGGTTAAAATCAATGTCACTAAGATTTTGAAGATTTGTCTTTCTTAAAGGAGTCGAGTTAGCTCCTACTAGTAAACACTAAATAGGGAATCATGTATGGGGAATCCAACCGCACCATTACATTTGACCTTGAGTGAACTTGAAAGGTCAAAGTCAAGGTCTCTTACATTTTGAGCGTGGGAATACCTCACATACTTTTAGTCAGTAGTATATTAATATGAATGTCACATAAGATAATTTGTTTTGCGGGCGGGGGTTGCTGCTATCCCGGTAACCCACCGTTGTCTTTCTTGTTTTTCTACATACATGCACTACGATCATTACTGTTTAAAATGTGTTAAGTCAAATTTGGTCAATACTATGCACCCATGGATCTTGCACAACGGTAATTCCATCCATTGCGTCACTGTGCAAAATACAGGCAACGTGCAGAAGTTAAATAATCCGTCATCAAAAAAAAGCCTTGCCACGAAGTAAAAGCCGTTCTTTTTTAAGAAGATGTGCATGTAGTTTTACATATTGATCAGGGTACCATTGGCGTTGTTTTTTTTTTTTTTTGTTTGTTTGTTTTTTTGTATATGCAGGTGTCAGGTGTTATCTAGCATTCGGAGCCCTTCCTCTCGCTTTACGTCAATTATTGGGCGATTTGCAATCGCCATAACACCCTTGTTACCACCCTTGGCATTTTTCCGCGCCAAGTGCCTCGATCGCGTCCTCTTGCATATGTTGTTGGCATCTTGTATTGCACATCATTAAGTGAAGTCTTTGTAATTCCAGCTATTCTGTGGTGATGTATTCTTTCACTGGGCGATGATTGGGGATGGAATACACCTGATGTACTGAATCTGATTGTGAATAGTACCATTATTACTGCTCCATGTTGTTGTTTTTTAATTTCCTTTCCCGTCCTGCTCTTCATAACGGCGCACGCACTCTCGAGCTGAGTTATGAGTGAGCCCTTGTCTGAGTGAGCGTTCTACAGAAATAGCCCTAATAAGGCACGGCACGCCATTTTTAATGCCGATTTGCTGTTAAAATATTGATCATCTTTCCACGCGGCTTATTATATGTCCCAATGTTCCCGAAATGAATATACCGTCCTGACCTGGGCATTTGAAACTGGCTCAACTTTGTGGCCAACAATAATTTACCACGTTGAAAATACATGTAGTTGCCACAAAATACCCAGAATGCCAGAGTGCATGTGTTAAAACATATGACACAAGTCCACTTGAAAAAAATCAAGTTTCCAGCAAGATATGCGGAGATATCAGTTTTATACTAATCCAATTTTACATGTATATATATCAGGCTGTGATGATAACCCCCCCCCCCCACACACACACACACACCCCACCCTCTGCATTAATTACATCGCACTGTATTTAGTCATTAAATGGGTATCAGAATTGCTTAGTGGATTGCCTGAATTCTGGCACGATCATTTTAAAGCACTTCCGTCGCCAAAATGTATCTTTACTTGACTAAAACAACCCTGTGGCAGGGTGCCGTTCTTGCGACGACGGAAAAGGAAGCCATTAGTAACGGAAACCCCCTAATTGTGGCATAACCCACACACAGAGACAGGTAGAATAGCACTCAGTATTTAGTAAAAAAGAATAAAAAATAAATAAAAAAGAGAGTGAGAGAGAGACTGTCTTCTCTGCGTTTCAGCCTTGAAGTGCTACACATATAGACTTGATATCAAGAGATGGCACATGAGACTGAGAGGAGACAAAAGAAAAAACAAATACAGGTCAGGGGAGTATACCACATGTACCACAGAATATAATACACTTACATGTCCATATTGACATTACCGTACATGTAGATATCTGAAGCCCTTGTATGGAAAGATTATTACCTACGTCACAAATGATTATGTATACACTATACGTGCAGGCCTAGGTGAAAGAAAGGCACACACAATATTAAGCTATATTACGTGGATGACAAAAGATCGCTGGTCAAACGCTATCCACTAGCAGATCATAAGATCATCACGAAGATATCGCATGAAGTTCACGTTGTATTAGTAGGTTTCGGATAAAAGAAACTCATTAACGGAAAAAAACGAAAACGAAACATTTTTCAGCTGAACTCCAATATTTTTCTTTCTACAGTCGGCGTACAGTACCACGGCATAGCTACATATTTTATAAAGTGTCTGTAACATTTCTGTTTTATACAACATCCTGTTACAATTCCTTTTCATACGGCATCCTGTTACAATTCCTTTTCATGCGGCATCCTGTTACAATTCCTTTTCATACGGCATCCTGTTACAATTCCTTTTTATACGGAATCCTGTTACAATTTCTTTTTATACCGAATCCTGTTACAATTCCTTTTTATACGGAATCCTGTCACACTTCCTTTTTTATACGGGATCCTGTTACAATTCCTTTTTTACACGGCATCCTGTTACAATTCTTTTACACGGCATCCTGTTACAATTCCTTGTTATACGGCATCCTGTTACAATTCCTTTTTATACGGAATCCTGTTACAATTCCTTTTTATACGGCATCCTGTCACAATTCCTTTTTTATACGGCATCCTGTTACAATTCCTTTTTATACGGCATCCTGTTACAATTCCTTTTTATACGGCATTCTGTTACAATTCCTTTTTTATACGGTATCCTGTTACAATCTCTTTTTATACGGCATCCTGTTGGAAATTTCTTTTATATAAGGCATCCTGTCTGAAAACCTCTAAGTCATTTGCACCAAAAATACTGCTTGATAAGAATGTCGGTATTCAAATCTCACAACATGCTCGTTAACTAAAAGGCTAAAAAGAAGAAAGGTTAGAAACACACACCATCGCACACCATCTCAATGACACCAAGGAAGCGCCTAGTACACTTACCGGCTGTCCCTAATGGGATTCTTCAAAACCGAAAACACAATGCCACACAATTGCATACGATGTCAACGGGTTCAACGGCAGAAGTGTTGCAATTCCATGTAGTGTTTTCCCTCGCACCGAGTTTTTTTTTATCCTGCTGACAGAATCTAAATGACAGGAGAGAATGACTAAGGAACGATCGGAAGCATATTCCTGTCCCCTCTTTCCTCCCCTCCCCCAACCTCTTGTAGTATGGCTTGGCACGTCTAAAATGCACTATAAACCGGCACACTTGCTGCTGCTGCTGCACTGGAAGTCCAGTGGCAGCATGCAGAGAGCCTGCAGGCAGCCAGTGGCATCTAATCCATCGACCACACTGACAGCCGATCACCTACAATGACAATCAGCTCTTCTTGATTGATGTTAGGTCATGTCTCGAAATCAGTCTTCCGAAGGCAAGGTGGGAGAAACAAGGCGTAACCATTCCTCTCTACCTATAGATACAGTATAGCAGACAGCGCATGAGCGGCAATTAGGTGACAGATCATTACGAAGTGAGGTGCGTCGCTAGAAAAGTGAGCCATGTCTAAGTGGCATTTAAACGGAGGGCATCCTGTCTTTGGGACAGAAGAGATTTCTAGAACGTCCCGGTCGTCAATGCTGCGACCTAACACGACAACAATGGGATTACTGCTTCCCTGTTTATTACAATTGCTGATGCGATTAATCATTTCAACGTGACCTCTCAAAAGCTTATTACGCGTAGCGAAGGTGATTGCGTGTTGAGGGTGACCTGGGGATAAAGTTGCCTAATTAAATCAAATTTGCGCAAATTGGGTCTTAAGAATCCATTAGGCAGATGACTTGAATCACCGCAGAAAAACTTCCTGGATTTGTCGTATGCGAGAGGAGTCGCAAAATACGTGCAGAATTGACGTCATATTTTTTGTATCCAAAAGCCTATCACAACTTCCTTTACTACAGTCTACCTATATTTGGCCATGGAAGCCATACAGACAAGAGATGCAAGCAGGTTGTCAGCTAGGCTATAGCTAAAGGGCAAATACTGTGTTTACAACGATCTCCTAGCTGTGGTCATATTGCTACCCTTGGAAGCCAAAATGCTTGTAGCACACACACAATTATTTATTTTTTTATTTTCTAAAAACTCTCTCAATGAAATTTCATCTGAGTAACATTACATTTAAAAACAAACCTTTGTGAGTTCTTAATTGAGCCGTATTTTGGGTAGTTTGATCAGACATGTACTGAACTGTAAAAAATCCTTATATTCCAAATTAAACATCTAAAAATGCATGCGACAGCCATTCTGGTCGAAAGTGCATACATGTAAAAAGGCATGTCCCTTTGATAGAAATACAGTGATATGTCCGATCAAATATCAAAGAAAAACATTCAAATTTTTAAATTCAATATTTTATTCAGTCCTGTATTCTATGCTAATCCAAAGTCAAAGAAAGGACATAGGGAGAAGAAGAGTGGAGAAATGTAACAAAACCAAAACATCGAATATCATATGGAGAAGTCTGTGTATATATTTATGTTGATTTGGGCAGTATAATTAAGGTATAAGGTAACGTTTAACCTCCCGTAAGTGAACTTGGATATGTACTAGGGTTCATTAAGTGTATTTTAATGAACCATTGGTCATCGGTCAAAGATTGGACACATAAATACCTATAACTGTGATCTCTTGTTTGGTTTGCCCAGACCTATGCTATTCGAACACAAGGGATAAAACAGTGTAAATAGTCTTTTTATCCTCATATTTTGTTGATGGGGCACCGCACAAAGAATATTCTATTCGGGATCCTACCGAAAGGCTTCACTCGGCGTGAGATTCGATATCGCGATACCCGGCATGCTTCTGCCACACGATGCGTCTCGTTTCGTGCCCCGATGGTCAAGTATCATGGCCACGAACCACCATGCCTATATTTCCCGGCAGCTGCTCCCATGTGGCATATACAAATGTATCTGCAAGTGTACACAGTTTCACTGTGTATTCAGGCTAATCTACACATGAACCGGCTCTTACTAATAATTTATCTACTCCGCCATATCATGCAACAAACCACTGAGGTGGATCACAGATTTAAGACTGCAGGCAATCGATGCTACAGAATGTGCTTGCTCTTTCTGTGATATATGCGTACTCAAAGCTCTATTATATTTTATGATTTTTATGACAATCTGTGAGATATTTATGCATACATGTCCTGTATTATTAATACGCTCATATGATCATTTGTACATATACATATATCACCTCCATCGTTTTCATGTCGGAGAATAGCCTTTTGGCTA
>JAAUYG010061547.1_pt1 | contig 14072 bp, 14 predicted proteins | sample 7278091 | NCBI WGS metagenome assembly JAAUYG01 (sample SAMN14350201, study PRJNA611818) | marine sediment metagenome | isolation source: surface marine sediment (0.6m) | place: French Polynesia: Moorea | collected 2018-08
CGGCGTCTCGCCGATCTGCGTGCCGCCGGCCTGACCCAGGCCGTGCTGCTGGACACCTGCGAGCGCCTCGACCTGGCCCCAGGCGGCCAGGAGGGCGGGCAGCCGCTCGCGCAGGACCCCGGCCTCGCTGCCGGCGGCGACGACGTCGAGGCGCTCGCAGGTGTCCAGCAGCACGGCCTGGGTCAGGCCGGCGGCACGCAGATCGGCGAGACGCCGGCCGGCATCGCCGTCGACCTCCAGCAGCCGCTGGCGCAGCAGCGGGCCCGCCGTCCTCTGGTTGACCCCGAAGATCAAGGCATCGCTATCGATAAGGGACTCCATGGCATCTCCGGCCATGATAGCCTCGGCTAGTTGAAACGCGCGAGCCGTTCGCTCAGCGCAGCGCGGGGCACGAGGTCCTGCTCGCCGGAGTCCAGGTCGCGCAGGGTCACGGAATCCTTCGCCAGCTCCTCCTCGCCCAGGATCAGGGCGGCGCGGGCCTTCATCTTGTTGGCCCGGGACAGGCGCTTCTTCATGTTGCCCGAGAAGCCGAGCTCGACCATGAAGCCCTCGCGGCGCAGGCGCTCGGCCAGGATCAGGGCCTCGCGCTCGGCCTCCGCGCCCAGCGGCACCACCGCCAGCGGCCGCAGCTCTGGAAGCTCGGCGGCCATCAGCAGGACCAGGCGCTCGACCCCGGCGGCCCAGCCGGTGCCGGCCGTCGGCGGGCCGCCGAGCTGCTCGATCAGGTCGTCGTAGCGGCCGCCGGCCAGCACCGCGCCCTGGGCGCCGAGCGCCGTGGTGGTGAACTCGAAGGCGGTGTGGGTGTAGTAGTCGAGGCCGCGGACCAGGCGCGGGCTGAGCTGGTAGGCGATTCCCAGCGCGTCCAGGCCGGCCTTCACCTCGTCGAAGAATTCGACGCTGGCCGGGTTGAGATAGTCGGCAAAGAGGGGCGCATCGGCGACCAGGACGCGGTCGCCCTCGTCCTTGGAATCCAGGATCCGCAAGGGATTGCGGGTCAGCCGCATGCGGCTGTCGTCCGAAAGCTTGGCCTCGTGATCGCGGAAGTAGGCGACCAGGGCCTCGCGATAGGCCTTGCGGCTTTCCGGGTCGCCCAGGGTGTTGAGCTCCAGGATCGTCTTGTCGCGCACGCCCAGGCCGTCGAGGATCGCCGCGCCGGCGGCGATGATCTCGACGTCGCCCAGCGGCTGGGCCACGCCCAGCAGCTCGATGTCGATCTGGTGGAACTGGCGCTGGCGGCCGGCCTGCGGCCGCTCGTGGCGGAACATCGGCCCGGCGAAGAAGAACTTCAGCGGCAGCTGCTGGGCGAGGCCACCGGAGATGAAGGCGCGGGCCACGCCTGCGGTCGCCTCGGGGCGCAGGGTGACCTGCTCGCCGCCCTTGGTGTCGAAGGTGTACATCTCCTTGGTGACGACGTCCGAGGTGTCGCCGAGGGTCCGCTTGAAGACCTCGGTGAACTCGAAGATCGGCGTCGCCATCTCGCGATAGCCGTATCGCGCCGCGATCTCCCGCGCCTTGTCGAAGACCGCGCGGAAACGGCGCATGTCCTCGGGCAAAATGTCGTGCGTGCCCTTGACGGGCTGCAAAGCGCGCAAAGCGGAAGACCCCCTGGGCTAAGAGGCGGCGGCCTGCTGCGGGGCCTCGCCCTGCTCCTCGGCGGCCTTGGCGGCTTCGATCTCGGCCGCCTTCTCCTCGACCAGCTTGACCAGATGGTCGACGATGTCCTCGTCCTGCAGGCGGTGGTGCGGAACGCCGCTGATGTAGACCTGGTGCGTGCCCTTGCCGCCGCCGGTGAAGCCGATGTCGGTCTCGCGCGCCTCGCCCGGGCCGTTGACCACGCAGCCGATCACCGAGAGCGTCATCGGCGTGGTGATGTGGGCCAGGCGCTGCTCCAGGACCTCGACGGTCTTGATGACCTCGAACTGCTGCCGGGCGCAGGAGGGACAGGAGATCACGTTGACCCCGCGGTGGCGCAGGTTCAGCGCCTTGAGCATGTCGAAGCCGACCTTGATCTCCGCGACCGGGTCGGCCGAGAGCGAGACCCGCAGGGTGTCGCCGATGCCCGACCACAACAGCATGCCCAGGCCGATGGACGACTTGATGGTCCCCGAGCGCAGGCCGCCGGCCTCGGTGATGCCGATGTGCAGCGGATAGTCGCAGGCCTCGGCCAGGCCCTGGTAGGCGGCCACGGCGAGGAAGACGTCGGAGGCCTTGCAGGAGATCTTGAACTCGAAGAAGTCCTGGTCCTCGAGGATCTTGGCGTGGTTCAGGCCGCTCTCGACCATGGCCTCGGGACAGGGCTCGCCATAGCGCTCCAGAAGCTCCCGCTCCAGCGAGCCGGCGTTGACCCCGATCCGCATCGAGCAGCCGTAGTCCTTGGCCGCCTTGACCACCTCGCGCACCCGCTCGGTCGAGCCGATGTTGCCCGGATTGATCCGCAGGCAGGCGGCGCCGTTCTTGGCGGCCTCGATGGCGCGCTTGTAGTGGAAATGGATGTCCGCGACGATCGGCACCGTCACCTCGGGCACGATCTGCTTCAGGGCCGCGGTCGACTCCTCGTCCGGGCAGGACACCCGGACGATATCGGCGCCCGCGACCTCCAGGGCCCGGATCTGCGCCACGGTCGCCGCCGCGTCGGAGGTCAGGGTGTTGGTCATCGACTGCACCGTGATCGGGGCGTCGCCGCCCACGGCCACCTTGCCGACCTGGATCTGCCGTGACTTGCGGCGATGAATATCGCGATAGGGCCGAACGCTCATGAACACCGCTCTCGATTGCGCCGCGCCGGACCGGCCCCAGCCATCCGGCTGAGCCGCCTGTACCGCGGCCTCCTGCGGCCGATACCCCTGGTCCGCTCCGGAGGCGCCCGGCGCCTGTCGGGGCGCAAGATGCGTCCTTCGCGCCGAAAACTCAAGGCTCAGCGGGTCCGGTCACAAATCTTAAACATCGTGGATCTCCGACCCAGGGACGGGCGCCGAGTCCGCGACGGACGTCGGGATCAGGGGTTGGTCGCGTTCCCGCTCTTCAGGCGCGCCGGATCGAGGTTGATGTTGCGCACGATGGCGCCGACCTCGCCGACCGAGGGCGTTGCCTGGCCGTCGACCTCGATCTGCAGCCCGCCCGCGTTGCCGGTCAGCATGGTCAGGCCCTGCTGGTCCGGGACCCGGTAGCTCTCGCCACGCCGCAGCACCTTGGTCAGGATCAGCTTGTCGTCGGCGTCCCGGATCAGGACGTAGGAATCGTAGATCGCCCGGACCACGATCCGGGATTCCCCGTTCACGGCGCCATAGACCGCTGCCGCTTCCGGCTCGGCCTGGCCGAGCTCGGCGGTCTGCACGGGTTCGGGCTGGGCTGCGGGCTGGCGCGACGGCGCCTGCGGCGGCAGGGGCGCGATGGTCACGCCTTCGCGCTGCTGCACGCTTTCCGCCGCCGTCTCCTGGGGTTCCGGCGCGGCCTCGACCTCGGTCTCAGCCGTATCTGCGCCCCGTGCGACCACGACGGTGGTCGCCTCCTGAGCGGTGGCGGGCTCGCTCTGGGTGCCGGTCTCGGCCTGCCCTGCGGCTTCGCTTGCCGGGGCCTCCGGCACGGGCGCCGCCGCGGCCTCTTCAACCGGCGCCTCAGCCGGGGTTTCCTCGGCCGGAGCCTCGGACTCCGCCGTCTCGGCGGGGGACTCCGCGGCCGCGCCCTGCTCGACCGGAGATTCGGCCACCTCAAGCTCGGCCGCCGGCGGAGTCGCCGCGGCGGTCGAGTCGTTGTCTCCGCTCGCTTCGCTCGGGCTCTCGCTCGCGACTTCGGCCGGCGGCTGAGGCTGGCTCTGGGACTCCGCGGCGGGGGGCTCGACGCCGGCAGACTCGACCGTCTCGGAAGCCGTGGCGGCCTCCTCTTGCTGAGCCAGTGCGTCCTGCTCCTGAGCCGGCGCCTCGGCGGCCGGTGCCAGCGGCTCGACCGCGTCCGTGGCCGCCGACTCGGCGGAAGCGACCTGCGCGCCGGGCCCGGCATCGGCCGGTGCGGCGTCCGGATCGAGGACCTGCGGTCCCGGCGACATCGGGTCGGTGTCGGAGGGATCGACGAAGTCGGCCGGCGCTTCGGGAAGCTCGGCGACGCTCACGCTCGGCGGCGGCGGCGCCTCGGCCGTCGAGACCTCGGGCAGCTCGTCGACACGGGGCGGGGTGGCCACCTGGTCCGAACCCGAGGACGAGAAGTACCAGACGCCGTAGGCGCCCGCGATCAGCACCGCGGAGACCAGGAAGACCAGGCTGCCGGGAACCCGGGTCTCCGGCTCCGGGCTGGGGAACACCAGTTCGGTCCGGCGGGTGAAGTCGGCCACCTCAGCCTTGAAGCGGGTGGCGATGTCCTCGGTATCGAGCTTGAGGTAATCGGCATAGGCGCGCACGAAGCCGACGGCATAGGTCGGCCCGGGCAAATCCTCGAAACGGCCCTCCTCGATCGCCAGCAGGTAGTCGTAGCGAATCCGCAGGGCATGGGCGATATCGTCCAGCTCCTGACCGGCATCGTTCCGTGCTTCGCGCAGCTTGCGGGCCACGCTGTCGGCCGACAGCGGCCGCGGCTCCGCGTCATTGCCTGACCAGGTCGGCGTGGGAGAGTCCCTGTTTTCCGTAGACGACACGAGTTTCCGCTTCTGATCTCACAACCCGACACTCGGCATCCGGCACAGAGGTGGCACGCGACCGCCCTGCCCTGGCCGAGCAGACCATAGAAGTTACTGCTCAGTGGTTAACGCCAGCTTTCCAAGTTTGCTAAAGGCGAAACTTGCTAATTGGTTGTAACAAATCAGCATGGCGGCACCTAGACGCTTGGCGCCCTGCCCCAAAAACGTCACATTTTTGGTCCGCAAAGCGGGCTTGCGGCGCCCGCAGCCTTTCCGAGCAGCACGGAAAGAGGATTCTAGTCGGCGTCGAGCCCGTAGGCCGTATGCAGGCTGCGCAGGGCCAGCTCGGTGTATTCCTCGGCGATCAGGACGCTGACCTTGATCTCCGAGGTCGAGATGACCTGGATGTTGATCCCCTTCTCGGCCAAGGCGCGGAACATGCTGAGCGCCACGCCGGCGTGGCTGCGCATCCCGACGCCGATGACCGAGACCTTGACCACGTTGGGGTCCGATACGATCTCGGCGGCGCCCAGTTCGTCCTTTCGGGCCTCGAGCGCCCGCACCGCGGCGGCCAGGTCGGCCTTCGGCACGGTGAAGGTCAGGTCGGTCTTGCCGCCCTCGGCTGAGACGTTCTGCACGATCATGTCGACGTTGATCGAGGCATCGGCCAGGGGACCGAAGATCCCCGCCGCCACGCCGGGGCGGTCCGGAACCTTCACGAGGGTGATCTTCGCCTCGTCCCGGCTGTAGGCGATGCCGCTGACGACCTGCTGTTCCATGATTTCGTCCTCATCGACGACCAGGGTGCCCGGCAGCTCCTCGAAGCTGGACAGCACCTGGACGCGGACCCGGTGGTTCATCGCCGCCTCGACGGCCCGCGTCTGCAGCACCTTGGCGCCCTGCGAGGCCATCTCGAGCATTTCTTCGTAGGTGATCTTATCGAGCTTGCGGGCCTTGGCCACGATCCTGGGATCGGTGGTGTAGACGCCGTCGACGTCGGTGTAGATGTCGCAGCGTTCCGCCTGGAGGGCGGCCGCCAGGGCCACCGCGGAGGTGTCGGAGCCGCCGCGGCCCAGGGTCGTGATCCGGCCCTGGGAGTCGACGCCCTGGAAGCCCGCGACCACCGCCACCTGGCCCTCGGCCATGCGGCGGGAGATCTCGGCGACCTCTATCTCCTGGATCCGGGCGCTGCCATGGGAATCGTCGGTCCGCAGCGGCAGCTGCCAGCCGAGCCAGGAGCGGGCCATGACGCCCCGGTCCTGGAGCACCACCGCCAGGAGCCCGGCGGTCACCTGCTCGCCCGAGGAGACCACGACGTCGTATTCCCTGAGATCGAAGAGGTTGGCGCTGTCGTTGACGTAGTCGACCAGCTGGTTGGTCACGCCGGACATGGCCGAGACCACGACGGCCACCTCGTTGCCGCGCCCGACCTCGGATTCGACCCGCTTGGCGACGTGCCGGATACGTTCCAGGTTGGCCACCGAGGTGCCACCGAATTTCATGACAATTCGGGCCATGGTCCTGAGGTCCCGGTAGGAAGCGACGGCCGCGGCACGGCCTACGACGGCTTGCCCCGCGAAGGGCGGCTATCCATACTCCCTCACCCCAGAGCTGACAAGCGGAGGCGAGGAGCGAGTCCCTTGGCCGAACCAGAGGAAAGCAGAGCGGAAGACCGGGCCCAGCCGACGGCGTCGACGGCCGATCCGCAGGAGATCGAGAAGTTCTCCGCCCTGGCGGAGGACTGGTGGAATCCGGACGGCCAGTTCGCGCCCCTGCACCGCCTCAACCCGGTCCGCCTGACCTACGTCCGCGACCGCCTGGCCGCCCAGTTCGGCCGAGACCCCCTGCAGCCGCGCCCCCTGGAGGGGCTGTCGCTGCTCGATGTCGGCTGCGGCGGCGGCCTCCTCTGCGAGCCCCTGACCCGGCTCGGCGCCAAGGTGACCGGCCTCGACGCCTCCGCCACCTCGGTCGAGGTCGCCCGGCGGCATGCCGCGCTGTCCGGCCTCGAGATCGCCTACCGTCACGGGACGGCGGAGGATCTGGCGGCCGCCGGCGAGCGCTTCGACGCGGTGATCTCGCTGGAGGTGGTCGAGCACGTCGCCGACCTGACGGCCTTCCTCGCCGCCGCGGTCGCCCTGGCCCGCCCGGGCGGCGCCCTGGTCCTGGCGACCTTGAACCGGACGCCGAAGTCCTACCTCTTCGCCATTGTCGGCGCCGAGTACCTGCTCCGCTGGCTGCCGCGCGGCACCCACGACTGGCGCCGCTTCGTCCGCCCCTCGGAGCTGGCGGCCGGCCTCCGGGCCCAGGGCGCGGCGGTGACCGACATGATCGGGGTCGCCTACAACCCGTTGAGCGACGACTGGCGGCTGTCCAGGGACCTGGACGTCAACTACATGCTCTCCGCGATCCGGCCCCAGGCCTGACTGAAAGGGGGGCCTGACTGAAAGGGGGGCCTGACCGACAGGGGCCCTGACCGACGTCGGGCCTGGGAGATTCAACGGTCAGGAATCGCGGCGCGGCAGCGGCAGGCGGCTGAACTCGATCCCTTCCTCCGCCAGGGCCTCGGCCTCGGGCTCGCTGGCCTGGCCGTAGATCCCGCGGGCCTCGGCCTCGCCGTAGTGGATCTTCCGGGCCTCCTCGGGAAAGGCCTCCCCGACGTCGTCGCAGGTCGCCTCCACGTGGTCGCGCAGCCGCTCCAGAGCCGCGCGCAGCGCCCGCGCCTCTTCGGACGATCCGCCTTTCGCCACCGCCGCCTTGGGCTCCTGGGCGGGCTCCTGGGCCTTCGATCCCCGGCCCGACTTGCCCCGGCTCGATTTGCCCAGGCCCGACTTGCCCAGGCCCGACTTGGCGATCCGCGGCGCCATGATGGCCTTCTCGACCTCGTCCGACCCGCAGACCGGGCAAGTGAGCTCTCCGGCCCGGGCCTGGGCATCGAAGGCGGCGTTGTCGCGGAACCAGGCCTCGAAGTGGTGGTCCTGCCGGCATCTGAGGTCGAAACGGATCATGTCGATATCAGGTCCCGAAAGAGCCGGAATCTCGGCCTACCCACAGGTCCAGTGTTACATGCCGTGAAGAGCTGGCAAGGCCCAAAAGGGCTTTAGATCAGAATAAAGCCCAGGGATTCGGCCTTCCCCGGAGGGTCAAGCCAGGCAAAGTCAAGATGAAGATTCTGTTGCAATCGTTGCAAAGCGGAGTCAAAAATAAGGGGCCACCGCATAAGAAGTGGCCCCGAGTTCACAGGGAGGATAAAGGGACGACAGATTCAAAAGACGCAGAATCAAAACCTGTCGTCGGGGGCGACGCGAATCCGCGTCGCCCTTTTTAATTTAGTGGCTTGGAGTCCGAAGCGTTAAAGAATTTTTACGCAAATTCGAGCGGAATTGCATCGCTGTTGCAAATCTGCCACAAAAATCTCCAGTCTACTGATTCTATAACGATATATCGGAACGCGCTTCAGGCCGAGGGGCGTTTGGGATAGATGAAACCCTTCGCCGGATAACTTCGGCTGCCCAAGGTCCGCCCGGGCGTGTACCAGATGCGGACCAAGGACCAGTCGTTCCCGGGCGAGACGTCGAGGACCGGGGTGTTCTCATGCACCCGGCCGCGGTTCAGCCAGTTCGCATGGCTGACCAGGATCACCCGGTCGTTGAGCACCGCCTCGACCACGGCGATGTGGCCGCCGCGCAGCTGCCGGCTCCGCCCCAGGACCAGGACCGAACCGGCCATCGGCTGCTGCCGGCGGCTGTAGCGGCCCGCGGCCGCGCGCCACCAGGTCCAGGCGTCACCGCGGATCTCGATGCCGGACATCCGGCGAGCGAAGGGCACGCATTGCAAGGGCTGCGATGGCGTGCGAATGCGCGCCGAGGCCGCCGCCTGCTGAAGCTCCGAGCCGGGAAAGGCCGGCCGGCCGCCCTGCTCGGGCGCACAGCCGGTCAGGACCAGGGTCCCGACGAGGGTCGCGAGAAGCGCGCGCATGGCCGGCTTCGTCCTCCAGGGTCCAGGGTTCGCTCGCCTGCGAAGGACCGACAGTCTAGATCAAACCGCGCTCAATTGGAAACGATCGAGCGCAGATAATTTGATCTATTTCATAGAGATAGAGTGACTTGTCCGCGTCCGGGCGCGCAGAGTTCGCTCTTGCCGATCCCGCGAGCGCAAGGGTCTTCCGGGGTGTCTGGCACGGTAAGGCTTTAACGAAGCCGCGGAGGCCGTCTAGACTCCGGCCATGTCGGAAAGCGCGCCCGCCCGCCCCCACGGCCCGAGCCGGCCTTCGGCCTGGGTCCGGCGCTTCGCGCCCCTGGTCCCGGCGGCCGGCGCGGTCCTGGACCTGGCCTGCGGCGGTGGCCGGCACAGCCGGCTCTTCCTGGCGGCCGGCCATCCGGTCACCGCAATCGACATCGACATCTCCGGCCTCGCCGACCTGGCCGGACAGGACCGCCTGGAGGCCATCGAGGCCGACCTGGAGGATGGCCGGCCCTTCCCGCTGGCCGGCCGCGGCTTCGCCGGGGTGGTGGTCACCAACTACCTGCACCGGCCGCTGCTGCCCGCCCTGGTCGACGCCGTGGCCCCGGGCGGCCTGCTGATCTACGAGACCTTCGCCCGCGGCAACGAGCGCTTCGGCCGGCCCAGGAACCCGGACCACCTGCTGGAGCCGGGCGAACTCCTGGAGGCCCTGCGGGGCCGGCTGCGGGTCCTGGCCTACGAGGACGTCGTCGTCGAAGCGCCGAAGCCGGCGGCGGTCCAGCGGATCTGCGCGCGGAACGAGACCGGCTGAGGCCGCCGTCCGGTCAGACCCGGAACCAGAACTCGATCTCCTCGGTCTCGACCTCGAAGCGGGCGGCGTGCGCCTCCCCGGCCGCGACGTGGTACCAGTCGCCGGGACCGTAGCGCTCCTCCGTGCCCTTGCGGATCAGGATCAGCTCGCCCTTGGTGATCACCCCGTGGTTCTCGGTCTCGTGGTCATGGGGCGGGATGGTCGTCCCCGCCGGGTAGTGCGCGAAGAGGACGTCCGCGCCCTCGGCAGGCAGCCGGAAGGCGTCGAAGCGCTCGGAGAAGGGCGCAAGCCCCCGGATCTTCTCAGGAAAGCCGCCCATGGCGAACTCCTTCGGTTTTCTGGTCGCTAGATCAAACTGCGCTCAACTGGACTCAATTGAGCGCAGATAATTTGATCTATTTCATATAGATAGAGCAGCTTATCCGCGTTCGACAGAACACAGGCTGCTCTAGGACACATGTCTCAGGACAGCGCGAAGTCGAGGGCCCGCTCGGCATGGATCCGCGTGGTGTCGAAGACCGGCAGGTCGAGGTCGCCCGGGCCGATCAGCATGCAGACCTCGGTGCAGCCCAGGATCACGCCGTCGACGCCGTCGCGCCGCAGCGCTTCGATGAGATCGAGGTAGGCGGCCTTGGACTCCGGCCGGACGACGCCCTGGCAGAGTTCCTCGTAGATCACGCGGTGGACCAGGGCGCGGCCCGCTTCGTCGGGCACCGCCACGTCGATGCCATGGCGGTCGCGCAGCCGGCCCTTGTAGAAGTCCTGCGCCATCGTGTAGCCGGTGGCCAGCAGCAGCGGCCGCCGCACGGGCGCGGCCTGGATCGCCGCCGCCGTGGTGTCGGCGATGTGCACCAGCGGGATCTCGACCGCGGCCTCCACCTCGGCCGCCATGCGGTGCATGGTGTTGGTGCAGATCACGATGGCCTCGGCCCCCGCCTGCGCCAGCCGCCGCGCCGCCTCGACCATACGGTCCGTGGCCGCGGTCCAGTCCTCGGCGGCCTGGAGCGCCTCGATCTCGGCGAAGTCGAAGGACCAGAGGAGGAGCTGCGCCGAGTGCAGCCCTCCGAGGCGCTGCCGCGCCAGCTCGTTGAGATGGCGGTAGTAGATCGCGGTGCTTTCCCAGCTCATCCCGCCGATCAGCCCCAAGGTCTTCATTCGTCAAGGCTCCACAGATCCGGCCGATCCAAACGCTCCGAGCCAGGCTATGTTTCCCAAATCCGAAACGAAAGCCCTGGATTTGAAAAGCTTGATTTCATATTCGTAATACCATGGACTGGGACGACCTGCGCTTCTTCGCCGCCCTGGCCTCGGCCGGCAGCCTGGCCGCCGCCGCCCGCCGGCTCGGCAGCTCGCCGGCCACGGTGTGGCGCCGGGTGACCGCGCTGGAGGCCCGGCTCGAGGCCAGGCTCTTCGAGCAGCGCCGCAGCCCCTACGCGCTCTCCGCCGCGGGCCGGCGCCTGCTCGAGACGGTCGAGCGCATGGAGGCGGAGCTGGGCGCCGCCGCCCGGGACCTGGGCGGCCTGAGTGCGGGGGTCGGCGGCGAGGTCCGGATCACCGCACCCGAGTTCCTGGGCGAAGCGGTGATCGCCGAGAGCCTCGGCCGGCTCGCCGAGGCGCACCCCCTGCTGCGGGTCGAGCTGGTGACGGCGAGCCCGACCGCCAGCCTGGCCCAGCGCGAGACCGACCTGGCCCTGCGCTTCGAGCGGCCGCTGCGCGGCGGCTTCCAGGCGGTCGCCGGCTTCGCCGTCGGCTTCGGCGTCTATGCCGCGCCCGCCTACCTGGCCCGCCACGGCGCCCCGGCCTCGCCCTTCGACCTGGAAGGGCAAAGCGTGATCGACTTCGACGAGAGCCAGGGCCACGCCGCCCCGGCACGCTGGCTGGGCCGCAGCCTCCGCAAGGCCCGGATCGTGTTCCGCAGCAACAGCCTGCATGCCCGGCGCGCCGCGGCCGAAGCCGGCCTGGGCCTGCTGCTCCTGCCCTCGATCATCGGCGACCGCGCGGCCGGCCTCCAGCGGCTCTGGTCCAGCGCCGAGCTGGGCCGCCTCGAGATGCAGCTGCTGGTCAACGAGAGGGTCGGCCGGGCGCCGCGGGTCCGGGTCCTGCGCGATCACCTGCTTTCCCTGCTGAAGCGACGGGCCGAGGCCCTGGCCGGACAGCCCGTCACCGGCTGCGGGGAATAGCCATTGCGCGGCGGCGCCTCTTGCCCTATCTGACGGTGCTGGAGGTGCGCAGGGGCGCCTCGCCCGCCGAAAGCCTCGACACCCTGCGACGAGCTCGACAGTGCAACCTTCTGGCTTCTCCTGGATCGCATGGAGCGGGAAAGATCCGGGTCGGGAGAAACGCCTATGGTTGACGTCGTTTCCATGCTCAAGACCTGCGCCCGCCATCTCCATCGCGACATCGCCTTCGGCAAGCCCGAAGCGATCTCGCGCGCCCGGCTGCTGCCGGAGCTCCGGCGGCTGGACGCGGCCGAACTGCCCTCTGCGATCAAGCGCCGGCACTGCCTGTCGACGATCGCCCGCGAACTGGGCTTTGCCGGCTGGCCCCATGCGCTGGCCGTCCTGCAAGGAAGGGAAGCGGCCGACTTCGGCGAGCTCCTCTACACCGGGCAGCACAGCCCGACCCTCAACATCTGGTCGGCCTCCTACGCCGAGGCCCGGGATATCCGCGCTGAGCACGGCGGCTATCTGCTGGCCTACCGCCGGCACTACCTGATCGTGGACGCGGACTACATCCGGGCCCTGGGCCTGGAGCCCGAGGACCCCGACTGGGAAGGCATAGGACGGGACTGGGTGCAACCGAAGGACCCGGAGGCCCGCAAGCGGCTCTACCTCAAGCTGATCGACGGCCGGCTGCCGGGCTAAGAGTCAGGGCCCCTGGGAAGCAGGGACCGGGCCTACTCCCCGGCCTCGCGCAGGTGCACTGCGGGGGCCGGGGCCTCGAAGCCGCGGTCGTGGCCCAGTGACGGAACCATGCGCCGGGCCTCGGCGATCCGGGCGGGGTCGACCTCGGCGACCACCACGCCAGGCGCCTCGCCGCCGTCGGCCAGGACTTCGCCCCAGGGCGCCACCACCAGGGAATGGCCGTAGGTCCGGCGCCCCTCGGCGTGCTCGCCGCACTGCGCCGGGGCGAAGACGAAGCAGCCGGTCTCGATGGCGCGGGCGCGCAGCAGGACGTGCCAATGGGCCTGGCCGGTGAACTCGGTGAAGGCCGCCGGCACGGTCAGGAAATCGGCGCCGGCCTGGGCCAGGCTGCGGTAGAGGTGGGGGAAGCGCAGGTCGTAGCAGACGCTGAGGCCCAGGGTGCCCCAGGGCAGGGCCGCGGTCACCGCGGCGCTGCCGGCCTGGTAGGTCGAGGACTCCCGGTAGCTCTGGCCGTCGGGGATCTCGACGTCGAACATGTGGATCTTGTCGTAACGCGCCGCGATCCGCCCCGCCGGGTCGAAGAGGAAGGAGCGGTTGGCCACCTTCTCGCCGTCCCCGGTCTTCCCCAGGCCGACGGTCATCGAGCCGATCAGCAGCCAGAGCTGCAGCTCGGCCGCCAGGGCCGCGAAGGCCGCGACCCCCTCGTGCTCGGCTTCGGGCCGCGCCTTCTCCAGGGTCAGCTTGCGGCGCGGCTCCATCATCGTCGTGGTCTCGGGCGTCAGCACGAAGTCGGCGCCCTGGGCCCGGGCCTCGCGGATCAGGGCCGAGGCGGCCTCGACGTTGGGGCCGATATCGCGGCCCGAGGTCATCTGCACCAGGCCCACGGTGAAGCGGTCGGTCATCCCACGCGCTCCAGAAGCGGATCGAGCTTGCCGCTCTGCTCCAGGGCATAGAGCTCGTCGGAGCCGCCAACGTGCTGCCCGTCGATGAAGATCTGCGGCACCGAGGTGCGCCCGCCGGCCCTCTGGATCATCTTCTGGCGGCCGCCGGGATCCATGCTCACGTCGATCTCCCGGTAGGGCACGCCCTTGTCCTTCAAGAGCCGCTTCGCCCGAAAGCAGTACGGGCAGAACATCGTCGTATAGATCTCGACCTCGGCCATCCTGGACTCCCACATCCCGACACCACAGGGATCCCCTCTATCCCTGGCTAAATGTAAGCCTAGCGCCGGCAGATTTACAGGTGATGATCAGGTGATAATCACTGGGCGCTCGGCCGGACCACGCGGGCCAGCACCAGGGCGTCCACCTCGGCGGCCCCGGCGCGGCGCAGGACCCGGGCGCAGGCCGACAGGGTCGCGCCCGTGGTCAGCACGTCGTCGACCAGCAGCAGGCGGCGGCCCTCGACCTCGGGCCGCCGGCGCGGATCGACCGCGAAGGCGCCCCGGAGGTTGCGCTTGCGCGCGGCCGGGGACAGCCGGCTCTGCGGCGGGGTATGCCTGCGCCGGCGCAGGATGTCCGGGCAATAGGGCAGCCCGGTCTTGCGCCCGAGCGCCTGGGCCAGCAGGGCGGCCTGGTTGTAGCGCCGGGTGAAGAGCCGCCGCCAGTGCAGCGGCACCGGCAGGATGATCTCGGCCTCGGCCAGCAGCTCGGCCCCGGCCCGCGCCAGCCAGTCGGCGTAGGCGGGCGCGGCCTCGGTCCGGTCGCCGTGCTTGAAGCCCAGGACCAGGCCGCGGCTGTGGTCGTCGTAGCGCATCACCGCCCGGGCCCGGCCGAAATCCGGCCGCCGGCGCAGGCAGGCGCCGCAGAAGACCTCGGGTCCCGGGTCGTAG
>JAAUYG010103844.1_pt1 | contig 14071 bp, 11 predicted proteins | sample 7278091 | NCBI WGS metagenome assembly JAAUYG01 (sample SAMN14350201, study PRJNA611818) | marine sediment metagenome | isolation source: surface marine sediment (0.6m) | place: French Polynesia: Moorea | collected 2018-08
GGTTTCCTATTAATGTTTAGTAGTAATGGCCTAACTCGGCGCCTTTATTAGATATAAGCTTTCGAAATTTGGGTGACTTTGACCTTTCAAGGTCACTCGAGGTCAAATATGATGGTGCCATTGGACTCTCTATATATGGTTTCCTATTGATGCTTAGTAGTAATATATGGCTTTGCAATATCAGAGACCTTGACTCTGACCTTTCAGGGTTGCTCAAGGTCAGATGTGACGGTGCCACTGGACTCCCTATACATGTATATGGTTTCCTATTGACGTTTAATAGTAACATATGGCCTAACTGGGCTCCTTTATGAAATGTAAGGCTTCAGAGTCTTTCAGGCCGCTGAAGGTCAAATCTAATAGTGCCATTGGACTGACTCCCCATGTGTGATTTCCTATCAATGTATAATAGTAACCACATGTCTATCCCTCACCGTTTAGCAGTTATACACTCAAAAAAATTTTCGCTCCTGTCCATCACTCCTATCCGCTTCAGATATTTTGTTCACAGACCGACACCACAAAAACACAGACACATCATCATTGCAACAAAGCCTCACATAGTGGAGCTTGGTGGGGTTTTATTAAATAACTTTAAACATATTTAACTTTGAATTTAACAGTAATACTGCTATGCCTGTTATTTTTTGGGTAAGGATAACAATATGCATTTTTTGTGAGAAGATGTTTCTACTTTGCAAGTTTGATTTGCTAAAGGACATTTAATGCAACTTGCTGCCTGAGAAATACTGGGGAGAAGTGAAACCTTAATTATAAATATCCATTCAATTTTGCTGTAATTTTCAATACTTTTATGGTTTTCTCTTATGTGATTCTTATTTAAACAGACGGTTGAAAGCAGCCAAGAATAAGCTAGCTCGTCTTCAGGAGTTGGTTGCCATGGTGCAACATGCCCCCGGGGCATTGCAGATCTTGCCTGAGGACTTGGCAGCTCTGGCAGCCAGTCTAGACACTGGAGATCAAGTGCCCAGGGTAGACATAACAACCACCCTGGAAGAGCCTCAGGTAAGAAACAAGACTAGCCTAGACACTATTGTTTGGTATATGTTCCAAGTTTAGACATAACAACCATTTGAGACCCCTTGAGGTAAAGTCAACATTAAATGGAACTTACGTTTGACCAGACAGAAGAAGCATTTATCCAGACTGAAGAAGCATTTATCCAGACTAAACAATGAAGAATTGATCACAATAGGCACAACAAGTTGTCAAAATAACTCAACTAATCCATGGTAATGGGCCCAACAGTGAGTGAGACTGAAGAAAAATAGTACAGGGCCAGAATAAAAAAGAATAAGCACCCAATAACAAAAGGTAATGATGGTATGCCTTTGTTAATAATATGCCCATAAAGTCCAGCAACTAAAAGTGGCCTAAAGGTGCAAATTGCCATCAACTCTCAGTGAAATTTCTTGCACCCCCCGCCCCCCACCCCCCAAAAAAAACACCACTTTATTTCAACATGTTGTAGTATTTAAATGACAGAACTATATATGACCTATATTATGTAGTTTTCCCATCCTTTCTCGTAAGAGCAGTATATGAAACAATGAAATATAAATGATTATCTCTTTCCACTAATATATGATCAAGAATTATCAGTGGCTAAAACTTCGATTGATTACATTTTGATTCTGCCAGCCCCAGCCAAGACCAGAGAGGCTGACCGAGGCGGCCATAGCTCAGCACCTGTCTCCACGCCAGACAGGTGTGAGGTCTCAGCAGTCGCAAACCTCGCCTCAGGTCAGGCAGATGATGGGTCTGCCAGCCTTGCAGGATAGAGGGAGAGAGGGTGGTGCAGCCAGACCGCTTACCATGTCAGAGGAGGAAAGGTCGGTGGAATGCAGTCGGCACCAATCATGGGCAAGGAGATACCACTGTTGAGAGTTTATGTAATCGTCTTCCCACTTTGACAGCTCTCTAGTATCCAGATAATACTACTGACACCTATTATCTTACAGTCCAGTCCTGTCTGTAGTCTAAACTTTGTAATTCTATGCATTAATAGTCCCAGTATCCATATTAATATACCCTTAAATGACATAGGACATCCTATTGAATTCTTGTACTGATACTGGTAAAGCTAGCTTACTAAAAGCTTTTATCCAATAATAGTTTCCAGCTATTTTGCGACTTTTGGTAAAGTCGGGAGTCATTCTTATAAAAAAGCAAGCTGGTAAAATAAAAATCACCAGGTATCTTGGTTACCCTAGGGAAGCATATTTTGCTGCTGCACAGAAGCGGGATGAACTATCGCATCTTATGGGGGAGCGAAGGAAACTTCTGGCTATTCAGGAAGAACTGCAGCAACTACACGACGCCCTACCAGCTGTAAGTTATGTTAACACTTAACTGAATACCAAAACCATTGACAATGGAAAGCGCTTTGGGTGAACAATTAGACAGTGGGCAAAGTACAAATTGATGTATTTACAGTGAGGCAATGACCTTATCTGATAATAATTTCATACAGCTTGTGTCCGGAGAAGGTTCAGCATTATACTGCTGCCAATTTGATATATATGTTTGATTATGAATATATAGAGAGCCGAGCGATTGAAAAAACATCCCATGGTGATTTAGTTAAATAAATCGTTACTGCTGTAATGGATGTCACCATTTTCAGGATTTAAATTTGGAGACTTAAGAACATTCTGTGGTGTCAATGTAAGTTGGTTCTTCCTATGACCCCTGCGAAATTCTGGAAACGGGAAGTTGATTGAATATGTCGCACAGATGGCACACTCATAGATCAGATAATGCGTGGTACCCTTAAAACATTTCAAAGCACCTGCGTATAGTTTTAAAACATGTTTTAATAGAGTATTACTAATCTTTAGTGGAGTTGTCAAATCTTTTTGCAGACTCTGGAAGACATCGTACCCCCGACTGCTGTGCGGTCGAGCTCCCTGGAGTGCGGAGGAGGACCGCAGGAGGAGGAGGATGAGGAAGATGATGAAGAAGAAGGAAGCGGAGGAACTGGGAACAAATCTGGCCAGGAAACAGCACAAGTCACATTCCAGGAACCTCTAGAAAGTAAGTTAAATCTAAATAAGCTAACAAACACAAACAAACAAGTGACTGCATTCTGCTTATGTTATACTTTTAGGCAAAACAATGTAAAAATAGATAGATTTTAGATACCAGGCTGTACTATGGCAACAGAGAGTGTAAAAAACAATGATCTTAATGGTATCTTGCCAGGCACAAAGATTTTTGATGTGTTACACTAAACTTTCAGCTACTCAGCCTCTTGGCATGATTAGGAATTACAAACTTTTTTCTCTTTAGCCGTCATCACTAACGAAGTCCTGTATGACCAAATGAGGCAGCAAAGAATGTTGAGGGAAGAACTGAGAGAAAAGAAACGAGAACTGGAGAAATTCATGAAGAAAGATCGCCCGAGGCGTCAGTACTTCAGGAATCAGGACAACCAGAGTGACAACATCTCCTACTCCAACAAATCAGACACTTATGGGTAAATTCTCGTATACAGTTGTCCTCTTATAGGACTGTGAATGCATTAATGCTTTCACCAGAGGATACTTCTGTAATAAGGACAGAATTGTTTGGCAGAAGGGGTATCCTTTATATTAGAGGGGGACTACTGTAGCAGCACTTATCAAGCCGAAATATAATTACCGCAGGTGCGAGAAGGAAACTAGCCATTTTCTAAGTTAGTTTGTTTTATCTAAAGCAAAGGTAGTGTCATTCATCTTTGAAATAAAAAAAAAAAGATCTGATCTAAAACTACCGTGTGAAAGTATGATGTTATCTGTATATTGCATGCAGAGATCACTCATGACCTTGCTTTTAAATATTAACACCATTCTGAAAATTTTTCTCCATCGGTGGTTTATCAGGATGTTGCCGTATGTATATCTATGTGCATTGCCCCCAATTCTAGTGCGGCCAGTGCCAGCGAAGATGTTACCATGGCAACATGGGGTGGTTCGACTGCTGGTAACCTAGAGAGTATAGAAGAAGATGGAGCCAGTGGGGAGGGGCAAGGGGTGGATGCTGACGATGACGATGATGGTAAGTGTAAAATACTTTGGTACTAGCATCTGCAATATGATTACAAGTCTTTCAATATGTTTTTTGTTTGTTTTTTTCATACAATCCTCTAACCAGTCGTGTATACACCGTGGACCATCCCTTTAAATAGCACTTTCTAGAGAGCACAAATTTTATTAGTATAGTGGGCAACAAGTATAGTGAATGAACTTCATTCTCCCTCTCACGAAAGGACACCTCTCTAATATGGACAAAATTATGTGGTAGGAAGTGTATCCCTGTCGTAGGGGACAATAATTTCCCCTACATCGTCCCCTACATCCACACATTTTGTAAGGGGCATGCCTCCACACATACCTAGTACCTGGCACTCAAACACGTCCGAAAATATAGCATACGTTATTGTACGCTCCGGTTGACAAATACCTTTGTCATGGCACACCTGTTAGATGCTTTGAAAACGTGCAGGATAGATTCCAGCCAAAGTGATTGTTTTTTCTGCGGGCAAAAATATTTGACCACATGAGACCCCGACTAGCTAAACCTATATTTTGAGATTCCACTGTATGTACATGTATATATATACCTTGTATGTTTGTAGGTTACCCCAGCGACGGTATCGCCCAGGTAGAGGAGGAAGAGGAAGCCCAGGGAGAGTCCGACGATGGGGATACGTACACCATAGAGGAATACGGACCCAGCACCAGACAGCAGGTTCAACCCCCGATCATTGAAGGCAGCTCAGGAACAGGCGATGGTACACAGCACAGGGGAAGGGGAGCACCTTTCAGAGGTACAGCGGAACCTTTAGTAATGACATACTAATCTCTGAGCAGCTTCTTCCGGTACATGATAATCATTACATTGCAGGAATGTAATGTTGTTACTGGACTCTGCATTCATCTAGAGGAAGATCTTCTCACCTCTCAGAGTCATGCTTTGAAACGACAGGTGTTTCGGCCGCTCCTAGTGGCCTTGTTCACTGCGAAGAGGTCAACTCCGTCTCATGACCAGTTTTGTCAGATGACAGGAGACTCAAAATGGTGGGGGGAGGAGGACGATTACAGTCTAGTCACTCTCTAATATGGCCACCCTATTTGACAAGATATTAGCAATGTGGCCTTTGATGAGCTGAATGGATCCGTAGTTGTATCTGCAAAGATTTTTGGTCGCATTGGGGAAGGTGTCCTCTGTTGAGAGTGATCACTATAAAGGCGGGACCACTGTATAAATGATGATATCTTAAGTCCCGTTAACAGGAAAATATGAGTATGAAATCTTATGACTAGTACGGCATTGTTCTACAGTGAGTTACTGATGGTGAGTAAGAGATTAATATGTAGTTAGCAAGGATAACTGTTGAATAGCAAATCCATTTTGAGTACGTATTCACTTCAATAAACAGAGCAACAACTTCTGTTATCCTGGGTTAATTCAAATGAAGCTTGTAAATTTTGTGTCCATTTGCTTCCTGAAAAATCTAAATTAGATTGTCGTTTTTGTTTGTTGTTTTTTTTCAGGACAGAGTTATAAACAGAGGTCTGCATACAACTACTGGGCACCAGGCAGAGGTCCGTTCCTGAATAATAATTCACGGGCCAGTGCCAGTCGCAGAGGGAAAAAGACAAGCCGAGGCAGAGAGAAGAAGGTGAGGAAGGCATTTAATAGTACCAAATGAGGAGGAATATTGTAATTTGCAATTTATTTATATCATATAAACAATTGGACAAAGATGATCGGCAGAGTCACTTAAATCTTTAAAAATCATGAAATCTTTAAAAAAAATTGTGTGTGAAGTTACCATGCTGCAGTAAAACCATAGTTTACCTGAATCTCAACTGGCAGTCTGGCACCTAAAATTATCAGACAGAAATATAAAATATTTTTTTCTCTGAAACAAGCCAATTGAAAACCTTTTAAAAGTCTTAAAACTTTTTGGGCACAGTGATTGGCTTGGACTGCGATTCAAGTAAATACTTGGACCAACTTGTGCTGTTCAGGAAGTGTAGTAGTACAATTCATTGATATTTCAAACAAAATTATTTTAAATTTTCTTCCAGTTGGAGGATCAGGTGGAAGGATTAACACGACAGGTAGATGGTCTCACAGAGTTATGTCAGAATATGCTCCTACAGAAGGATTCTCACAACTTCCTGCTCCCCAGGCAAAGTGATTGTAAGTGAAACACATGACATTGTGTTTAACCAAAGTAAGCTTGCAGTTGTGGTTAATATGAATTAAATATGCATTGCTTTTTTTCCTGGGAACATCATTTTGTTAGAAAACGATTTATCAACTTATATGGAAAATTAACAGTTGATCTTTATACTAACACAAAAACTTCTTTTTATTTGTAGTCGGGTGTTAAAAGGTTGGCTTCTCCCAAAAAACTCCCAAAACACTACATACAATTTGCAATATGTATAGATTAACAAATACGTGTGTATGAATCTTTAAGGTATCTGTTGCTTTCTATTTGCTTTAAAAAACTAATTGGGCTACATGTGAAAAAATCGTTAAGTGGAAAACTTTTTCATATTTAATTTATGGTGTGGATACCACACAAAACCTAAACTACAGTTGTTGTAGTATGATTTATAGCTCTTTGGGTTTTCTTCCCCCTGTGACCCAGCAGCTAGCCTATCTAGTCCCGCGGGCTATTTCCAGCAGTGCTCTGCCCAGCTTCAACAGCAGCAACTGTTCCTCACCCTCAATCAGTGTTACAGTCAGCTGTTACAGCAGCATCAGGAAATGGCGGAACGATTCACGCGTCTGGAATACCGTCTCGGATCCGGCCCGCACAGAGCATATGGTGCCAGTGACGATAACCTTCTGGACATTGCGCAAGGTTATAACGCATCTCACCGATCCCCGGCCAATGACAGCCAAGGCCAATACGACGAGAACATATTTAATTTTAGACCATCATTCCCGTCCAATTTTCTGAGTTCTTCTCAACAGCAGCAACGTCCTTCAGTATCGCCACGGGGACTTCATCCGCAGCAACAGGAAAGTCATTCGGAGCAGTATCATCATATCAACCAGCCAGTGATAGATTTGGACAGCAGCCCTGCCGGCAGATCCAGAATCTCTCCTTCAGCCTCGCAAAGGCAGGCGAGCCCTCGAAACAAGCCGCGAACTCCGGAATCTCCTGGCAGGACTCAGAGAAAAATGGCCAGCCCCGGCAAGAACACTGGGATAGCCAGCGGGGCGGTCCAAATTGAAACTATCGATCTCAGACACCTACAACCTCCGACTGTTCCTCGGTTAGACCTGGATGCACTCATTGAACAGCGCAAGAAGGACAGGTGGGTATAGGTAACAAGAGTTGAAAGATAAGACAATTGTCCAGTATTGGGACAGTTGTCCAGTATTGGGACAGTTGTCCAGTATTGGGACAGTTGTCCAGTATTGGGACAGTTGTCCAGTACGTATAAATCAGACTGACCTGTAAATACAACTTACAAGACAGAATACTAATATATATACACTGTATAGTATAGTACAGTAGAACCTGTCTTGAAAGACCACCCCATTGGCCACAAAAATGTGGTCTGTCAAGACAGGTGGTCTCTGGTAACAGGTTCAGTTATATTGAAATGTAGGTCGTTCTGCCGAAAATGCGTGGTCTGTCAAGACAGGTGGTCTCTCATGGCAGTGGTCTCTCAAGACAGGTTTCACTGTATACTGTATGCTATATTTTGAAAAAAAAGTGTAACACCTTCTGAAATGTGGCTTGAAGTACTGAAGTTTCAAATAGTACCGTATATGGCTAAAGATGTCTCAATGCTGTAGTAACAATAGGATCTTGTTTTACTGCTTCCTGTTGAATACTTTATCTGCAACATTTGTTTAAGGAGCTTTGTAATCGACATGTTGCCTTAGCAAACATGGCTCAAGACAGAACTCAAGTAAATTCTGAACGTTTTGTGAGATCTGGATAACTTAGAAGTCCAGTAACTGTCAACAGAGCTGTAAGTCATTACCGACTGAAGACATTTTAGAAGGAAAGTCGATTGTTGCAAACCAAATGTTCACCCCTATGACAGCAGCAGTAACGTAGTCCCCAGATGACACAGCCATACTTCCTAGCTGGTGCTACCACCGCTGCTACAACAGTCACTTTGAACTGGTCCCCCCGGCCTGTCACTTACTATTGAAACTTAAAGCCATTGGTGACAGTAACTTACTACCAGGTAGTCAAATCTCACACGTGAGGTTTTGAATTTTATCTTTTGCTTTGTCCTTGCAGAAGAGTGGGGTCTGCCTCACCGCATGCTCGTACCAGGCCGGCTCAGACTGCAGTATCAAGTCAGGATAATGAAGGTAAAACCCATCACAACGATGGTCTCCTATTATATCATCAGTACAAGACTCTTAAGTAAAGGCTAAAGCACAGGTTTGCATACAGTATCTGTTCAAACTATGGACGATTCACCACAGGGCAATTAGAATATATGTTAGAAAATATGAAAATGTAGTGAAATTATATTCCAATACACACTGTATTGACAGCTTCTGTTGTGTCAGCTTAGATATCATAATTTTGCAATGTACTTACCCTGGGATTGAGTTAAAATTAGCAGAATGTATAACAATATGGCAACACATGGGACTCAACGAAGTGCCGACTATACTGCGATTACCTTATTAATGAGACCAATAAACAAAACATATAGTTTCTCATTTGCTATATCTTGTTTTGTTTTCAGTGATAACCCAGAGGTTCCTCAAACCTGGCAGGCTTGCGGCCGCCGCTCACCTAGCCAGTCAGCAGGTTCCTCCAGACCCGATGCCACTGAGGGACTCGAATTACAGGGAAGGTTTGAGTGCCGGGATCAGTGGCACCGCCTATGGGGATGCAGTCAGCATATCCAGTGTCGCATCCAGTGAAGCAGGAGCTGACGAAAATCCATACACTGGATTGGGCAAGGACGGTGCCCAAAATGCGAGTCAAGTGTGAGTTACTGTCTTGACTTGAATTCAGCCTCTTGGCAGTTACGTGTAGTGTTTCATTCTCTGCTGCTAGAATGTAATAATAGGTACTAGTCTATGCCCAAAACTGCATTTGTATTAAAACTGATATATCATTTTGATGACATTCTTTTCAGTGTGTAAATTATTAAACATGTGAATTACAAAATATTAAACTAGTATCCTTTCTTTCTTCAAGGAGTGAGTCGGACGGTCCCGGTGGTGAGCTGAACATGTTTGAGGCTCTACGGGAGACCATCTATGCCGAAGTTGCCACGCTAATCTCCCAAAATGAGAGCCGTCCACATTTCCTGATTGAGGTTTTCCGCGAGCTGCAGCAGCTGAACAGTGACTACCTGAGACAGCGGGGACTGTACGCCATACAGGACCTGCTCGCTAAATACCTACGGGAGGAAGGAGAGGAACAACAAGGGGAGGGCAGAGCACCGGGGGACATGCGAGAGACAGGGTCGGCTAAACCTGTGGTGAGTGTCAATATTCAACTTATGGCTCTCCTCCAAGTTGACATACGACGATTGGGGAGGGCATGATATACATGTATTGATAAAATATTCTGTGTGGTGATGGCGACAATTCTTTCAAGTTATCATGGGGAGATATCCCCATAAAACTAAATGCATATACCCTGTATACATGTAGTAATATGCAGCAAAGATATAGAAAAAAAATATTGAATAATTACGATAGTGTGGAAATTGAAGCTAATGGCGTAGACAAGCTCTTAATAGGGAATATTTGGCACAACATGAATTGTCGGTTTCATTCGGAAGACAAATTACCCTTGGTCGTATGATTACCTTTTAGCCGATCCTTGAGCCAGTCACATTGCATTATATGAAGCTCAGTCCGTCACCATTTTGCACCTTCTCGCTTCTTTTGTGTATCTTTGGAAAAGTTTCCCACCAATGGGTCTAAAATGTCTTGTCATCTGTAAATTATCGGACGCTTCTTTTTCCTCTGTAGTTGACATTTCCCCTTCACTGGCAGTCCTCTGGGCTGGCAGGGACAGGAGAAGAACTGACCCCCAGTGAGAGCCTCATGTCAGAAGAGGAGATCAACAAACTACAGGACCACGCCAACTACATACGGGTAAGACTGCCCTGCATGGCAGCATGTCCCACATACGCTTCGATTCTCTTTCTCTAGTAGAAACCCATAGGACTGAACCAGTACCATCGTAAAATATTATCCTGCCTTGGTCTTATTTGAAATCCTGTGCAACGAAAAAGAATGTGTTTCAGAAATTTGTTTTAATACTATCGAATTAGGGAGATAAAAAATTTAAAGTAAAATAAAGTATTCAAATCATGCGTTTTGCATATTGTTTGCCTTGTATAACTTTACATGCCAGGTACATATGTAAGTTTGTTTGACAGACAAATAGTGCAAAAAGTTATAAAGTTATTTCATTACAGTTAACAGATAATTCTTTACAAGACCAGCCTTGTAACTGTAATTACTTTAATATGGCACTGGTTCAATGGGGGTCTAGAGAAACAGAATAATTTGCAAGGAGTTTTCAGTTTGTTTGACAGTGCTGAGTTGGTTGCCTTAGATAGGGATAATTATATGCTTGGTTTAGGTGAAAATCTTGGTTCCTGGTTCTGTGTTACAGTCTACCTTTAAGGTGATGTTTGTGAATACAATGTATCTGTTACAACTAGTGATCTTTCCTTTTAGATCAATTTTGCTAATGGTGTGATCTGAAGCAGACCATAGGAATCGCTTCTTAATTCTTATACTCATTCATCATCATGTGTCTATGGGTCTTTTATGTTTATACTTAAAAGGAAAGTGCTAATTTAAGTCATAGGATTTAAGTCATAGTTAAAGAGCATGAAACCCAAATGAAACAGAACTTCAGCCGAATCCAAATTTTCGATTCGCTGGTTTCGTTGCACAACTTGTGAACAAAACATACAACCAATCTATTGGCTGTTACCATTATTTGTCTGTGAATGTATGGATTTCTGCCACCTGTACGAGTAATATTGACCAAATTAAGCATAGAATTGTTGCTTCCGCATCATGTAATCACCAGAATGCTTGCATGGACTTTTATTAGAGGGTGAGAGGGCATATTTCTTGGCTTATACCGCATGTCGAGGGTAGCTGCAGTATACATGTATAGAGTATGTGGCATATGTGACTACTTTTGCGATGACTACCTTATCAGATGGAAGAAGTCCTGTTATATTCTTCTGTTTATCTAGCAGATGTGACAAGTGTGAACTATTCACTTACTGCTAAATGGCCTTTTTTATACTTCCATCACAATCATCTGGTGATATACAAAACCGCTTTAGACTGAAGGAGATCTACTTATTTGCAACTTACCATTCTATGTCACCTAAAGGAAAAAAAGTTCTTGCAGAAAATGCTTGGATGGATAGTTTCACAATAGAGCCAATTAGTAAGGGACCTATGGAGTGTGAGTGCATTGGGAATATGCGAACTTAAAATTTGTGCATCCATAGTCCATGTAGTCAGTCACTCCCTTTCTGACAAGATGCCTTGAGCAAATACCATTTAGCATGTATTTTGCCTCGAGGTGGGCACCTAAATGCCATTGGCCATGGTGCAAACCTTAATAAATGAAGGTTTAGAAAAAAAAAAAACTACACTCTTATTGTAGCTGGAAAATTCACAAACCGTACATCCCCCTGTCCCATCCCCCAACCTTTTAGGCCCATCACACCACCGCGGGTGGTCGTCACAGTGACTTGGTTCAAGGTGACGATGGATCAGTGCACTCATTCGACTACGCCGAGAAAGTCGAAAATACAAGTACCATGTCGACTCCCACCTCACCCGGAAGTCATACAGATAACCCATTCGCCATGGACTCTCTTGGAGATACTGTCATTCATTTGGACAAGGTAGGGATCACCTGCTACTTTCAGAAGAGGATTTAAAAAAAAAAAATGTGGAAAAAGTTTTGTTGCACAATTCATGCTCACATTTTATTGCGCTTGGTGAACACGGCTAGAAGCTGATTGAGGCAGCCAGCTCTTATGCCAAAGAAATGTAGTTAATATACATACATGTAGTACAGGTATCTATGTAAGCGATACTCAATACAGAAGCATGACCTATAAGCTACTTCATGGATGTCAATTTACACAATCGCCTAGAGCATATAAAAACTTAAAGAGTTGCAGCTCAATGTTGTATGAGCTTTGTCCAATATGTTCAGATCACTCGCAAATACTGTGGTGATTGGAACATTCTTGACACTACTCACAACGCACTTGTAAGAAGTTTGTAAGATCAACCTGTCACACAAGCTACATGTATTTACAATAAAGTTGAAAATACATACATTTGGAAGCTGTTGCATAACGAATTTTCTAATATGCTGGTAATCCGTACAAAATATTATATTTTACAAGGAAAATTTCTTAAAATTTAGCTTAGCAAACCTGTGTTGCAACTGTCACATTGAAACTGCATGTGCAGAGAAAAGGTCTCTATTAGGGTCTCTCTTAACAGAACAACCCAATGCCTGTCTAATGTCGCACAGTGGTAGTTCATCAAGGGAAAAAAGCATGTATACAAAGCTCAGAAGCACTATGAAATCACTAGCAAAATATATTGCAATTTCTGCTACACTATCACATATATAAGCATGCAATACTATGCATGCTGCATCTACCAAAAATTTGCTTTTCATGTTATTTATTGGTGGTTCTTTTTTATTTTTTTCTTCAATTACTTACTAGCTGGCCAAGGTACAGTACCCACTGCTGTGGTATATTAGAGTGTACAGTGTATAGTGTCATGTAAGCAGTTTCCTAAAAAATCTTAAGGCTGTTACTATTGGGCTCAGTAAGCTTATTTACAACTTAAGATTTTTTGGGAGAAATCAGCTGTTGTACTTGGCTGTATTTTCGCCAGTTCACCTGAACATTTTGTGGTGCATTACACAGCTCCGGGTGGCGTCTCTATTTGTACACCTTGTATTTTGCGTGTTTTATATAAACACACATACCGATACATGCCACTATATACTAGTATATATACGATTTCCAGAATGCTAAGATACTCTGTTGAAACTCCTTAAACTTGCTATTAAACCATACCATAAAGACGCTTTTGTATTGCAGCACATTCCTCTGCTCTAGATTTTTCTTGCCGCTTATACATAGAAAATGTAGATATTGAGCTAACATTATGGAATTGTTAAAACTGTGTAGTGTTTTGTAAAATTCTACATAATATTCTATACACTGCCCAAAGAATATTATATACATGTATGTGTTTTTAAAATTATTAATCATTTATGCTACACAGCAAGGAATAATTTGTATTCTTAGCAGTTTTAAACAGTGATGAAGATATTCTGTTAGAACAAGTCTTATATGTTGTCTTTTAATTTGCTTTCTTTCTTTTCTTTCTGTAAATGTGCAAAAATGCCAATGACATTCCACTTTGAAGAAGTTTTAGCGTAACATTCAAGTTCATGTAGGTCTTAAAAGCTCAGGAATAACTGTAATATGCCTAGTATATACATATAGATGTTCTGTGTTGTAGCTTACTACATGTAACACCTGCTATTATCTGAGCTTATCTAAAATTCTGGCTCAGTGTTCTCCAGAATACAACACTCCACTTTTCAACATGTCATGTAAATAAAGACTCATAATGTTAGCCATTGAGAAATTTGCATTCACCACCAATATGTGGTATTCATGGATATTACAGTCTGTGGAGTCCTATCCCAAGGACTATATGAAATTGAGACCACACGTTCTTATTTCTGGTAAATTCTGTTTAAGGGTCTTAAATGCTGTTAGTTAGTGTTTCAGGGCAAAAAAAAAAAAATAAGGTAGGAATTCTCAAAGATATTCAAGTCTTAAATTTTGACTTAAGTTATGTCTTAGCCACATAGAATCTTACCCGGTCCCATTGCTGAAATCAAAACTTGGATTTAAGTATTTTCAAGAACCCTTCCCCCCCCCCCCCCCCCCCCCCCAGAAAATTTAAACTTTTTTTTCATCCTGAGGGGGGGGGGGGGGGGGGGGGGTGGGTATGTTAA
>JAAUYG010196902.1_pt1 | contig 14066 bp, 15 predicted proteins | sample 7278091 | NCBI WGS metagenome assembly JAAUYG01 (sample SAMN14350201, study PRJNA611818) | marine sediment metagenome | isolation source: surface marine sediment (0.6m) | place: French Polynesia: Moorea | collected 2018-08
ATCTCAAACAAGTCATTTCAATAAATAGGACACATTCCTTTTGTACATTTTTCCACAAACGAGATCATACGCCTTAGCCTACATGCACTTGTATACATTAGTGGTCTCTTTGCCTTGTAGTTCTATGTAAGTGGAGGTATAATCACCATGCACATATCGCAGAAATTGCTTTTGAATCTGTTAAACCTTTTTAATTTTTTGCCTACCACAAAAGTGCAACACAAGTTGATAGTATTTGAAGTGTGATAATATAAAAGTATAAAAAAGAAGCATTTTACTTGGTACATCTAATGTTTTCGAAAGCCGTGCTAGTACAGACAGTTTCCTTCCCGCCTTTCGACACAGTTCGTCAATATGTGATGTGCGCTAAAACTTAACTTCTGGTCAAAGTATACACCTAATTATTTGACACAAGAATCTGCTTTCACTTCGCTACTTCGTACTCTCAAGTGTTCATCGTTTACAAATCCATTTCTGTTAAACAAAATATACTGGAATTTATCGTTATTTGCTTTCATTTTATTTACACAAAACCATTCTAACATTTTAGTTTCAGTTAACATTAAGATGTCCAAAGACGAGATTTTTATTGTGTTTTCCCTTAAAAGCTATTAATTCTGGAGACATATTAGTTTCCGATTTGTCTTGCTCATTCTGTTGTTCCTGAGTATACTACATTCCCAGATTGCCTGGTAATTCATTCCTTTTATCAGTCAATATTGGGTCTTGGACGCTCCCATCAATGTGTTTGGAAGTGATATTTGCGGACACGTACTGGCTATCAATATACAGATTATCAGTAAAAAAGCTATTTAGCATTGATGGGACTGGGTCATCAGTGAGTTGAACAGTATCTGTATTTTCCAGCACACCTGTTTCATCTTTCCTGACACATTGACAGGGTTTCAACCTGCAAAACAGTGGTACCGGTACATAAACTATTCCTCTTTAAAAACTTCATTCATAGCCTCAGACTCACAACTGTTTGGTGTGGTATTTTCAATATTTACTAGCCGGCATTTCACATGTTGCATAGGTAATTAAGTACATGTTTGGCGGCACACTCTTCCTGGCCCCCAGCCTAGTAGTGGTGAGATTTCGCCTTGTGCTCTGGCTCATTGCAGCTGTGGCAGTAGATTACGTTTTGATGTCTGCAGGATGATGTCACATGGTCTTAGTCACCACAGAACCAGCAGGAAACATCCTCATCATGTGATCTCTCCCGAGTTGTATGACTGAACTATTTCTTACTAAACTCTTGAATTGTAGATCACAAAATGTTCAAAAATTCACTGAACAATACAACAATCGCACCAATATATTCAAGTTTCGCAGAAATAATACCACATCACAAGAATACAGCCAAACTCACACTCACAGACTAGTTTAAGGCGAAAAGTTTTTCGTCGTAGCAAAAGTGTTAAATTCTGTTTTTGTTCTGAATATTTTACTGAGTTCGAGGTAATAGTTTTTGATAATTATTTTAGGAAATGGGAGATAGTTATTCTTGGATAGTTGTTGGACAATTGTTGGATAATTGTTGGATTCTTGGATAATTGTTCTGAAAAATCGGAGATCTAACGTGCACATAATGTGCACACTAATGGTTATACATACGAATGGACTTAGACCCCTCATCACATGCTACATCAGCGATCAGACAGACTACCTAGAAGGACAGGTAGTTGTGGAGTATAGCTTGTTCGACTGCTAGTTTTCTACTATTGATCGACATCGAGCAAGTTTGCTTCAACACCACATCGATATTCGCCTTTCACCTCCCTGTCCTTGGCGTGTTGGCTCAGCCATTACACAAGCATACAGAAAGAAGGCACAGAGGAAAAATGCCACTCCTCGTCTGTTTCCACTTACATGGCAGCAGACCATTCAGAATATCACCCAAATGTTCTCAAGCTTGCACTCATTCTGATGTTCACAGTTGTCTAATGTTATTGCCAAACGCGCAAATAACAAAGTTAACCAACAGCCAGAAAAAATATTATGACTAAATACCACGGTTAGAACCACTTACATTGACATACAAGGCATTGGTTGTCTGTTAGCAAGCCAGCGTTCTGCGTCAGTGAGATACGTGCATAAATATACAGTGCAGAGCGTCTCATCATGCGATATCGCATAATTTTACAGGCAAATTCATACGTCGAGCCTTATACCGACCTAGCGTGTCATTTGTGACTTTCGTAACAAAAACACCTCCGTTTCGTGTTAAGAATGCCTTACAGTGCTTGGTTGTGCGTGGGATTCTAATCATCCAAACCTCTTAGCCCAGGCAGTGAGCCGTTATTAATGACCAAACGACCCTGTGTGTCGACAGGGATCCACGTTAAACTTTGCCATTTGTCCTGCTGTGACCATGTACGGCCGGACATCGCGTTGTGTCAGATTGGCTTTGGTTTTTGCCATTGCCTCAGATGTGTTCTTATGCAACTCGATTGCAGAAGGGGCGTGCAGCGGCACCTTAACCGCGAAAGAAAATAGAAAGGGGCATACCGATATCCCCGTCGTGGATTTATGCATCACAAAATTCCAATTACAGGAAAATTATATAGCTTCCCTGGATGCTTTCGAATTTCAGGATTACACTGAACTCTTAACTGTGGACGTTCGAGGTAATCTGCTGACGTCCGACAGAATCCACCCTGATGCTTTCTGTGGAGCCCCGATAACAACGATAATAATGATGAACAATAACCTCACACGGATCCCCGATGTTACGTGCTTGAAGGACCAAATAGAATCCCTGCGCTTGGGTGACCAGAAAGTTCCTTTAAAGAGGCTCGAATATGGAGACATTAACACATGCAGCAAACTGACGGAACTGAGATTAAATATGAATGCTATGGAGTACGTACACCCCAACGCCTTCTGTGGCACCAAACTGGAAACCATCAACTTCTCAGAAAACCTGATAACAGAAGTACCCAATATAAGTTGCATCGGGGGCACTTTAAAAACTTTCCTGCTCAACAACAATCGGATCTGTTCCCTCGAAGCAAATACTTTCTGCAATCTAACCCTGTTGAACAAAATTGACCTGTCGAAGAACTGCCTTGTTGACATTGCCCCTGTAGCAGAACTCGCCACAAGCCCCGTGAAGATATTATGGATCGCGCGAAATCAGATCCAGGATGTTGGAGACTTGTTCGATCGTTTTGCTGCTCTATCCGAACTCCGTCTCAATGAAAACGAGCTTTCGTGCTTTATGACAGTAAGTGGGAACACTACAGTCTGAATGCCGTGATGATAATATCACTAAAAGAATAAAGTGATGATAAGTGTGCTTGTGGGACTGGTTCTGCTACTCTTGTTGCTGCTGTTGCTTTTGCTGCTGCTGTATATAACTGTTGCTGCTGTTGCTGCTGTTTATCATCATCATCATCATCAACAATCATCATCATCATCATCAGCAGCAGCAGCAGCATTATTATTATTATTATTATTATTATTATTATTATTATTATTATTATTATTATTATTATTATAAGCTGTAGCTACACATATTATCATCTATTTCTGACAAATAACCAACTAAACTTAATCTCGCTGCAGAATGTTACCTATCGCAAAAAATATATACAAGCTTAATAAATGTTTGATAATTGCAAGTTCCAGATATTGTATAAGAGTGTCAGCTATTGAATAAAGAACTCATACGAGGAATATTTTAAGTTGACATAACATAAACAAGGTCCCATGTGGTGGAGTAAAATGGAAAGAATTGTGACTAAAATATTACGTCATTCCCTAAAAATTTTAGTAAATTTTGAGGGAATGACGTAATATTTTTAACGTAATATATGAGTGGCACACAACGGGAGATAATCTGCGCAAATCAAGGAGATTATTCTAATACATGTAGTAATATGATATTTCTTGATAAATAATGTGTGTCCTGAACGCCAACGCAATGCACCACCAATCGACGAAGAGCGTTTTCTTCCAGAACGACACGATACCTACTTCAAGCGTCAAGCTGGAATTAAATTCCTTTCACTGTGATTGCTGTATGGTGTGGCTTATACAGCAGGCTAAAGCGCTACCTGGAAGGTTCACACTAGACACGTATCCGTGTACGACACCCGTTGAGCACAACACCACTCTTCTGGCGAATCTAGCGCTTCCGCCATGCCATCCACCGTGTGAGTTGTCTCTACTTGTAATGTCCTGACATATCTATGTATTAGACCCCCCACACCCATCACCCCCGCGTTTGCATGCATGCCAACGGCAACTAAAATTGTAAATATGTTCAGTCATTTCTTGATTTGTATATATGTGTTTTTCGAGCACTTTCCTTTCAAATCTAGATTGAATATGAAATGAGAGTATAGGGAGCTTTTAAATATTTCTGGTCGTTCCTGTGCTTGTGTTGTCGAAATATAGAAGCGTTAACCTTGCTTTTACCATTTACCGTGCATCATAAACGGGATGTGCATGCAACCCCCGCAGAACTACAGATGTCCTGTAAGTACGTTCCTTGGGTTCTGAGGAGCGACATCCTCTATACACCCCGCAAAAGTTCGGTATAGCACCCCATAGGCACACCATTTGAGTTCTACGTAATAGTAGTATTTATGATCTAGCACTATTATATTTTTTTCTCTGCAGTCATGTCTTTCACGCTGTGTGAGTATATCATTTGCAGTAACCATGCCAGTTAATGGGAAGAGTTTATAGAGATAGAGTAGATTATAGAGTTTATGTTACCTGAAGCCCCGGATTGCATCTGACCAGTTCCTGCCCGTGGGGAATTTTGACAAATTGTCCATAAGAGAACACTACCATAAAAACTTAGAACCTATGTTTTGCATGTTTTGGCGTATGCTGCGTAATGCTAAGTTAACACAGGTCAGCTGTCCGGAATCGTATTAATAGTGTTCTTATCATTGTTCCAGACCCTCGCTTTCTGGAAGTGCGGTGAATCGCAAATAGCTATTGGGTTACAGTTCGGAACATTCCTAAATCAGCGTTAAACTTAAGATGCAAGTTTTTAAATTATGATGCATTGAGCTACATACAAAGGAGATGGAACACGGCGATTCTGATATTGGGAACTAAACCAAAATTGCATTATTTTGTATACTCAAAGCAAACGGTCCACTAGTTTTAATAGTTTTTAGAAGAGATATGTTCCTTAGTTCATATAAGCATGGCATGCATATGTTTATAACCTCAGATGAGAGGACACACATACAGTGGATATCACGATGCGATGAGGAAACTACTACTGCCCCATCCTTGACAACACAGACAACTTCAACAACACCGCCTGGTCTTGACACTTCTACAGCAGTCCAGACTACAACTACGCTGCCTTCAACAGCTGTAACATCTGAAGTCTCAACAATGCCTGGTCGAGACACTTCAACAGTTGCCCTAACTACAACTACTTTGCCTTCAACGCCAGCAACCTCTGGTGCCTCAACAATGCCTGAACGAGACACCTCAACAGTTGCACAGACTACAACTACTCTGCCTTCAACGCCAGCAACATCCGATGTCTCAACAATGCCTGAACGAGACACTTCAACAGTTGCCCAGACTACAACTATTCTGCCTTCAACGCCAGCAACATCTGATGCCTCAACAATGCCTGAACGAAGCACTTCAACAGTTGCACAGACTACAACTACTCTGCCTTCAACCCCAGCAACGTCTGATGTCTCAACGATGCCTGGACGAAGCACTTCAACAGTTGCACCAACTACAACTACGTTGCCTTCAACACCATCAACATCTGATGCATCAACAATGCCTAGAAAGGACACCTCCACAGTTACTCCGACTACAAATATACTGCCTTCAACGCAAGTACCTGCTGCCTCAGCAGCACATGGACAAGACACTTCAACAGTTCTTACGACTACAAGTACCCATGCTTTAACGATGGCAACACATGATGCATTGACCATAACAGCTGGACGCCACAGTTCTGCGGTAGCACCTACAAGAGCACTATCGTCTTTATCGGCAGCGAAATCACATGCTTCAACAACAACACTCGAACAGAACGACCTTTTTACGCTTACCGCAACTTCAAGCTCAAACATATCACCTTTATATGTAACGTCGGATGATCCAACAGCAACACCTGAGCAGCATATCACTACGGCTGCAAGTATACCGCCTTCAACTCCAAATTCACCATCAAATCCGCTCAGGCTCGACACAGTGACTTCTACGGCCGTCCCAAGTTCACCACCCTCAGCCCCACGAACATCCGACGCTACAACTCCGTCTGAACACGACAATTCAACCACTGCTTTTGAAAAAGAAACATTTAATGCTCCCACTGACCGTTCTACAGCTGTAATGACTACCAGTCTGCTGCCGGCTAAATCAGAAACCCCCGATGGTTTAGCCACATCGTTTGGAAACAGTAGGACCACAGCTTCTGCAAATACGATGCCTTCAGTGCCACTGATGCGTGGTACCTCATCGCCACAGGAAGGTACGGATTCTCTACCTCCTACGAGTCCGGAAAGCCAGGAAGATTCAACCACAAAGTATGCGCCTACAGATACTGCGAAGACCGTAACTATGAGTGGGGAGAGAACATCTGCGATCTCCAACAACCAGGAGTCGTCTGCTGATGTGGTTGGGCTCACTGGTTCCACTGCATCTCGCGTCAAAGATCCAAGTAGCTTTAGCACGTCTACTGTTGCATCACAGTCTACCCACAGCGATCATATATCATGCTCCGGACGCATCCGTAAGTATGTAGGCATATTTGGACAAGCGTATGCATCTACGTTTGGAAATAGAATGGTGCAAGCTACCAAATTTTTATTAACAAGGGTAAGAGCAGGTTCCAGGGCCAGAGTTTGCGAAAATACTTAGTCTAAATTTTGAATTAAGTCAATTTAAGCCAATCACACCGCTCAGATCAACGTCTCAAAATTTTAGGCTTAAATATTTCCGAGAACTTGCGATGGCCATGACCAGTAAATGTGACTCAGGTCAGTACAATGTTCAATACGGAAGGAGCGAATGTCAAGGTTGGACAAGATGGATGAATTAACACGAAGTCTGAATGAACCCCCAGTAGCGTGTTGTATTGACTTGTACACGCATCTAATTGTGGAAGATGTCATGGCTACAGCTGTTGTACCCAAAACTGTGCCTACAGGCATTTATCTGTGAAAATGAGAAACCTGCAGCATTTCTCGCGACTGCATTATCAAGATAACAGCTGATGAAATGGCATATAGACATCTCACGGAAGTAGAATATTGATAACCATCTTCACCCGTATTATCATTGTCTTATTTTTCAGATGAGAGGTCCGGTGTGCAAGCAGGGCATTTCACCTCCAGACATCTCCATCTTGGATATTCGAGATCGGCCAGGCTCCGCTGTGCCGCCAGGTGTATTCGAAATCCGGGTTGCCAGGCTTTCAGTGTTCTGTCGGACGGACAATGTGTCTTGTCGGGGAATTGTGAGGACACAAACATCAAATGGGTGTTGAACCCATGACCAGCCATGGTGCGCATGCGCATGCCGAATGACAGGGATGAATAAATTTATGTGATATGCACAAGTCCGTATAAGATAGAATTATGTAGAAGTGTATGCAGTTCAAATGGCTTCTTTGAATATACACCATATTTAAGACAAAGTATAAATTAAAAATGTAAGGTCAAAAGCCTTCATGCCTTTATGGGTTTATTGTCGATTTCCCTGTAGTAATACAAGCATGTGAAATTTATTCGATTTAAAATGGAAAGCAAACTACTGTATATATATACGGGGTCCAGCGACGACCATCGCACATAAGCGAGGATTGGAGATTCAAATGAGGGGGGGGGGGGGGGGGGACAACATGGTGTGCACGGGAGTATATAAATCACAGCATATAAATGTCATTTTATTTATTTTTTTATTTTAAAAACTGTTCAGCCTCTCTTTCCAAAGGTGTATTACGCATACAGCTATTTTTGTGTCTTGTACTGAATCCATGCTTCAAGAAATCCGTGATGTCTATTTTTAATTAAAATGTTAGATACAGTGCATTTCAGACATGGGATCAAATTCAATGTATTTACATTTAAATGCACTTAAATACAATTGCTGGAGTATTCCTGGAGCATTCGAATTTAAATCCATTAATTTAAATGTGCAGTGCATTTGCATTTGAATTTAAATTAAATGGGACAGTATTTGAATTTCGAATGTGTTTCAAATAAGTTTTGAAATGCAAGCTTTATCATGTTAATCTATTCAAAAACTAGAATTATAGTGTGTGTATATATCTGTATATCTGTCATGACATGCTGATGTTACATCTGTAGTGTATTTTAATATATGCTTTGAATTTCAAAAGTTACAGAGTATTTGCATTTGCATTAATGCTTTTGTGTGCATTTGACCCCATGTCTATGCAGTTATGAGGCGCCAATCCGGGCCAGGTCATTGCGTTTGCGTGTATTTCACTGCGATCTCCTGCGCCTATCCAACCAGGACTGCAAGGCATGTCCAGTATAAAAGCGTTCCCAAGATTATATAGCCTGAAATAAATAATAATTTTATGAGTAAAGAACACTACCCGAAAATCCACTAGGTCATATGTTGTGACCCCCCCCCCAAAAAAAAAAAAATAAAAATAAATAAATAAATAAATAAATAAATAAAGATAGGTGGGTGGACTAATCAGGTTGGACGCAAATCGGAAAATTAATGTTGACCCGATAACTTATATCTTTACATGCCAGTGGATTGTATCTACCAACTGGGACTTGAAACACAAGAAGATGTATTGGAAACTGTGAAAATACATGTATGAATAAATAAATATTAACTTACAATGAGAATGATTTGCAATGTACGATGGAAAAGAGACTCTAATATTTTTTTGTTCAATGTTGTTGTTTAATGTTCACCTCGAGACTCTAATATATCTAACTATACTATATTATACTATATCCTTTATTGAAAATATTTGCCCTGTTTAATTGGTTATGTCATAAAGAAGATACATGTATGTAATTTTGAGATTAATGTCGCACATTGGACAGTACCATGTGACTACAACCCTTCGAAAACTGACCTGGACCATACAAACAGTCGCTTCCAGAAGGAGGATTGAATCGTGGATCCCCTGGAGGAACCAAGAGGTGCCTGTCCCCGTCTTCGGATGTATAGCTGGTAAAAGACAACTCAAATCCACTTCTACCTCCTGCAGAACCGGTGACGAACCTCAGAGCGAAATGGCCTTGTTTGAAAAAGTAACTCCGATCAACACCTCGGCCGCAGAGCTGAGGGGTCAGCGGTCTGGTAAGACTTCTGTCCGAGAACAGCTGGACATGATCCAGACAACTTCCGTTTGCCTCGTCGTATCCCATGTCGTACAATATGAACGTGGCATTGATCCAGACTGGCGGATCAACTTGTGTATCTATGTAGAGGGTGCAGTTTCGATTGGGTGCATACGCTAATCCTCTTTGAGACCGGATACGAAAACTGTGGAGTCCGATCCAGTTGACGTTTTGACAGTTCGCTTGATCTGGGATGTAAAATATCCATCCTGGAAACAAGAAAACAAAAGTTAAATCAGATCTGGCAAAGCCCCAACGTTGTCAAGCGGCAGTGTTTACCTGTGGCGATTGTTTGGGAGTGGTTTGGGCAAATTCCATTTATTAACAGTTAAAATAGCTGTTGATGAAACACCCGAAACAAACTTTGTTTTATGTGATCAGTAAACATGGTGTTCTATAACATTATTTCGGCGTATTGTTGTCTTTCCCGGCATCGGTAAAATAGTAAACTAACCTTTACGATCTCGTAAGCCATTGCGACCGTCAGATAGCAAGCTAATACGACTAAACTACCGTCAGATCGTAAGGTAATACGACTGAACTACCGTCAGATTCTAAGCTAATATGATTGAATGACCGTCAGATCGTAAGGTAATACGACTGAACGACCGTCAGATTGTAAGCTAGTATCATTGAACGACCATCAGATTGTACGGTAACATGATTGAACGACCGTCAGATCGTAACCTAACGTAATTGAAAGACCATCAGACCATAAGCTAATATGATTTGGACGACCGTCAGATCCTAAATTACGACTGGGGACCGTCAGATAATAAGCTGATATGACTGAACGACCGTCAAATCTTAAGCTAATACGACTGAACGACGGTCAGATCATAAGCTTATACAAATGAACGACCACCAGGTTATAAGCTAATACGACTGATCTACCGTTAGCTCGCACATATCATGTGGAGTAAGAATATGTATATGAACAGTATTAGTCATAGAACACCTGTCCTGTGAACTTGATTTTCATGAGATTTTTGTATATAACAAATTTCAAATTTATGGCAAGATAAAGGAATTCGTGTCTGCCAGGGAAAATGTCATGTTGGGTATTTTTAGTCACAAAAAGGCGATTCTATGTGATGGTCTTATGAGTGCAGGCTTGAATGTGATGATCATGTGACTTCTCTTGCCTGACCCGTCTGAATAGATAGAGGGCGCTGCTGTTGGTCTTCCGGTTCTCTTGGACATCCAACACCACTCTCGGAAATATGTTATTCTATTCAACTTACCAACCAGTACGTTATTCATTCACCGCTTTACACCAATGAGGTGTTAAAATAATAAAAGCGAGACCCCAGGATTCATCTGTCAGTGTGTTCAAATCATGGTTTCGTTTTCCCTGTGCTGGACATACAGGCAAGGTGGAGTGGCCATATTTAAAACAGTTGCAGCAGTCGTATCAGTGGTGGTAAGAGTAAGGACATGAAGAAAGCGAGGAGAGAAGTAACCATAGATACCGTGCCATTTGTGCCTGACCTATATCATGGCCCTCGGGGGGGGGGGGGGGGGGGGCGGGCCCCGGCCGCCCGGCCCCCGCCCCCCCCCCCCCCAACCCACACACACACCGCAACAAATATTGCGAGTGGCCCATAATAAGCACGGGGTAGACCGTGGTACCATGTTCTCCCAAGAATATTTCCACGAATTTATGGTTATACTTTAATCGCAAGATGCTATATAAAACTTCGACAAAGATACCATAATTAAACGTTTGGTGTGTTGCTGTTTTCCAAAGCAGAATATGTTGAACTAGCGCTAAGCGTGGGTTCTGCAACAAAGTACATGTACTAATATGGCATCATGGTTAGGGTAAGAGAAAGAGAGCAGAACAAGGTAGAAGGAGGAAAGAAAGGACAGCAATTATAGTTGAGGAAATATCAAAATGTGCACAAGGTACTCTAAGTGGGTGGTGAAGAGACAAAGTGTTATGAATTGACATTTCACACACTGTATTTACCTGCATTACTTACTAAATTCTTTCTGCAGGCGTTGGTAAGTTTCTTGGGCTGTTGCAGCATGCGAAATGGTAGCCAAGACAATGCTCAAAGCTATCCCCAAGTGAGCAACTGGGACGTTGAATCTTTTCATTTTGATTGCCTGGCAGATACAAATAAAACACCAATGAGAGACAGTAGTCAACTTTTTGTGTTATTGATTAGGTAAATTAGGCCCTTGGTAATATTTAAGAGTCTTAAATGTAGAACTCAGAACGCATATGTAGAATACGGTATTGATCTTGTTTTAAAGTCCATAGACCCCAGAATACTAGAGACACACTCAAATGGCCTCCAGAGCAGATCCCTAAATAAATAACAAGCTTATGAAATTTAACGTACTGAAAGGGTTAATGCCAAAGCTCAATCCTTAGTGTAAACAAAGATCAGTGAATTGACAATGAGGACCAGATAGTATATGTGGCTCATGCTTACTACAACATCATACATGTACGGATATGCACACACACCTAAATATACGACAAAGTAATGCGCTTCATCCGAGTGAAAGGAAGTATTAACTGCAAAGTTTAATCCTTAAGTGTAAACTAATATTGATACAACACAAAAGAACGATCACACGACAGTATTTGTAGCTAAATACTTACTATAACATTATACGGATCTGTATATGCCGTTGTTCATCCAATAGTCAGCTTGCATCTTTCATCCTTGACAAATTGAGCAGCTACTTGGTCCACAACACCGAAAAAAGTAGTTCCTCACGAACCCATCGAAAACGCAAAAAGGTCATAGGCAGCCATTGTGTTTGAATAATATTTAGAAAGTGGGCTAAGTGAAGACCTAGCTTGTGAATACCTAAGAAAGACGCCCCCGGTAAAAGCCAGGACGAACGAATTGCACTTACTGACTGCACTATTAATATAAAACTTACTGTTATCAACAGTCACATGGTAGGCTTCTTGTCGAGAATTTAGGTTATTAATTAAATGTGTGGAAACATAACCGAAGTAATCTTCATGTTCGAGATAAATAATATATTGGTACAGGAAATACATTTGATCCTGTGCGGCTTTGGTATCAGATATTTGTTGCTTGCTTATGTTTTATTTTGGGAATCTATCCATTAAAGTATATTTTCCAAACGCCATTGTGAGCAACTTTGGGGAGGTGCTTTTCATTTAATATATGAAATGTTTTGTTTTAGATTTCAAAGTATTCACTTTAAATAAATTATATGCAACTGGAATGGTCGAACAGTGTTGTAGAAGCTTTACCAAAATTAAATGTTCTGCAGACCTAGGGTCGTCTGGTGCAGTTAACATATCCTGAAATGTGCATATATTCAAACGCATCTCTCTTATAGCTTTCATGGTCCTAATCGCACTTTACTTATGATATTTTAAAAGCCTTTAAGTTCCGACCTGCAACGTTGAATTTAGGGTAGAACTGTATAGTCTTTTTGGTTGTATGGTAGTCTGTGTGGTGCCATTGTGAAATTCACTTCCCAGTTGCAGAATATTACTGACGCTATTTGCTTAAACATAATTTAACAAAGTGCTTTATTTATTATTAACCCATGTAGCTTAGGTCCAGTTCTCTCTAACCCTCGAGTGATGGCTTCTTAATACCTGAATCGTCATCCAACTGCCATTGATGTTCAACTAAACTAGGGCTAAAACATACCCGAAATGTTCGTCCAATTTGTCAGACTTTAAAAACGTTATTACAAATTCAGTATTGCCAGATCATTAAAATAAAAATAGCAAGGGTTTAGAGAAACGTAAACCTGTGCTTGATGATAGTAGTAAGTATATCATTGGAGACACGTTCATTATAAGAAATAACCCCAATTACTGAAATTCTCAATTTATCGTATATATGTCTCATCTCATCTTCTACCGCAGCTAATAACCCGAATTGACATTCAGGCACTTAATGTTAAAAGCACTAAACCCTGTTTTGCAAAATATCCCACAAGACAACATATTCAAATACATTTTGTTTCGTTTCAGTTAAACTCAAAGTCAAAAGTACATCAAGTTCATCAAGCTCAAAAGTACGTAGATACAAAAAAGCATGTATTCCGAAATTTTTAATTTTCCAAATCCTAACAAATTTAGTGTGGACTATCACAAGAAACCTTCATAAAATATTTGGTTGGAAAAGAATAACTGTCTCCTGGGGCTTAGCATGCGTTCATTTCGCTCTACAATCATTTCTTTTGGGGATATTTCAAGTTTTTAATTCCCCCGCATGGCAAAATACATGACATACTGTATGTGCACTATGACAGGCGGCCTGCAGGCCTATAAAATAAGGCAATAACGGGCGGAGAAGAAAGCCTTTTGAAAAGGTCTCATTTCGAAAAAAAAAAGACATCGTAGGTATACGGATCGCTAGTCGCCACCCAAATGACCTTGGAACATCAAAAGTGCGTCTTATGACCGACCCCTATCTACCGTCTACGTTCCCTACTTAGACTCTCTGACTATCCAGGGTTGTTTCCAATGTCGCTATACCAACACTCATTTTCGAGATAATCGTTGTTGATTTTCCCATATAGTCTCTTCATTTTTGGTGGAGGCCTCCTCTCTGACCAAGGGATGACGCGATTCGATTTTTCAGACAAATGAAATATCGCCCACGGGGAAGGGTTGGTGCGTGCAGGGGGGGGGGGGGGGGGGGGTTTGCAAAATTTTCTGGGGCCGGTAACGCCAAAACCCGGTGTTTATAACCAAACGACAAATTTATAATTAAA
>JAAUYG010154897.1_pt1 | contig 14065 bp, 9 predicted proteins | sample 7278091 | NCBI WGS metagenome assembly JAAUYG01 (sample SAMN14350201, study PRJNA611818) | marine sediment metagenome | isolation source: surface marine sediment (0.6m) | place: French Polynesia: Moorea | collected 2018-08
AATCCGTGCATAAAGTTCAGAGATAATCGATGCCACAGACGGACGGACGGACGGACGACGGACGAATTTCGATTTCATGAGCTCTGCTGACATAGTCAAGCAGAGCTAAAAATGGTCTGGAGATATGGTGAAAAGGTACCCTTCCACCAAACTTGGCATTAATATGCTTGACGGGTTCTGAGAAAACGGGTTTTACGGGAGACAGACGGACGACGGACGGATGATCGATGGATGCCTGCATGACGACAGTAGCTCTGCTGTGCAGTTGCACAAAGCAGACCTAAAAATACCTCTTTTGTTCTTTTCTTGCTGTTGATCATGGAAGCTGCACCCATACTGCTGGAAATCCCAGAAATGGAGGGAGACGGGGCCATTGTGCCATATGGCACATGTGGCGACATTCCGTTGGAGCATGGACCACTGGACAAGAAATCCCTTGGGCAGATACCTGCTGCAGATGGGAAGTTTGATTTGCTCGGCTGTGGAGGACCTAGGAGCCTGCCTTGTTGGTGTGTGACTGGCGTTCTACGGGAGGAATTACTTTGGAAGATATGTGAGTTGCGCACTTCGTTTGAGTCTGTTGGAGAACTGTCACAAGGACATTCAGCCCCCAACCAGGAAGTCTCTGATGGAAGGCATCCAGAACTCTGCTTTGATACCATGGGTAAAGATAGTCTACCAGCTGTCATGCTGGAGGATGCAGTGGGAGCATCATTTGCTGACCTGGGGGCCACAATTTGACAACTGCGTGGGGTTAGCATAACGACTGCGTGAGCCGGCTTTGTGGTTGGCTTGAACAAGGGAACCACCTTAGTGGCTGACGCAGCAGTAGAACTGCTTCTGCTGCTGAAAACGCCTTTTGAAGCCATAGGCTTAGATTTCACCTTGAACATGGGTATGATTTTTCTACTGCTAGTCTTTTGCATGTTACGTTCAGTGTAGTTGTTATCCCGTTCCTGGGAAGTTGAGCTTGCTTTCTCATGAAGCAGTGAACCCGGGAATGAGCTGGACATTGACAAATCCTTATCAGTACCATTTCTTATGCCAGAGGTGTGGTCACCTTGTTTAACTTTAGCTTCAGGATACAATCGCATACTTGGGGGTATGTCTAGGGTTGAGCGTTGGATGGAATTTCGATCAGCGGCAATACCCTCTCCTGGCTGAGTGTTTGATGGGAAAAGACTCCGTCGACATGCTTGACTCTCGGGCCTTGTAGCTTTCTCAGTTAGGTTCCATGGCGTACTATTGACAGATTGTGACTGTGGAAAGCATACAGGAGGTAGGAATACAGCAACATATAATCATATAATATAACTTGATAAGTAATTGATCAAGTGCTACCTGGTACATCTATCTCTCTCTCTATATATATATCGCTAGATTTGTATAGAATCCAAACTGAATTCCAACCATTTAACAAGCTATCATTCATCAAAATTGAATTCCACATACCGGAGTAGTAGAAGTAGTATAATTGTTAAACACTCTATAGAGGCAACCAAAAATCCACTGAAAGTTTTCTTCCTACATACAACATGTACAATGTATATGCGTATACTAGTCGATGCTACATGTACAAGTGGATGCACCCATTATGGTAGCAATAAACCTTAACTGAAGTGATATCAATATGCTAAATACCAAACTACGAGACACCTTCTCCATGTTTACTTTTCATTTTTTTTTTTAGTTTAAGTAGTTTTTCATTAATTACTACAGCACTGGAAGGAATTTTGAAATGGAATGGTCAGTCCACTGTAGCTACAAGGTATGACAAGCAGAGGATTTAAGATACCGCCTCGTGGCGTCCCTCTATGGACATTATAATCTCAAACACTGACCTCTGACGGCTCCTTCAAATCTGGAGTGGTGTACTTTGGCAAGTCTGACACTTTCAGTGGTCTCCCACACAGGTTTGAGACCTTGGATTTCAGATCAGCAACAAAAGCAGACATCACCTCCATTTCATCTACCCTGGGGAAGAAGTAAGGTGGGCTGTGCCTGATGCAGTAGGAAGGATAGGTTGGACAGGTTAAGGAAAGGAAATCATATTAAATAAAAATTTCTTACAGTACATAAAGTGTCAGATTTGTGCATAATACCGGTATACTTTATTAACTTTGTTATGAATATATGTATATATATATATTACCTTTAATTTTAGGATAATCCTTACGGCATGTAAATAAATGATAGGAAGTCTTATGATATAAGAAATAAGCCAAGATATCAATCAGATGTCAGCAATCAAACCCTTTTGTGGTAAAAAAAGGAATAAGCATCTAGTTACACTAAATTTTGAGTAAAGTAAGGGAAGAATATTTAAAAGTTTAACATTTCTATATGAATTCTTGAAATTTTACTGCACAGGAGCTCCATGCAGCAAGACTAAGGAGGCTCAACAGAATTGACTGCGCAATCCACTTTGCGCAGGTTGGAAAAAGGCACGACTTAATTGGGGCAATCATGTTGCAAATGAAATGATACCTACGTAAGGTCACACAACCAGCTTTACTTTATGGTTTTGTGACGTTCGTTTTGTTGTTTTAATTATCAGTGGTAATAATCACATTTTATAGTTCAAAGACAGGCAAATTTTGTCGGAGCAAATACGTAATTTTTTAACTGAGGGTTACACATGTTTGTACCTTCCGCAGGGTAACAAAACCTAGAAGCCCATGTATTTTTCATGTATTTAATATATATTTAAGACAATCAACAGAGATAACTTGCAAGAAAACATGCCTTTCTTAATCCAAATAGCTGAATTATGGTTGTTTACTTCACCTTGCCTGATAACATTTGGGGAAAATATGCCGCTTTTTTACTGAGGGTCATACATGGATATCTTGCTTCTGGCAAGGAAAAGACATGGGTACATGTACATATATCTTTTTTCTTTAGTTTTGAAACATGTATCTAGTTCCACATAATGGCTCATTTTCATTGCCTTTGTAATATTTTTATTTCTTTCAAGTTACCTGTATTTTATCCGCAGTAACTTTGTGAGTCCCAAATTTTTTGTGCACGGCATACATGTTTCCTGACCTGTCACTAAATTTTGAGCATGGTGACCCTATGATATTTTTTAATTTTAAATTTGCTATATAATAAAATGCAATTGAGAGAAGTTTGATACATTTTGTGATAACCTTTTGAATTCTGTTGACCCTCCTTAAAGACTTTGTGGTTATGAATTTTGAAGTAGTGTGAATTGTAATGTACAATGTTTTTATCAGTATGCAAAACATTTAACGCAATATCTTAACAATCCACATCACATTCAGTTGAGTTCAAAACATGCAAAAGGATATGTAAAGAGTCTCTCTCCAACAGGCTTGAAGTAAATCTGGTAGTAATGGATGCCTTCTTCATCTTCCGGGAGTCTATAACCGTACTGCATGCAGCAAAAGAGAAAAAGGGCACAATTTTTATTATTCACTCTATATTTCTTGAAAAAATTTCATTGTACAATATAACTATAATACCAATACCGGTATTCCTGCTGGTAGTATCAGTACTATTAAGCCCTTTAATGGGCACTGACACTGTAGTAGCTTACACATGTAGCACATTGTAGTAGCTGGAAAGTAGAAATCATCTACAATATATAAGAGAAAGAAACTGTTGAAAAAAATCATGAGTTAGAAACATTTCATACTGTGTTTTTCCAGTATCTTTTCATATCCTTGTAGGTCTTAAATGGTGCATCGGACGGAATTTTGTGTGACACACTGATTGCTATTCCTTTCTTCATACTGGAAAATTGAAACAAAAAAGACAGATACAATCATTTACTTGCATAACATATACACACAAGAGGCCCATAGGCCGAATGTCGCTCTGCTTGTGGTGATCTTGTTTTAAGGTGAAAGTTTATTTTATGTATTCATCTGCTTCACTGCACAATCAAAACCCCAAAATGACCTTGAACACTCTAAAAAGGATCAAAGGTACCCCATATAACTGTTTACAGGTACCACTGCATTCCAAATTTCACTCCGCTTTTCTCTACAGACTCCTGTGTTTGAATTACAGGCCATTTTGCAACAAGTGTACCAATTATTAAATGACCCCCAAAATGACCTCGAACACAAAAACACCAAAGGTACCCCAGTATTAAACATGGGTTCATTGATACATCTGACATGTGATCACTATTCATGCTATTTGGGAGCAAACTTAATTCCTTAAACATTTCTACTTGCAGTAACTGATAATTGACTTTATTATGCATTTGCAAATGGCTATGCCTAGCAGCGAGGTGCGCTCACCTGGGAAGAACATGGCACCACTTATTCTGTATGGAATATTCCTTAAGAATGGCATCAGGCCCGTTCTCCAGAAAGTTCCGGATTACAGCCCCAGGGACGTCCAGGTCTGTCAGCTGAAGGACCAACATGAGCATATAATGTTTATATTTATGATGTACACTTATCATAATATTACCACAAAAGAAAAGATGTATTACACTACCAAACAAACAAACAGTTTGAAACTAGAACATGCACATGCAGATTAAGTTACGGAATACTGACCTTTTATGCTTTAAAGAATACGAGTGACCCGACACCTTACAGCATTGGACTCACATTAGTCCATATAACACGGTGGCAAATGGAAATTCTGTGACAGTTACATTCTGCTGAAACTGTTTCTGGTGTTTATTTAGCCACAGTAGTAGCAGTAGCTTATCAGCTGCTTATTGATGAAATGCATCCAGCATTCATATAGTTAAAAGTGATACATTTAGAGATACACTAACATCAATCATTCATATAAAAAGCTGAGCAATTCATACATGTAGGTACACCATTTTACATGCATTATATGATGCATACAAAGTGGTGTATCATGACACGAGTTGTCCCTAAAAAATTCTGGCGAGCAAAATAATCTGTGCTAGCTGTCATGGATGGTTCTGGATAAAGCACAGTATACAATGATAAATAACTGTAGCAGTATGTATACACTGCATACTGAAGTTTTAGATACATTTACCCGGTAGGTCCTGTGAAATGATTGACACCTAATTGACACAATTAAACCAGCACATGTTGCCCATTTATACATTATCGCTGATATCACACATACTAGTATGGGTGCATTATAGTATATCTTCCTTATATATATGTGCATTTATTTTCATACATGTACATATGCAGTATTTATTTTTCACGCATGTATACACAATAATATTTACACATGCAGTAATGTAAAACAACCTCCCATCAGTGTATTACATGTACATGTAGTGCTGTTACCTTTATTGGAGGCAGTTTGATAATGTAACCATGCAGAGACATGTGAACTTCCCCTTCTGTTGCTACCACATCAAAGTCTGAAAAAGTAGAGTACAACTTACATGCACATCTAGTGTATCAGAAACCAGATTTCAAAACTGCTTGATATAAAGGCAAGTCAGTAATGATTTTAACATGTTTAATACACTAAAAGACTGCTGGACATCCGGAGCACAGCAATGAAGCAACCTACCCATGTTACTCTAGGTGATAAAACCATGCATGCGCCTGAAACCAGTAGCTGTGCATTTCAATTAAAGTCATCATTCCCTCAATGATTTCAAAATACAGATCCTAGAGATGCTACCTGGAGATCCAGAAGATGCTAAATCTACAAAATATGGTAGAGACAGCGAAATAAGCTACTGGAATCCCCAACTCCAGACCCCTACACCTGGGGTATCAATATACATACATGGATTCTTTACATGTTGCCTTTCCGTTTGCTAATTTATATAAGATCCTGCATGCTTATCAAGAATTATTCACATGCACCGATTGAGCACAAATATCTACAACATACATGTATGTACAATCCACAGTGCTCATCTCTTTTTCTACAGGCTTAGTATTTAATTTGACCGCACAAATGTGTGATAAAATTTTAAAATATGGCAAAGTTTCCTCAAACAATTATGTTACTGGACATTGTGCCTCATGAGAAAATTACATTCAACAGATATGGATTGATGCCAGAATGCAGTTTGATGACAGCGGCATTGATTTGTTAGGTACATGTACATGTATTTATATAATGTCGAGACATACCAACTGCTTTTATTCTCTCTGAATTGGTAAGAAAGTCCCTTCCTGCAAAAGGATAAAATGTATCAGTTACAAATTCCTCATGTACGCACATGTACATATACTAATTAATTGACTTCTGCAAATTACCATGATTTAAGTGTAAATTATATGCATGATATGAGTCAATTCTAGTACCCAATAGAATTTTGAAAATGTATTTTTTTCTGGAAATGTAAATAAATAAAATTCCAGTTTTCATTTAATTACAAGAATTAAACAATTCTGTTTTGAAATTTACCTGCAGATTTCTGTCACCTTGGATACTGAGAAATTCTTTACTTAATATTTACATAAATCTTAATACCAGTAATTCATACATGCGTGCTTTCTCACAAAACATATACGTACATATGTATATGTATATGTAAATTTATAATTGTAAGGAACATGCTATTACATCAGAACACATGTAGCAGTATAATTGTCAATGAACGCATGCACTTAAGAGTTATAGCTACGGTGGTCTAGTCACTGACTGCCATTCTGTTTGTACAGTAATTAACTATCAATATTATTAAACCTTGTATGAGGTATTGCCCAACTTGGTTCCATCCTGGAGCCAACCTAGCCACCAGAGTGTATCTGAGACAGGCCTGAAAGTCACTGACAGTCACTCTCCGAGGTTTACTGACCTTGACACAAAAACAAAACAAAAAGATCTAAATATCAACTGTAACATAGAAGTGTCTATACAGTGTAACCTGTCTTGAGAGACCACTGTCATGAGAGACCACCTGTCTTGAAAGACCATCGGTTTTTGGCAGAAAGTCCTACATTTCAGTGTAAATGAACCTGTCACCAAAGGCCACCTGTCTTGAGAGACCGTATATTTATGGCCAGTGGGGTGGTCTTTCCAGACAGGTTCTACTATATACTAAGTGAAAAGGACCACTTGAATTAAGGTGTGTGATCTGACCCAAGGTTCTCAACAAGATGTCCATGGACCTTGCATGGTACCCTGCTTGACAACAGCATTAACAGTACCATCGAAAACATTACATAACCTTGCACTTTCCTTGAATTGGACTAGGTCACTACATGTATACTGTATTTGACTAAGGTCAAATACGTCAAATACAGTATACATGTACAGGTAGCTGATCTTTTGCACAAAACGTTTCATTTATATAACAGTAGTATGGACTATAAGAAGGAAGGAAATAAAGTAAGGTTACAACATATGATGCATGATCTCAATCTGTCACATGCAGCTGATAAAATACCCTTACATACAAAAATTGTATTGGAAAACTTACCTCAATTCCCATTTTTTGAAACCTAGCCTGCATTCTTCCAGTCTTAAAAAGGCTTTGCTGGAAACACAAGACACGATTTCATTATCAATCCCCATGAATATCATGTCACTCAGATTATACAACTGAGAATTCAATAAGCCGTGATACAACCAGTTTTAGAGGTCATAACTTGTATCTTTAAATTATCCTTAAAGGCCACCTCTTTAATAAGGGCTGGCCAGAATTTTGGCAGGATCGGGTCTTACTGATGTATTACTAAATTATTAGAGGGGCAGTTATATGCTCACGGACAGAGTCAGTGTATGTACTGCTTTTATAAACAAAGGTCACCAATTGCGTCATTTTGATCAAAGCTTCTTTAAAACAACCATTATCTCTCCTGTACGACATGCATGAAGACCTAAAAGACATGACCCTGTAAAATTTGACTTCTATCATGTTTGTGTTGTTCAGAATTGCTTGCTGGTGGCCATGCTGGTGGAATGGGTAAGATAATCTGATAAAATGTCACACTATTAAGAGATTTGCATGGATTTATTGCTTTAGAGAATTTGGTGCCAAACAGTGATCAGGAAATTACCTGCATGATAACCTGTAGCTTTCGGCCATGGTTCAGAATTGGTGTGGCTATAATGTCAGGCTCAGTGAACATCAGTTCCCTGGAACATTTCCATAATCATTCTATTACGTCATGAACATGCATTTGTTTTGACTCGGTTTTGACCAACACAGGCTCATCATGCTCTCACAGACAGGATTCAGAAATGCACACTGGACTCAACTCATAACCCACTAATCTGATCCCAAACTCAGTATAATCCATAAACTTAGCCAACACACTACTTCTATCTGACAGAGGGGTAATCATGTTAATTTAGGGCAGATATTGCAATTCCACACCAATAGGAAATCAAAATGAAGAGATCAACTGCATACATGTAATTAAATTTGACGGTGGGGATCTTGAAAGGTTAAAACTAAAGATCACTCAAATTTTGAACCCTTACATCACATGTATATATATCTGAGATAAGTATAGAGTGCATGGGTACATATATTTACTTATTAAACATTAATAGGTGATTGAAAATCATATATATATATATACATGATATAGAGACCAAGGGTCGAAAAGAATTAAGCTGTTAAAATTGGCTTTGAGTTACCAAGTGAAAGATCAAATCATACAAAAACGGTTGCTTATACTTTCCCCCCTTTTTAGCTCTGCTTGACTTCAATGTCAACAGAGCATATACTGTCATGGCACAGGCGTCGTCCATCCGTCCGTAAACTCAGGTTTCTCGGAAACCGCTTCATGGATCCAGGCTAAATTTTGTGGGCATCTCCCTATCCACCGTATCTCCCGACCATTTTTGTCTTTGTCCAAAATTTTTGATTTTCAATTTTTTATGATTTAATAATGGGACCCTATGGGAGAAAAATTTCAAAACGCTACTCCTCCTACAATTTTCATCTCATCTGTCGAGCCAGACTTTATGATAAATAAGGTAGTCATGGGGGGATAAAAAGTTATAAATGTTTTTGCGATCTACCAAAAATTAAAAATTTTAGTGGCACTTTGAAATTTTGTCAACACAGGACCATATGGGGCTGGAAATTTCAAAATGCTACTCCTCCTACAGTTTTTATCTGATCTGAGCCAAACTTTATGATAAATAAGGCAGTCATAAGGGAATATAAGTTATAACTGTTTTGGCGATCTGCCAAAATTAAAAAATTTTGTGGCACTTTGAAATTTTAACATGGGAGTCAATGGGAAAATCCAAAAATGTGAAATATCTAGAAAACGGCTGATCGTATCTAGAGTGAAATGGATGAAAATTTGAGACTTGCAGTCCTATGTACTGCATATGTATGCAGGGTATTTTTATGTCTGATTCTTTGAATTCAGTCTGGGGGTCATTTATATAATTGGTGCACTTACAAAATTTTCGATGTTAAGATTTTCAAAAGGCCAGTTTTAACCCCCGTTTTCATCCAATTCCACCAAAATTTAGAGAAAGCATGTAATCGGGGGAAATACAGCCTAAAAAAATACAGGCGTTACTTTTTCTGTCAATCTGCCAAATTTTAAAAGTATATGGCACTTCGAAGAGAAGTTGCCTCAGCTACATTGCCAAATATCCATAAAGATAAGTTGATTTCATGTGGCAAAATGTCCTGAGCATCAAGGCCCCTGGGCCTCTTGTTCAGTATTCTGATTCATTCTTGGTAAAATATAACAAAAATTGCTATATGAGCAGCAAGTACCATTACAATTTATGGGTGCCCGCCATAGTTAACAGACTGACTGATCATGCTCATGAGCTTCATGATTGATCATTTTACCGGTAAAGAAAATCATAGACTTAAAAAAACATTTTTCACTTTATTTCTAGTTAACTTATTTACCTGCAACGAATAACATGAGGCTGGTATGGTGAGGCATTTCCACACTGCAACTCAGGAACAGTCAATATCAGCAAGCATAAATCACTAAGTTGAGGCCCATCCAAGAAATAGATCCTATCCTGTTTTGGACCTAGCATGACAGCTGTGTAACACCCGGCAGGATACACAAACAAATGCTACAGCTGTGAACTTGGACGCACCAACATCAGCTTTCTCTTCTTCTGCCAAGTTGTCTGTAAATGTTTAAATAAAGTTAAAAATCACATTATTGATCCAGTAATTTTTTTTTATGAAATCTTAGTTTAATATAATTGATAGTAAAAACAAAAATAACATCCAGGTTAACAACTAAATTAAAATTGGTCACTCTGAGGTCACTGATGGGGACTATCTGACAGATGTAGCTGAGGCAGACTGCTCACCCTTACTTATTTCTTACATGGAACTTTCCATTGATCATCTTTGCTCAAGATCGCAAGTGCACCAAATGACCTCAAAGTGACCTTGAATGCTACAAGGCCAAAGGTACCCCATATATGTTAAACTATACTACTCGCGAGTCCCAAATTTATCTCCATATTGCTCTATGGTCGCTCGTTTTCCAGATAATTGAGGTTTTTTATTCCTCCCCTACAATGGTAAATTTGAAATTTTCGAAAAAAAAATCGTTAAAGATCGGAATCTCAAAATTTCAAAAAATCCTACAGCCTAGCTCTACTTTTGTGAGATCTTTTGAGAAGAAAATTCAGGAGAAGTTTCAAAATATTCTAAAGTGATTTGAGGGAGGAGTAGCTAGGGTAGCCAGGTAGCGTTTTGAAGATTTTGCTACCATAGGGTCCCATGCATGCTAGCTGCGAAAGTCGTGGGGGGTACTCGGACCCCTGGACTACTAACGCTACGACTTTCGCAGCTACATGCATGCATGTAAAGCTAGCTCTAGCATCTCTAGAGCTATTGTTTTTGAAAACAAAGAAAAATCGTAATAAAATCGTAAATTCAAAATTTCATAAATCCATTGTGAGGATTAGTAGGATTGTTGGCATCATAGGCGCTGAGACTTCTGATAATAAATCTATTTTATATAGCTATAGATCCTAGCTAACACCTTTTATTGTAAAAGGTTGCAGGCGCCTGTGGCCCGGGGCCTGTGGTTGGCATGTAGCCGTGAACAGGTGAACGACCCTTTATCTGACCGATGGCTTAAGAAGTTAAGTAAAGGTCTATGCCAGTACGGCAGTATAAAAGTAGACGGTCATTGGGGCTAGTTGGCATGCTTACAAATTTGTATTGTATTCCCTTTTAATGCCTATTATCGCCCATTTAAAGTATTTAATTCTTGAATTCATACTTTGATCCATGCTTACTAAAACACCATCAACGTCCACGATACAATTGCAATGTCTCCTGATATCACTACTCTTAGCAGAGCTTCCCGCATCCACATGATCACATTTTCAGCTTGAAAAGTTAAAACACTGGAAAACATACGCCGTAGCAGACGACGCAGTTAATTTTAGACGTCCGTTGCGCTCTTAAGTATCCGCTCGTTAGCTTTGTACTCTGGCTGGTTCTACTGCCTCTTCCCCTGCGTACGTGGAAATATATCTATATCTGCACTAGTAAATGAGGCAGGGAACCAGCTAGGCTTTGTACTATATTATTATCTGCATGACCTGATTATGACGGTGTGTAGTTGAAGTTGTGCCTGCTTCACTTTAAGTTTACCTTAAATTTAATACAAGAACTAGACTATACGCCTTTAAGCAGGTTCTTTATCTGAGCCAATCAACTTTATGGATTTGAATGTACTGTTAAACGAATTTCCAATGTCACTGTCCCTGAACATTCCAGAAGTTGCACATATATATTCTCTTTCTACCTCAGGGAGTCAAAAATGGGGTTCTTTTTGCTCTACCATCAGCGGTTTCTGAGATACGGGGCATTACGGGCCCATTTTCAAAATTGCCATATTTGGGCATGAAACTTGCTGAAACAATGCATGGAACAAACTTCCAGGGAACAAAATTCCAGAAGTTGCACACATTGTCCCACACATAGTTCCACACATATTAATTCCCTAAACTATCCCTGAGTCTCAAATTTCACTCCGTTTTGCTCTACGACAGGCCATTTCTGAGATATTTTACAATTTTTCATTTTCCCACTGGCCACACAATGTTAAATTTCAATCTTTAAAAAAAATGAAATTTCAAAATTCCTATAAGATAACTAGCTTTTGTGAGGACTGTCACAGGGAATTTGTAGAAAAAGTTGGGTTGGAAAACAATAACTGGGGGACACCAACAACCACATACTATATAACCTATACTTGATTAGAATCAAGCAGAGATATAAATTTGTTAAAGTTTCAATTTTCAAAATTTCAAAAATCCCAAACGCAGTATTGTGATGACCATTGGAAAAAAAATCATGAGAAGTTTGAAAATTTTCAGCTACGATTTAAATTGTAGCAGGAATAGCTTTTTGAAATTTTGCTAACATAGGGTCCCACATGTTAACGAAAATGAAGACAAGAGGAACATTAAAAAATTGGCACTCTGCTTGACACCTGCAGTTGGCATGACAAATGGCAATTTTCTGCACTTGTATTAAAAACTCACTGCTGTACACTAAAACTGTTGAAATTTGGGCAAATTCTCACACAGTACGATGCCAGTATCAATTTAGATCATTTTCAACACCTTAAACATTCAACGCTAGCTCAAAATTAAGGTTAAGCACATATATAGTGTAATACTGAATCCAATTATTTTGTTCGTGTTTTCTATGTCACTGAAGGATGGTTCAGTTGGACCAGCTTGGACTCCTCATATATGCTTTCCTATTGGTGTTTAATAGTAATATATAACCTAACTCGGCCCTTATGATATACAATGAGTGAGTTTGACTTTGACCTTTCAAGCTCACTCAAAGTCAAATTGATGCTGCAGTTGGGCATTCCATCATTCCATATATGATTTCACACAATGTCTAATAGTAACATGCCCCAGCTCATCCAAATCTGACAAAAACCTTGACATTGACCTTTCAACGTCACTAAAATCAAATGTAATCATTCTATTGGACACCCCATATTGACCTTGCCATTGGCCTTTCAATGTTACTCAAGGTCAAATGAGATAGTGTCATTGGACTCCCCATATATGGTTTCCTATTATTAACGTTTAATAATAATGTATGGCCTAAATCAGCTCCTTTACGAGATATAAGCTTTCAAAATCTGAATGACCTAACATTGACCTTTCAAAGTGACTGAAGTCAAATGTAATCACAGCAATGGACTCCCCATATATTCTTTCCTATTAATGTTTAATGGTAACATATGGCCTTAACTCTGCTCATTTACAAAATACAAAGCTTTAAAATCTCGGTGACCTTGACATAGACTTCCAAGGTCACTAAGGCCAGATGTAATCACACCAATGGGCTCCCCATATATGCTTTACTATTAATGTTTAATTAGTAACATTTGGCCTAACTTGGCTCCATTACAAGATAGAAGGCTTAGAAACCTGAGTGACCTTAACCATTCAAGGTCACTCAAGGTCAAATGCGATTATATGCTGTTGGATTCCCCATATGTGACTTCTTATTGGTCTTTAATTTGTAAAACATGGCCTAACTCGGCTCCTTTACGAGACATAAGCCTTTGAAATCTGATCGAGTGACCTTGACATTGACTTTTCAAGGTCACAAAAATCAAACGTCATTGCACCAGTGACCCCCCATACATGTCTTCCTATTAATGTTTAGTTAATAATATATCGCCTAACTCTGCTCCTTTCAAGGTCGACACTCAAGGTCAAATGTGATAGTGTCATTGCACTCTCCAAACATGGTTTCCTATTTATGTTTAATAGTAACATATGGTCTAACTCTGCTCCTTTACAAGATATAAGCTCTCAAAATCTGAGTGACCTTAACCTTTCAAGGTCACTGAGGTCAAATTTAATCACAGCAATGGACTCCCCATATGTGCTTTCCTGGCCTAACTCTGCTCCTTTACGAGATACAAGGCTTCGAAATCTTAGTGACTTTGAATTTGACCTTTCAAGGTCACTCAAGGTCAAATGTGATGGTGTCATTGGACTTTCCATATATTGTTTCCTATTGATATATATAGTAACCGAATGTCTATCTCACACCGTTTAGCTGTCATGGCCACTGAAAATGTTTTCTTCTATCTCTTATTGCTCAGCCCAAATTACGAAAAATCGTTAAGTGCACTGAATGACCTCAAATGACCTTGAATGCTAAAATGCCAAA
>JAAUYG010290078.1_pt1 | contig 14063 bp, 8 predicted proteins | sample 7278091 | NCBI WGS metagenome assembly JAAUYG01 (sample SAMN14350201, study PRJNA611818) | marine sediment metagenome | isolation source: surface marine sediment (0.6m) | place: French Polynesia: Moorea | collected 2018-08
ATTAGTGGGTGTATTGGTATTTTAAAACCACAATAGGTGCTTAATTAAGCACATATTGTGGTTATCAAATCCCAAGACTGCAGTGTAAACTGTTTAAACCAGCAGTATTTATAAATTCTTCATGTCTTAAATTTCCATGCACAAATTTTAGTTAACAGGGTTCTAGATCGTTAGATTTTTAGTTTACTCCTCGGGAGCTTAATTAAACGGCGGGCTTTTAAAAACAAAAATTGTGTATAAAATGAGTTGTTCTACATTTAGTTCTAATGACCCATATAAAATAAGCGATTTTATTGTTGTTCAACATCTTTCACGGCTGATCGCCTGGCGTGGGCGCCAATGTTAAATTCTTGTTATAGGACCGAATGTAACCAGTATTGTTAAGCAACCTCGAATTTTTAATTAATTTGGGAAGATTTAAACAAGGTATGCCTATTTGTAGCAACATTTAATGGGAGACTTATTTGTTCAGTAAATTTTTATCTAAAAAAGTCAGGTAGAAATAATAGAAAACATTAACCACAAGGCCAATAACTGACATCTGAATAAACACAGTGGTCATTTGAGATGTCAGTTTATTAAACTTCACAGAGTACAACGTTGGTAAACAGTCAACAGATGAAGTGTACTTAACCGTTACAGAAGACAAAATGTTCAGTCCCCGTGATTGTACTGCAGAGTGTTCGTAGAACGTATCAGTATTTGGACCACTGTTTACTAAGGCACTGCCTTGATAACGCAGAGTATTGTAGCAAACGTGTCTTGCCCACTGAATGACTCGATGGACACTGCCCTGTTAACACAGAGTATTGTAGCAGACCAGTGTCTTGCTTACTAAATGCCTCCATAGACACTGTTCTGAAAACAGAGTATTGTAGCAGACTAGTGTCTTGCCTACAAAGTGCCTCCATAGACACTGCCCTGATAGCATACAGTATTGTAGCAGACTAGTGTCTTGCCTACTAAATGCCTCCATAGACACTACCCTGATAACACAGAGTATTGTAGCCAACATGCGTCTTTTACACCGAATTCTTCAGTAGGAGATACCTGTAACATCTTGTAATTAGTAAAAAGAAATTTTAGCATAGACCTGTACCGCAAAATATTTTCAACAAATATTTCAATTCCGATTTTTTTTTTATTTTCACTATTGTACATTGAGCACCAGGCTGTTTTCTGTTAATAGAACAGAACGTAACAATTTGACGTATAAATGCACGTCATTAAGCTGAAGCATGAACGTTTTTTAATGTGTTACTTCGATGTTTTCCCTACTCACTGGTACAGGAATGATGTACTACTGTACCATAGTCAATCTACTACTACGTAAAAGTGCTTATCAGTAGCATTGGCCATTATAATCTAGTAACTTGGACAATCTTGCAAATACTAGATAGTTTCTGGACGGGCTTTCTGTATAATTCATCGATAAGGCTCAAAAAGTATCAGAAAGCCAAAGAAAATCGCGAATAACCTAAATTACCTATAGTTACCGCGTTAAAGCTATGGCATTTACACTTATTATCACTGTGTTTTATTACAGCTTAACCTATTTAACATTTAATGCCACAAGTCACGCGATCCAATGTTTGACGTGTTGGGATGTCATCACCATCACGATGAAAAATATCTCATATATGGTCAGTACACAGTAGGGTAACTAGGGCTATTGCTCTCCTAGTCCAACAGAATGAGATCCTACTCCGCAGTCACCACTGTTAAGTATAGTTGACTCTCTTAATGCAAGTGACTTAAAGTCAGGAGAATTTCCTTGTAAAGGCCCTGTGGTCTCAAATAATTTACAAGTGATGCTTATTTGCTACGTTTCATTATCAGCCAAGCTATTGATAAAAGACTTTTAGTCTCATATGTTTTACACGTGATGCTTATTCACTACGTTTCTTTATTAGCCAAGCTCTTAGTAAAGAACTTTTGGTCACAGATCTTTTACACGTGATAATTGTTTCCTATGTTTCTTTAATAGCCAATCTCTTAGTAAAGGCCTTCTCTTGTCAGATGTTTTATACGTGATGCTTAATTGCTGCGTTTCTTCATGTTGTGGTGTTTGGGTTCTGATACATGTCTCTTATATCACATATATAATTGCTTTCCATATTTGCCCCCCCCCCCCCTTAGTTTACTAATATTCACAGACGCAGCCCTAATGGTGTTTTCTGCCTTCCGCGAGGAGCTGATTTGTCAATTAGTTCAGTCTTAAGCGATACGGAGATACTTTATCACCAACATATCCTTTTTTGTCGCTTCCCTTGACATGATACCCTATCGGAGTGAAAATTTCAAAACGGTATATTCTACAAATCATGTTCAAATTATTTCAAACCCCAAACTGGATTTTTATTTCAATCATTATGGTCATCACAAAAATACAGTGTTCGGGAGTTTTGTTGTTGTTTTTTTTTTTGTTTGTTTGTTTTTTTTAATTTATTTTATATGAAACTTCCAAATTCAGCCATTGCAATCCATGTGAGTGGTCTTATTTTGACCATGTATTCCTTTTAAACACTGATAGATAGTCATATATGGGAGTCGAACTGCACCATTACATTTGATCTTGAGTGACCTTGAAATGTCAGTCAAGGTCACTCAGATTTCGAAAGCTTGTATGCCGTAAAGTAGCAGAGTTAGCTCATATGTCACCGTTAACTACGAATACGAAGTCATGTATAGGAAGCCAAAATGTGTTTTACATCTGACCTTGAGTGACCTTGAAGTGGCAAGCTCAGATATGTTGAAGGAGTGTATCTTGTAATGGGGCTGAGGTAGACCATACGTTACTTTAAATACTCATAGAAAGTGATATATCGGGAGTCCAACTGCACTATTAGATTTGACCTGGAATGAACTTGAAAAACACTAAGAGGTTATCGTTATTAGTGAGTAATAGGAAAAGAACAACACTGCCACGTTAAATCTTTACATAGTATCCCACAGTTCTATACACAGACCAACTCTCAGTGTTTACAGTTTTGTGTTTCCCTGATAGTAAGAAACGGCGGCCGCCAGATAATGTTAGGTGGTGGCCGCCAGATAACTTTTAAGTGGCGGCCACCAAATAATTTTTAGAAGCGGCCGCCAGATAACTTTAAGTGGCGCCAGATAATTTTAAGCGGCGGCCGCCAGATAATATTCATAAGTCACCCCTGATACCAATGGGCTTCCATACCTTCAAGCGATTATATTTGTGTTATGTCACATATATTCCAAGTGCTGGCAATTGCCGTTCAGTGACACCAGTCTTAGGAACGTTGGCAAATTTCATACTCAGAAGCATTCATGACCACATACACAAAGCTCCTAAGTTTAAAGTTTAAATTTTGTTCATTTAATGAACAAAATTGAAACTTTAACTTGGGAGCTTGCCAGTGAGAAGTGCTTCACAATTTTACCACAAAAAAATGACAGTGCTTTTAACTTCATATAATAAAAGCTTGCACATAAACATTTGTGTAGGAGTGAGTCAAATGATGTAGTCGAATATCTCAAACATAAGTATGAAAGACTTCTGTTCTTTTGAAACCCGACCAGTTATACACTGACAACAATCGCTTTTTTTAAAAAAAATATGTCGTTGGCTTGGTCTCCTGGCAGGAGCAGGGAATAAGACATTTGCTGCTCTGACCTCAGTATTCGCAGACTCGCCACTGACAATCGTTGTGGGGATCATTTGCTTTCTACTGTCACTCGAAGGTCGTCCCTAAGCCAGGTCCTCAAAATCTGTGTCACTCTGGAAGCCACGATGATTTACGGAGGGTGTATAAAATGTCGGGTATGATCGGTCACCGGTGACAGAAGCAGAACCGAGACATTTGGGTTTCCGTTCTACGGACAATAGCTCGTCCCCAGGGTCCTTCGGGAGTTCTCGGGGATTTCCGGCAGCAAACGAGGACTGGCCCTTGGAAGTTGTCGGCAGTGAAGAGAGTTATGAAATGGTGCCGACGTGTCGTAAATCCAGTCTGTCGCTGCTGGCTGGGTCTGCGAGGGAACTGTGCAGTGCTTGCCTGTGATTAGTAGATGATTTACTGTCCCCGGGTTTGTCCAGTTGTGTGCCTCCCTCCCTCCGCAAAGGCTCTTTATTTAGAAGACAGATGGCTGGTGTGTGTTGCAGGCTTATCCCCGGCCCGGAACGGCGGGGCTCACCGCTGCTGATTGAGGGATTACCGACGGCCGATTTGCCGCGGGGCTGCCCCCGTTTTATCAGTGATGAAGCGAAGTTTTATTTTCTCTGGGGCGGCATAAAGCAAGTAAAACATGACTATAATAGGGCCTATCTATGCAGACAGCTTCGCGCTAAATGAAGAGCGGCCCGTTTGGCATTAAAACTCAATCTGTCAGCAGGCCGCTTTCAAGAGAGTATTATAGAGATGGCGTTCTGCATCAATAAAACATATTGTCGGGAGACTTTAACGGCTAAGGTTGCCATAACCGGTCATAAAGCCTCCCCGGCTAAACCGGTGAGACCGGGTCGTAATGATGGCTCGATGCAGTCCACAAGTGGAGCTACAGTCTTGGAAAAAGGTCTCCGTTATACAAGGCCATAACACACGGATCATCTTCGCGGAAGACTTTTACCAGACGCGGCGGTGATGACACATGTTTAACTTAACGGGCCTAGAACTTGAAGTTCTAGGCCCGTGTCCAATCATCGTTTATGCAAATGGAGAGAGCTACTAAGACCCTGCAGTGACCTGGAAGAGAGCTGTCGGCACTGTGGAAAGGAGCGATGAAACAGTCCCTGGAGACCATAAATAAACGGCAGGTAGTAGGCGTCACCTCAGAACCCGACTTCCATATTCCCCTATTTTCGCCCCCTGAACTTACACAGGGGTTACTTTTAGATGTGATTTATCTTAATATTAACACATTCGGTGCTAATGGCCGTAGTAACCGAAACACCCTTAAATATCGGGCTTGAGGTCAATATTATCAAATCCCATCCCAAACCATTCCGAAGTATCTCGCCACTATAGAGACATCTCCGTAATATGACTTTCTTTGTATTTAAGCGGAATTTAGTTCTATCACTGTTACTGTTCTGTTCGAGTGTTATAGTTTTATCCCCTTTATATCCATGGCCATATAAAAGAAGCGATGTTTGAATAAACATCACCTATTTTATATGGCCATGGATTCCGAAATAGGCGTCCGATCACTGGAGCAGTGACAAAATTTGTATCAGGCACTTTATTGTTATATTTGGAGGAAAATAAAAGTTTACAAGGCATGCGTCTTTTCTGCTTCGATACACATTTATTCGATAAACTTTAAAGGATTTGAAAACGAGGAACTACTTCAGAAGTCTTGACAAAAACCAAAAGGGCAAAGCCAGTTTCTTCAATTTAAAATCAGATTTGATGAATATAGATCAATAATAAAGCCAATATTATTTTCTAAATATAATGATTTACCAAAATTTTTTAAGACCAACATGTGTGCAGATGACTAGTTCTTATGACTGTGGGGGCAGTGGACAGTAAAATGGAACAGCCAAAAGTATTAACAGACTTGATAACCTTCACTCGTTATGGGCAAGAACTTTACTCTATAATATTTGCGGTCACGCATAGTAAAAGAAATCTGAATCTAGAAATAATAAACGCTCAAAAGATAGAACGTATAGTGTTATAATAAAAGCTTTGGTATAGTCATTGGCTCAACGTTTGACCTGGAATGAACATTGTCAAAGTTTTGAGCCTAAGTTATCATCGGCTCTGTATTTTGTGCATGTTGAAAGCAGCACAAAAAACTCCTGCCATTCCCCACCCTGAGAATGCTCTGCTTTTTGTACTGGCCCTTATTTTAGTTACATTTGACTTGTGGTATCCTGCTACGTGGGTCAATACACAGATCATATATATCACTTTTACACCCCACAATAACTTCACAGAAAAAAAATGTATGTCTCTCGGAAGCAGATAGATTGGCACACGCAACCTTTAAAATAAAATTTTAAATTCGTTTAAGCTTTGAAGACATACTATACAATCTGTATCTAGGCAATTGCATCAATGATAATAGGAGATCTCTCTCCTATTATCCTTGATTGCATGTTGAAACAATTGCATAAAGAACCCAGTGACACTAATCTCGAACGGGCATTCTCATACGCCACACGTCAAGGCGATAATGATCTTGTTCAAGAACTTTCCGAAGGTCAAACATAGATTTATATTTAGAGGTCCACATTTGTGGAAAAATTGCCTCATGGCCACAAGTAGTTATGAATAAAAATATTTTCGAAAACAAGCGGAGAGACCTTTTAAATAATTACAGTTAAATAGAAAAAGTTCCGTAAACCTAGTAGAAATGATGCCATCATTTCTATGACATTATGCCAAAGATAATATACAGGGCAGTCCTGTGTATTACCCTTGCTGTAATATCTGAGAAAGGAAGCACCTAGCTGTATATCGGAAAATATGTGAACCCCTGAGAGGCATAGTGCTAGTGGAAATTGTGGTGTTTATTTACTGGCTCTCACCAGCTCAACTCAAAGCTGACTTAAGCAATCATAGTATCTTCCATATGTTATAATTTCTTCTGAATTGTAGCCTACAGTCTGTCGCGTTGGTGCTAGCCACGAACTCTACCACAATATATATGCCGGTTACATATATGGCCACTACAACTTTGTCAACTGTACAGTTTGAAATAAATTTAACTACTTCAACTAGTTATTTCAATCTAAGCGAAATGCGCTGCTTGACAATTAAATTGTAAAAAAGTCTTGTTTTGCAGAGGTGTTTATACCAGGACCCTGTGAGAACTTATCACGATTTAAAGCAAAATGGAGACTGTCTATAGATTACGTTAATAGGGAAAAAATACAAGGATTTCCTAAACTCGCGAGAATTGTTATTGTTAACTCGATGGTCAATACATGCTACATTTAAACTTAAATTGGAGCATATTTAATGGTCGTTGAATGCAGGTTGCAGTACATCTTTTTGAGCTGGGAATGGCCATGGTGCATTTATACACTGCTCAGAATATTTAAGGGAGCAGATTTTCAAAGGAATATATTTAGAAATATATTGGGTAAAATCCTTCCAGATTGTAGTCCTGTTTAGTTAAATCATTTTGCTTGATAAGGCAGTTGTGGCAAAAATGGCAAAACTGTATTTTTTGCATAACTCAGAGGGCAATCACTCCCAAAACACAAGTGTATCAGAGCAGTTGCGATCATAATCTTTACTCTTTCAAACACTTTCAAATACTATAACACTGTTTATTGTCAAATCAGTGGCCATACGAGATACTGCGCTAACATTGCTCCTTTAAATGTTTTGAGCAGTGTATTTAAATAGATCGGACATTTCGCGCCCACTATGTGTGATCTCGTACGTACATACAGGCACATGTACTGCCAATACAACGGCTAGGGTCTGAATGCATGGTTAAAACGATACGTCGTGTCATCTACATTTCCGAGAAAATCGTTATGAAATTTGTTTGCAAAGATGCATTGCGTAAAGGTTACAGACACAGACCTCTTGGGGTGATCCCCAGGAAATTGAGCTGCTCAGGTTTGGAGCTATAGTGTGGGTGATTTCTTTTTTGCTCCACCCTTCTCCTTGGGCTGCTTCAATGTGGTACCAAAGGTCCTAAGAAGTCCTCAAAGATTTTGTTTAACTTAATTGTGGTATTGATGTCTTGACTGGGGCTATTGCGTGTAAATATTGTGATAAAACCCTACAATGATCAATTTGCGTCGTATTCTTTTCCGTTATACCAAGTACGATGTACAAGTGGTTGTAGCTTAGTGTTGATGAATTAATGTAAATTAGAATGTATGCTTGTATAATCGTAACGATCTTGATTTTAGCTCTGCTGTGCGCTACTTCACTGCATGGCTAGTGGGGTAACGCGGGCGTCCGTCGTCCGTAGGTAAACAGGAATTAATGTCCAATTTGGGCGAAACGTACATATTCACTATATCTCTAAAAAAAATGTTGTTTGATTTTTCAAAATTTTTAATTTGTGATTTTTTACGATTTTTTCTTCGTTAACATGACACCATATGGGAGGAAAATTTTCAAACATCTGACGTGAAAGTACACAACAGATTCACTCCCAAAAATCATACATACTACTAGGGATGGTCTCTACCAAAGTTGTTAGGAGAGTTGTGAAATCTCAAATTCGGACTTTTTGGCAGTTTGTTTTTCCTATTTTGAACCCTTTAACATGGCAGTCAATAGAGAAATATAAAATGTGCAATATCTTGAAAACGGGTGATCGTAAAGGAAATGGGTCAAAATTTAGCCGTCGGGGTAAGAACTCAGTATATACAGAGTGCTTTTGACTTTTAAGTGTTCAAGGTTAGCCTGAGGTCTTTGGGTGCATTTCCGATTTCGACAGTTTTATATCTCGAAAAAGGCTACCCGTAAAGCGAAAATTTGGGCCTTGCAGGGTTAGTTAGTAGTGCAAATAGGATACTTTTGACTATTAAGTATCTCATGCCATTCTGAGTTCATGCGGTGCATTTGCGATTTTCGATCTCTCGATCTTGCGATATCTCAAAAACTGCACGTAGAGCGAAACGGAACATAAGTCGGACATCCGGGGCAAGTGCTTACTGTATACAATACAAGCTACTTTTGAAAAACAGACCAGACGTAACCGTTTACTTCAAACTTGACTGACAATTACCTGTTCAAGAAAAGGAACAGAGATTCAACTGAAAATAGATCAAGAGTGGCTTATAAAGTCCAACCTTAATATACAGCCATGGCTTATACATTTTTAGCTCTGCTTGAAAACCACATGCTAGAGTGTTATGTGTAGATGTGCCTTTAATATTTATCTGTTAACGTCGCTTTGTTATTCCTTCTTAAATTTCCCTTTATTGTGTTCCTTTGCTTTTGGTCTTGTGACAATTTGAGTTATTCTTTGATTCCTTGTACTGGGATACAATTTGTTTTCTCAATAAATAGCGGATAATCGTGCATACTTGTAAGCGGATAATCGTGCATACAAGATCGTGCATACATACACTCATCTGGTCAAAATGTGTCAAAATGTCTGCAAAATACCAAACTTAAGTAATAAATGGCAAGTACACATTGTCAGCATTCTAAGAGATAATTTTTGTGGCGGCTATCTCAAGAAACTGTTACGAATAGGAGTAATAATAACTATATAAACACTATAGGACGAATGGCGTTTGGGGGGATCTGCTTTTCCGGAAAATGGACAGTACACCGAAAGACCTTCGAAATAACATCAAAGCGACCAAAACTCATAAGTACTCCACGTACATTAATACGCTTATTCTGAGACCAAATGCTTGTTCCTTTCGATTTATTACATATTATTACTTTTTGTTTGTTTGTTTCACATGATATAACCTTTCACTTTTCCATTGCACATCAGACATAACTTTCAAAATTTAAAAATAAAACATTCGATGTCATATCTTTTTGTAGACTGTCGCATGAAACATTTTGAAAAAGCTTAGTAGCGAAAATGAAAGAAAGTTAAATTCAAACAATGCTGATAGTGATAAGGTAAGGCAAACACAGTTATCAGAATATCGAGACATTTACGTTGCTCCGGTATTTCGGTATTTCATTACTGTGTAACTATTGACGTACACGTTACATGTCAAATAGAAACGTGTGTCGAAGATGGCGCTCACTTCTTCGTAAGAATAGCGTATAGTAGAGACACGTACAGCGCGTAGAAAAACTGAGGTGTGTACAAAAGCCATTATTTGCTGTTTCTGCTGGAATTAAACCTGTTTCACCAGGCAGAAGTCACGGCGATCGATACTGCGAAGTCGTGGAAGTCAGGGCAAGCACGATGAGTCCACTAATCTTTTGTTACATTTGGTGTGAATGGTTTTTCGTGTGTCCGGGAAACACTTTCTGAGACAATGGTAGGAAGAGGTGGGTGGGAGAGTCCCCCCACCCCACCCCACCTCATATGGTCCTGCAGATGCTCTGTGTTTACAAACCTCTGCCTCTTCAATGGGGACCGAACTCAACGGTTACGCGTTCCCTTTGCACTGTCGTCTGCCCACAAACAACGTCCGCGCGCTCTGTCTTTTGAAGTGGCGAGCTTGTGAGGGGTTGTATCGGTGAGAGGAGGGAAGGGAAATTTGCAACACAACGGAAGCTTCCTCTGTCAGCCTTTTGTACCTGACACACGTGTTGCTTCTTCCAGATGTGATCAAAACGACTGCTGCAAACTCATTGTGTGCAAGGCTTCCATTAATCTTCGTCTGATCGCTGACTGCTGACGTGTATTTAATAAAGACATTAGAATTTTGGAGTAACGAATATATCAGCCTTGTCTACTTCGGAGAACCCCACAGACAGTTGTGTTGCGTCCTTTGCACCATCTAAAACCTGTATTTGCGTCCAGGCACTGGGCGTGGGACAAACTTCCTGCTTTACTAAGCACTATCCTTGAGAACTAAGTAACCATCCGCAATATTAAATACTATTTCCTATTTCCCTTTCATCTCTCCGAATTGTCAAAAAAAAAACTGCCCAGATATCGATTGCGAAATGCGAAATATTTCATACGTACGAACTTCAAATGATTTCTACATCGTACTCTGTTAATTGCCACCTTTTATTGCTTGCAAATCGCTTGATGGTATCATTGTCTGTCCAAAGGTATCAATAGTTATGCACCAGTTCTAGGGCAGGTGTCAAATATCGCGCCACTGGCATTGCTATTATTATTCACAGAATCCGCTTTCGGATACGCCAAGAAGAATACTATCTGTGGTAAGAATGAATAAGAAGAATACTCTCTATGGTAAGAACATCGATATAGCAAGTTGAACTTTAGAAGAAGCGCAAATAGGTTGGGGCGATAATAGGATCAGATGATTAAGTTTTCGGTGTAGCTTTACATTTCGATCTGATTCCGTGGATTACTGCGGATTACTGCCTTGATGTCCTCCAGACAACAAAAGGTGTCATCCAAGTCGAGAAGTTTCGGGTGGTGACTCAGGTTGATTTCCGTTCGGTGACCGTGTCCTTTCCGGCGGCCCAGTGACGCGTTTATTGTTTACATTGGCGACGTGTGATGAAAAAATATCACCTGAATGGATACAAGGAGACGGTTCTCCTGACGACGTTCCGTATTTGTTTTCCGTTCCCCCGACTTCACACAAAGCGACTCGAGCCACAGATAGTTAATCCTCTCTTCTAGGGCATTGATGTATACCAGTCTGGGGCGGTCGTAACGACACGCTTCATAGCCCCCTCCACTTCCTTCCCTGAAAAAAAAAATAGTTCCTAGAGTCCCCCCCCCCCCCCCTCCCTTCCTCCGCCCTGCCAAACCGTGTCGCAGTCGTGCCGTTGTTTGCTTCCCCATTGACCGCAGGCAGGTATGAATAACTCGACAACTAGGCGACCAGGGGTCTAAATGACTTGACCCCAGACTTCGGCTTCCGTATCGCGTCACCAAAGTCAGATCAATGCGTACACGCTACTGGAGATGAGTGGGTGGGTCTGGGATGGCACCGTATCGGGACAAGAATGACAAAGAAGCTATCAATGGAGGGAATACTAATCCGGCCGACAGAGAAAAAGGAGAGTCTGTACGATTGCGCCACATTAGAGATGAGGAAACTCGACTAGACATATTAGACATATATCAAAACGCACAGTCAGATTATATTACCAGCTTAAATGAGAGCTGGGGTATAGAAAGTCCAGTCAAAATACCTTGTCTCTGTTTAGACCGATTGTAACGTGAATGAAGTGACTGAAGGTACATAACTCAACACAAATTTTAATTTTTCGTAGTTATGATCCTGTGAAACACTAGCTCAAAACGCCTTCCCCCTGTGAAGAGGGATCCTCTGTTAGGCTGAGACTTGTGTCACACACCCTAAATTACTTTAAGCAAAAGGTTAGTAAGACAACAAATTTGCAGTAGTAGTAGTAGGAGGAGCAGGAGGAGGAGTGGTGCTGGTGGTGCTGGCGGTGGTGCTGGTGGTGGTGGTGCTGGTGGTGGTGGTGGACCTTTAACTTCGGTTGTAAATATCAACACTTACAGAAAACATAAGCACAGTGTGATGTTCACAGACATGAGGACAATGGATGATCAATGATCTAATGAATTGAATTGAAACGTAATGAAGAGCTAGGATGTAGCGACATAGAACAACAGTCACGGAGCCTATTGCTCCACGTGTGTGGAGCAGTAGTTTAGACATAGTAAGTGAAGGAGGAGGTGGAGCAGTTTGTAGTATGTTTCCCAAATCAGAAGGTATCAGGATGGCCACCACTTAAAAATATCAAGAAAATTTAAGTGATAGATTATGCCTTTGGAAATGCATGTATATATTTATCACAGTAAAACCCTAACGAAACAGAGAGATAATTTAAATTTTGACATTACAATTGAAACCATGGAAGAACCATTATTATCTTTGTTAGGTAATTTACTGACAATATCATACCTTACAAAAATCCATTTCCAGCGCATGGCATGTACTGTATGGCTATGAGTTAATAATTTGAGGATATAAACTTAAGAACTGTATTATTATTGGTTTTCTTCCAATAAAAGACTGCGTCTTTCTTGATGGGTCTAATGAGCAAGTCAGGATATACGCCACTCATATCGTTTCCTTTTGGATGCTCCGTTTCTTCATGAAAGACTCGACGTCAAAGAAAATGGCACACGGACCCAATCCCGTAAACGTTTTCGGTATCCCGGGGTTAGAGGTGGAGTATTATCACTGGGCACTAATCCGTCGTCTCGCTGTCCTCTCATCATATAATCTCTCGGATGTTTCGTTGTGCACACTAAACGGCTTTGTGGATCTGCGCTCAAGGAGGTGTTCTCCTTTGCGGGGTGAGTGACAGTTTAAAAACTGGATAAAGAAATGGGAAATAAAGGTAGGTAAGCGGTGGAGAGGTAGGGACGGATACCCTATAACAGGCCACGAGCCCTCTCAAACTGATACTCAGACTGTAAAGGTATACCATAGCACGCGGCCCGAGGGGACTCACTGGGATTAAGCAGACTGCGGATTATGCAAATCGCCTTTAAGAGGAAGCTCTGCTGAGTGCGCTTTTTTGCCGATGTCCGCTAGATCAATGAGCGATAATCAAGATGTCTTAAGTTCTCCCAGGCAAGTGTCTTGAAGCGGCACCTCCCGGGGGCACCTCCCAGACGGGCGAGTGAGTATAGGAAGGCGGCTCCCTGGTCCAGGGGTAGAGACAATCTGCCTGGCCCGCAGAGGGGAAGTTGCTGGATGTCTGAGACAACCTCATCTATCATCGCTCACCGAGCGGTACACGTCACTTCCTGGTAGAGACGTGGCATGGAGCACCCCACTCCCTGGCTACTTAGTTCCTCGGCGGATCGTGTACCCCTTGTCGTTTTAACATGGCTTTTAATTTGGCATCCCCGCTACCCTTCCCTTGCGACCCCCCGTAAATCAGCTTAGCGGTGCCACGGAATTATTGCCAACCGTCAAGTGGCTCCCTCTGTCCACGAGCCTGAGAACTGCACTTGATTTGTGATTCGACGGCGGATAAACCACTTTGCCCCCGCGATCCCGCCGCAGCCCCTTTTAAGGCCCAGTAAAAACTCGTTTGCCGGAGACTGCTTGAGAGTTGGTCAAATTTATCCGCGCTTTAATCAGTTGCCACAGTTATTGCACGCTCCCGCGCCCAGTGCCATTGTTCCCCGGCCGAGTCCTGGAGAGCCTCTGGAGTGGGTGCGTGACTCTCCGGCGTAATAGCTCCTTCTGGAGCGGGGGCTTAATCGGCGACCCGACCGGAAGTGTTTGTGCCGCGGTGTTTCCCATCCTTTATCATCCCTGACAGTCGCATGGCATCGCCGACCCGAGTACATAACCCAGCTAGGATGACTGGAGAGGGCTGAGAATCACTTCAAGGAAGAGGGCAGCGGTGGACGCGAGATTCTCCCTCTCCCCGTGGGGGGGGGGGGCCCGCCCCCCGCGGCCGCCCCCGGCCCCCGCGGCGCGGCCCGCGGGGGGGGTTATGGAGGGCCACGGGCGGAATAAAAGAAAAAACAATAAACACAGTGAACGAGGAGGCGGA